>Ga0334886_1001301_pt1 | contig 29984 bp, 34 predicted proteins | sample GraSluR1_MG_9_FD_207232 | JGI IMG/M metagenome (GOLD analysis project Ga0334886, IMG submission 207232) | Sludge microbial communities from methane-producing bioreactor in Wageningen University, Netherlands - Granular Sludge_27_06-R1 | ecosystem: Engineered > Bioreactor > Anaerobic >... | reverse complement strand
AATTATATATCAGTGGTCCATAGTTCGAATAGGTTATTAATAAGGTTATGCTGTATTTTTGTATAACCGGATTGGAATCAAAAATCAGCGAGACTATTTAAACCGATCCTTAACCGATGACCAATGGTTCAGGACAAGGATCAAGTTGCCCTCCGCGGAGGCGTCAATGGCGTCCTGGATATTTGTGAAGTTTCCAGAGCCCTCGCAGTCGACAAGAAAGGTGTTGGAGCCAGCTCCGACGGTTGCCACCATCAAGATCAGCAAGAAGGAAGTTGGGAATCTGAGCATGAGGATCACTCCCTTGTATGATCGGAGGCTCTTTATTAATTTTACCCTTTCAAATCTTTTGATTCTTTGGCCAGTAAACTACCCCCCCACTGAAGGGCGGGGCCTTCCTGCTCTGCCCTTCGCAATCCCGCGAGGTAAAAAGAGTGCGGAATTCCCCACCGGAGCATTCTCTTACCAGTAATTTTTATCAGCCATGGTGCGAACGCACCTCGACATGTCCTCTGATCACTCCGCCTGGCCGTCCCCGGTAACCCGGCTCGATCACCGTCCCCGGATATATGGACGTATTGATCCCGGTCTTAACATCGTCGCCCATAATAGCCCCAAGCTTTCGTCTCCCGCTATCTACCAGCCCTTCTTTAACATAAGAGCGGATGTTGGCACCGTCATGGCGCAGGTTTGCCACGGTGGTTCCGGCCCCGAAATTGCAATCTGACCCGATGACGCTGTCTCCCACATAGCTGAGGTGGCCTACGTTGGTACCGTCCATGATCGAGCTATTTTTGATCTCGACGGCGTTTCCGATCCGTACCTGATCACCGATGCAGGTGAAAGGTCTGATGAAGCAGTTCGGGCCTATATCGCAGTCTTTGCCTATGATGACCGGACCGACGATGTAAGATCCGGACCTGATCAGCGTCCCCTCACCGACGGAGACGTTGCCTTGGAGGGTGGCGCCTGCCTCGACTTCTCCGAGGAGTGAGGGTTCCATCTCCGAGAGGAGGATCTTGTTGGCCTCAAAGAGGTCCCAGGGCCTTCCGACCTCGATCCAATCCTGGATTTTTACCACCTGCACCTCTTCTCCTCGAGAAATGAGGGCGTTTATGCCGTCGGTAAGCTCGAATTCGCCCCTAACGGACCTGGGAACCTCTCCGAGCACCTCGAATATCTTCCGTCGAAATAGGTAAATTCCAGCGTTGGCCAAATTCGACGGGGGGGACGGGCTCTTTTCAACGACGGATCTGAGACGGCCTTCTTCGACCTCGAAGACACCGTACCTGGAAGGGTCGGCCACCCTCTTGGCAGCCACGGCAGCGACTCCAGACTCTCCGATCCTCTTCAAGGATGTTGTATCGGTCAGTACATCCCCGTTCAGGACCAAGAAATGTTCTTCTGCCAGGTCTTCGGCCATCATGAGGGCGTGGCCGGTGCCGAGCTGTTCATTTTGGAGGACATACTCTATATCGACACCAAAATTTTCGCCGTCCTCGAAGTGGTCAACTACGACCTCAGATCGATAACCTACGACGAATACGAACTCTGTCGCTCCGGATTCGATCGCCCTTCTGACGAGATGATCCAGAAAGGGCTTACCTCCGACAGGTAGCATCACCTTGGGCCTCGATAAGGTTAGGGGGCGCATTCTGCTCCCTTCCCCTGCTGCCAGAACTATCGCTTGCACGACTATCTATCTCCAAATTTTATATAAGTCTGAACCGTTGGGCTAACGTCTCCTCAGACAGGTCGCGGACGGATATATCGCGGGCGGATACGTCCACCCAGAGGTGAAGATCCCTGTAAGCGGCAGTGAAGTTCCCCTCCCGGTATAGCAAGAACTGGAGCTTCTGACCTTCCCCGAGGTCATCCAGGACGTAACTGATCGGCTGCTCCCAGGTCTCGTTATGGTCCAAAGTCGCTTCCATCTCCAATATGGTGGCGTTGTTGAACTCGAGATGGATGGTGTAGTTTGTGAGCTGATACTCGTGGTTTCCTATCCCGACTATAACCGTGCTCCTCTCACCGGCAGATACTCTGGTGGGATAGTCGTAGGCCATACCCCCGGGCCCCAATATGTAGAACTCGGTAAACTTCTCGCCCTCTTTGGGGGTGACGATGACGTAAACGAGAGCCGAGATGGAGCTTATTATGGCTATCACCAGCACTACAGTCAAAATTTTGTCGACTTGACTCGTCTGGTCTGTTGTGATCTCCTCTTTCAGCGAGTTCAGGCTTCGCCGGAAAGGGACCTGGAACCTCTCCTCCGGGGGTAGCATCGACCTTCTAACGTGGGCCGCGGCCAAGAGGCCGATGGTGAATACCGATAAGGATACGACGACGGGGGCAAGCCTGATCCCCCAGGGGGTGTAGTTTAGGCCGAGGCCGATCAGGGGGACGACGGCGATGCTCAAGCCGAAGCTGAGAGCCGCCCGTTCTATACCGTCGAGATCGTCGTCCCGGGGGAAGAGGGCTGCTATCAGGGCGTAGCCGGGGAGGAAGAGGACCATGATCAGGCCGACGGGGACGCGAACCCAAAGATCGGTCATAGGCTCCACCAAGGTTAGGATCAATGTGAGGATGACCAGAGCCGCCGCTATCAGCAGATCGGCGGGTAACCGGATCAGGCCACCTGTTTTTTTAATATCGGTCAGAGCCTACACCTCATCTTTCGCGACGCTCTATATCCAAGCTAAAGATAAGTACTCTCGTTCATTTATAACATCTTCATGGGTTTCGCGGAACTTATGCTTATATGTCTTTCCCTATTCTGCGCAGGTGTAGCCGATGCTGAAGACTGCGGATAATCGCTTCATACGAGCAATCCTTCAGATGGAAATTGGATCGAACTCCACGGTGACCGGTAAGTCGTTGACGCAAGATAAAATGCTCAGATTTCGTTATGGTTTATTCAGGAATGATCACCATAGACCGATTTAGTTTCCGATATCGCCTCTGAAAATGATCATTTTATATTGCGGCAGCCCCTAAGTACGAGTACATCGCGAACAGAGTCGAAATCCCTCAAAAGCCCAACAGGCTCTCGGTGGCGGCGAGTCAAACTGGCGGCGGTGCACCACGCAGTAGAACTGCGGGGCATGGTTCGCTCCGCCGCCTTAGACGTCCTGGTTTGTAGGAGGGTCCTCAAACACGTTGCACTATAAACCGCATAGTATCGTGTCAAAATATATGGACAAAGCATCGGTTTGTAAATTATATGCTCATCCCCGCAGCAGAGCTGCGAAGCAATTAATACCGGTAAAGGTTAAATACCTTGGACGCCTAATAAGCCTACAGGTGCTTGAAATGGTTGTCCCAGGGCTTAAGGCAAGGTACGTAGATGTCTATCTTCCATCAGAAAACGCGAAGATCGAATGGGAAGAAGAGGCAAAGAATGCAGGGCTTCCCATGTCGAAGTTCGTCTACGAGGCGGTGGAAGCCTTTCGTGCCACCAGGAACGAGACTCCAAAGCCTAACATCATCAATGAGCTAGCCGAAATTAAGGAGGAGAATCAAAAGCTCCGCAGCGAACTGAGGATGAAGAACCTGCTCATCGAAAAGTTGGAGGCTGACGTATACAAAAACCGTTATGCAACATTCCAGGAAGTGGAAATGAGCGAGGGGACCAGACGTCATGACGAAGATCTGATCAAGATCCTCATGCGTGGCAAGGTTTTGGAAGGCTACTCGATATTAAAAGAGCTCGGCGTTGATCCGGGTGAGACCGAAGCAGTAAAACTCATCAATAACCAACTTGAGTCCCTCAGGCGATTCGGATTAGTCGAAGAGACTGCCAATGGCTGGAGGTGGATCAAGTGACTCCTCCCTCCAGCGAGCTCATTAAGAGGTTCCACGAGGACTGCAACCTTCGCGATATGGTCTCGGCTATGGATTACATCTACAGGGCAAGGGAATACTGCGCTTTTCTAGAAGCGAGGGGAAAAAACCCTTTAACTGCAGATGGCGACGACCTGCGGGCCTTTTTGACCCAGCTCAAGGATAGAGGACTGAAGTCTAAGACCATCGAGCGGATCTATTCCTGTTTAAGTGCATTTTATGAATTCCTTATAATTGAAAATATGATCGAGTACAACCCAATTCTGCCTTTTCGGAGGTATTACCTCCGCCGATACAAGAACGATAACGATTCGGAGACCCGCAAGCTAATCAGTGTCGAAGATGCTTCACGACTGGTAAATTCTATCTTGGACAGCCGCGACAGGTGCATCCTCGTGCTGCTCTTTAAAACGGGCATGAGGGTGGGCGAGCTCACAAGCCTCGACATCGGAGATGTCGATCTCAATAAGGGCGAGGTGACCCTCAAATTCAAGAAGAAACGATCCAATCGCGTGTTGTTCCTTGATAACGAATCAATAGCAGTACTGGACAGGTGGCTGGCATCGCGAAGGAACCGGAAGGGGTCCGAGGGTCAGGCGCTATTTCTATCTAAAACGGGAACGAGGATCACTAAACGAACCATCGAGGAAACGATCCGCAAACATGCAGCTCGTGTGGGCCTCCATGATCTTGGTGCAGATCGGCTGGAGGATCGATTCACACCCCATTGCTGTAGGCATTGGTTCGTAACCCACCTCCTACGGGCGGGCATGTCGCGAGATTATGTCAAAGAATTAAGAGGAGATTCTCGCGGCGAGCCTATCGATATCTATAACCATATTGGTAAAAAGGAGCTTCGCGAAAGCTACCTCGCCCATATACCGCAGCTAGGGATATAGGCGATCTTCGGCCTTTCTCCCGCCCCCCTTTCTTTTCTGAGTCTAACCGTTGCACTGTCTACCCCTCCTCGACCAGGGGGTCTACCCCAGAAAGTCGGGATCGCAGGGCCGCTATAGAATAGATCCGCCTCTCTGCTATTTATATAACGCCTCGATATTCAAATCTCTAATCCAATCCTGGAGGGTCCTATTTTGGAGGTCTCCTCACTATCTCTGGCGCTTCGATCCACCTCCCCGGGGGTTCTGGTGGCCTTTTGATTCTGGGTCTTGACGACCCTGATGGCTCCCCAACACGCCCTTCCTGCGGTTATGTGATTATCTTCCCACCTTGATACCGGGGGATCGAAACGTCGTTATAGGCGATCCAGGCTCCTGCATCTCCACTTACTGCTGCAGACACTGGTTTACCACCCACATGAGGCGATCAGGGATGCCCCGCGAGTTCATCCAGGAGCTCCGGGGGGACGTGCGGAAGGAGGCGATCGACATCTACGATCACATCGACAAGAAGGAGCTAAGAGAGAGCTACCTCGCGCATATACCGCAGCTGGAGGCATGAACTAAAGTGGGAGATTTGATAGATACCCTACATTACGTTCGGACAATTTCAACTTTAATTGGGATAGTATCTCCTCTATATGCACGCAGTCAGACTTCCACCCTAAATCTCCAAATGTTAAGCATGGTCTAAGACATGTAAATGGGTTTTTCATATTTTTCATAAACAGATCGTCATTAGATGACTCCTTAAAAATAGCAGGCGAAGAACCTACCATTAATATACTCTTAGCAACTTCTGGTGGCAGAAGCTTCTTTCCGATCTTAAGGTCAATTATATTAAATTCTAATCCATCAGTCTTCAAGTGGTAATTCCCGGATACAGCTCTTTTTCCATATATTTCATTTAATTTAATACAAATTAAGTCGAACCTTGTACTGGCCACATTCCAGTGGTATATCATCCTTTTTGTCATTGTCTCCAGATCTTTTTCGCTAACTTTGTCGGTTTTGATCAACTCAAAAATAAATTCAGAGAAATCGCAATAAATAGCTGCTGCCCTACCGGATAGAAGCTCGAAACTTTCACCATCTAATAGATATGCATCGTCATAGATTCGCTCAAATGGTCGAGAAAACAAGACTCGCAGTGTGCCATTTACGGGATAAGCAGTGAGGGGACTCAAATAGTTATCGAATATCAAGAATCTTTTTAGTGCACCAGAAATCGCTCCTTCTTCAGCCAGCTCATTGTATACATTTGATATGCCCATATGTATTGTTTTCCTATATAATTTGACTGCCAGCAAAGAATCGTAATCACGCAGTATATCTATATACTCAATTTTATTTGTACTAAGTTCATCAGCAGTCTCGCATAATATATCGATCAAATATTTTTTTCCAACAGATGGGCTTTGAACTAATGTATTCTTGTTTTTAATTGCATTTAACATTTCTATTCTTAGTTGCCTGGCTATTTCCTCATATTCCCTTATAACTGCGGGGTGATTTAATAGTATTCTAGAGGCCAATTTCAGAAAAATTGAGTCGTTAAGGTGACTAGTAATTATCTTCTCATGATACTTCACGAAAGAATGCTTTTGTAGTACTCGTGTCGAATATTCTGATTTCAAAAGTAATTCCACTTCCTTACTATTGAAATATATTGCAAAAATTTTACTGAATGCGGCAACGGATGATGACAGTTCAAAAAATGCCTTTCTCTTAGCTACTTTATTGCTTTCCTTTGGAGGAGCGCCAACTCCATGTGATTTAATAAATATTTTCTCCTTGCTAAGGTAATTCACAGCCTCTTCAATTCTTGGATAACTCGTTTGTCCAAGTTCACGATGAAAATCATCTTTTGTATATATTTTTTTTCGATCTTGAATAACCACGTCAAGAACTCTTTTAACATTTATTGAATTGGCTTTTGCATCCATATATACAAACTCCATTATACCTCTTTATGTATTAGGCAGATTTATAGTTTTCTAATAAAAACTATCTTTGCATGATGGGCATGGAAGCGACGCTTAATGTAAAGGTGAACGAGCAGCTCCTACGTGATTTCAGGAGTTTTGCCGTACAGAATCGTGGCAGAATATATGGTGCACTGAAGCCAGAGGTGGAAATAGCGCTACGCAACCACCTGATTGTGAATGGTTTCCTCGCGAAAGACTCGATCGATGGTACCCACGGCGGTGACTCTTCATGAGCATCCAGACCAATTATCGCCGCCTGAGCCCATGGGAGGAAGCTGTAGGCGTCCTTGAACAACTTGCGGAGTACGAAGACGTCCTTGTCGCAACGATTGGAAGGATCACGCTGGCTCTTCCAACCGGCTTAGGCGATGCGTTGCGCCCGTATTTGGGTCAGAGGATAGCTCTTCTTCGCTGCGACGATCCCGCCAGGGCGTACCGGTTCCGAACTGTTGATTCCGTCGCGAAGATAAATGAGCTTGCAGGTGCTGCCAACACTCCACTGACCACAGAAGTGACCAAACGATCCCGATTAATGGCGGCATATTCGGAGGTTCAGAAAAATAATGCCCTTCCCTGCAACTGGTGATCAGATGGTCACCGAAACGGAGATCCCCAAGCAGTTTCGCGCCGAGGGCTACCGGTTCGTAAAGCTGGGCCGATCCGGCGAAGCCTTGAAAAAACCATTCGAATACTTCTGGGAAAGCTTAACACTAGAGGATGCCAGAAGGCAATATGCCCAGGCTCTGGCAGATGCTGGCGGGGATAAATCGAAATCGAAGAAGCTTCAGGCCGGCGAGCCGACGAAACTGACCAATTACGCATTTGACGATCCTATCCTCCTACAGCATCTGGGGCGGGGGCTGAACTATGGGGTCGTCAACGGAACCGGACCGAACGGGGCGGGGCTCGTTACGCTCGATGCTGATAACCTCCCTCGTCTGGCTGAATTGGTGGACCTTTCCCTCCTCCCTCAAACCCTGGTGACCGGGAGGCGGGGGGAGGACGGTGAACCGATACCAGAGAGGCGTCATTTTCACTTCCTGTCGAACCTGAAAGGAAAGCATATCCTCAGTGATCCCGAAACTGGTAAGGACTTGGGGGACGTTCGCGGAACGGGTGGTTTCCAGGTAGTGGGGCCGGGGTCCCTCCATCCCTCTGGGGCGCGAGTGGAGGTACTGGCGGATCGTCCAGTAATGTCAATCGACGATGCGGATCTGCTAAGGGTCCTAGCTCCGGTCCTGGTGGGTAAGATGAAGATCAGGCCGGGGGAGACGGCGAGGGAGGCGAAGAAGCGTCCGACGGCGACGGATGGTCCTCTTGGCGGTGTCTCCATCCTTGATGTGATAGATACCAGCGGGTTCAAGGAGAGTGGTGGCCAGTACTTCGGTAAGCATCCCATCCATGGATCGGAAACGGGTCACAATTTAGTTGTCAATCCCACGAAAAACACGTGGTGGTGCGGGAGATGCGAATCTGGTGGGGGGCCAGCGCACTGGCTAGCAGTCGAAGCGAGTATAATCAAATGCAGTGAAGCGACGACTGGAGCTCTCAGGGGGATGACGTTCTGCCGGGTTCTAGACTATGCTCGAGGGCGGGGTATAATCGCAGCAGAAGTACTCCAGGAGGCGGAACCAAAGTTCACGCTAAGCGACTTTGGCGAGCTAACACCGATCAAGGTTAAAAAAGTGGATCCAGCGACGGGTGAGCAGAAAACGGTTAACGATACCAAGTTCATTTTCTTGAGACATAAAGCTGCGGAATCGATATCTGAAAAGATGCACCTGGTGATGACGCCATCATCGAAAGAGATATACTATTTCGATGGAGAAATATTTTCACCGAAGGGGGAGGCGGTCATCAAGAACACGATCTACTCTATATGCGACAGCTACGTGGACAGATCAGCAGCAAACGAGGTGTTGGACCGCGTGAGAGCTGAACTCGCTATTCAACCAGTAGACCTGCGACCAGAACCGCATCTCATGCCTCTCACAAACGGGGTTTTCGATCTAAAAATCGGCGAATTAGTGAAGTATTCCCCGGACCACAAGTTCACATTCAAGTACAATGCTAGATGGGATCCAGAAGGGGGCGACTGGCAACGGATACTATGGCACTTATGCTCGTCTCTGCCAGACCCGCGGGCCGTTCTCCAAGCTATTGACGTGATGACTGCAACCGCTATCCGGATCCCATTCGATGCTTGGATCCTCCTGATCGGGTCGGGCAACAACGGGAAGGGCATGTTTGAAAGGCTGTTACTCAACTTCGTTACCCCAGAACGGGCCTCGGCACTGACAATTGACGAGCTAAAAAAGTCTCAATTTGCTGGTGGTCACCTATTAAATTCCGACTTATTAATAATATCTGAGGTAGAAAACGTCAAAGATGCTAACTCGATACTCAAAAAATTGGCTACCGGCGAGTTCATGGACTCGGATGTGAAGTACGGCGGCCGAGTGAAGGGTCTGCCCCATCTGATGATGATCTTGGACGCGAACAATGCATTCGAGTACGGAGACGATTCATTCGGTCGCAAGCGCCGAACAATAAAGCAAGACTGGCCATATCGGTTCGGAGACGGCCCAACCGAGCGACCAATGGATCGCATGACAGAAGAGGTATTTAGGTCAGAGGGGGTTATGTCAGGCGTAGCGTGGATCGTAGCGGCGAGGGCTCCAGCACTGCTACGGACAAGAAAGATCTACAGCTACAAGACGGCCGAGCAAATGGATGACGAGTTTGACAGGCAACGCAATTCTCTCCACTACTTCACCGAGGAGTGTTTAGGTACAGTCGAGTCAACATGCGAGTGGTTGGTGAATCCCGATGGACCGAAGGGCGGTTCTCACACGAAGCTGACGAACACTTGGGCGTACAAGCAATATCTGGAGTGGTGTGCTTATTTCAACGTGCCAACGACGGCAAGCCAAACACATCTAACCTCGTATATTAAGAAGAAGTTCGGAACGAAGGTGAAGAAGACGAGTACATCGGTTGAGGGGGACAAACAGGACATCAAGTACTTCGAACGAGTCGGTTTGGTCAAAACGCCAGCGGAAGCCTTTTCGGACTACTTATTGGCGAATAACTATACGGCAGATGACTCTATATTTACGGCACTTAACTCCGATATTACGCCACTTATTCCCTCTATTACGCCACCTATTTCTAGAGAAATAGATAGCAGTAACTGTTTTACGCCATTTACGCAAGTTACGGCAGGTTTTATGGAGGAAATTATCGGGGAGATTAAAAGTATGTTTTCTTTCATAAAATCGTGTGAAATTTCTCCGAGAAAAATTAGTTTTGAGAATTTTCTGGAAAATGGTGGCGTAAGTGGCGTAAGTGGCGTAAACGACCGCAGCATGGCGGAAAATTTTACGCCACTACCTAAAAATGATGGCGTAAAGTCCCCAGAGGAGTGCCGTAAAAAGGATGGCGATTATCAGCATATTTCTGAAAATTTGAAGGAAGCTGAACGGCGCCAAGCCGAGAAAGATGAGAAGTTTAAAACACCGGGGCCGAATCCCTCCGAGGAGACGTGCGAGATCTTCGGGTTACCAATATCCTATTTCGAGGACCTTTCAATCCAAACCAACGGTTTAACTACCAAGATCTTGATGCAGGCCCAAAAATGGGACGATCTCAAGGCCGGCATGGCCCTTAACAGCCTCCAATCCAGGGGGTGGGCGGAGGACGATAAGGGGCGACTTCATCCGCCGGGAGAGAGGGATCGCTTGTGATGCTGATGAGACAATGTCAGCCTATTGCTTATGGCGATCTATATGAACGCTAAACAATATGATCAATATTATATATTATATCTTTATATTATTCATTTGCGATTATATACTGGAGGAAATATTCTGCTCCTATTTTAGGCTAAATGTTTACATTTACATCATTGATCATTCATTATGATCATTTTATAATCATATTATCTAGGCAAATTGTTGTCTGGGTGTGGTGGTGTGTGTTTCTTCTGTCTGGTTGTGGTGTTGGTATGTTTGGGACGGGTGAGTCGTTGTAGCGTGAGTTTGGTGATGATGCTGTAGTTTCGTCGCTGCTGGGTGTCCCTGCTGCCCTGATCTCGGGAGAATATTGTCTTGGTGGCGGGATTTGTGTTGGCTAATGCCCTGGGCGGCGTGGCCGATGCTGACGGATCTTGGGCGCCTGGAACTTGATGTGGCGGTCTCCCCAGGGGGGGTTGGACGCGTGTTGCGGTACTTGCTGGGGGCCATTTTCTCAGGGAGGAGGGCGCTTTGATGAGGGGGGCTGCGTTCCCGGGGACCCGAGGATCTCGGCGGAATGGTTTGGTGGCGGCCTGATATCCTGGCGCTTGATACCGAGGTGGACCGGATATTCTGCCTCCCGGGAGTTGTGATATGCGAGAGAAGGAGGCCGAAATCTGAATAGTGGCATCTGTGGGGGGCAGGATCTCCTTGGGCATCGACTATGGCGGCCTCGATTGAGGCGCTGTGGCAGCATTGAGGAGGTCGAGCTCGAGGTGATGGACCTGGCCGCCGAGGCCAATATGTGTATGCCACTTACTCTGGCCGAGATAGCGTGCTGATTCGCAGAAATGGGGGGGCATTTTATGCCAAGATCTTCATGCCTTATTTCTGCGTATCCAGACATCCCCTCCGGCGCAGATCCTCCAGGGATATCGCAGCTTCAATGCATATATCAAGAAATATAGATCACAAGGTATTTATCGATATATATTTTTTGCAGGAACTGGTGTATTGAGGAGGGGTTTGCGGAGAACGCGGGTAGTCTATCTATAGTGAGTTGTTGCCCCTATAAACCCTACCAAGCAATCATCTCCAATATGGTGCCAACTATTCTCCATCCTTTGGACGGGGTGGTCGCACGCAGATAGAATTTTCTACCACATGGGCTGGAATGCACTCGTGGGATGTATCGCAATTGCATCTCTCCGTCACGCCATTTCTTGTCGCCGTCCAACTCAGCAGTGGTAATATCGCTTCTCTTAGATCTATTCCGTCTTTTGTCAGCGAATATTCAACACGCGGTGGTATTTCAGCAAACGATTCTCTCCTGATCAGGCCTTCGGCTTCGAGCTCCTTGAGGGTATCGGAGAGGGTCTTCGGGCTGATTCCCGGCAGCACCTCCATTAATTTTTTGAATCTAGGTCGCCCACAATTACCGATAGCGTTTATGATGAGAAGCGCCCATTTCTTGCTGATGACATCTATGATGCCTTTGAGAGGGCAAAAGCAGATCTTTTCGCATTCGTGGTGCATAGTTTTACTTTCCCCATGGATAGTGACTATGTTACTATAAACTTGATAGCTTAAATACTTTCGATTGGATAGTCGCTTGATGTAGGTGATATGAGTATGTTTGATAGATGCACATGTGGAGATGAAAAGAAAGAGAATCGACACGGAAATATCTTCCATGGCTGTCAATGCGGTTGTCAATGTGGCTGTCATGGTGGGCGCCGATTCTTGAGCAAGAAAGAAAGAAGGGATATGCTAGAAGAGTATAGGGAATCTCTGAGAAGAGAGCTTGAAGGGGTTGAAGAAGCACTAGAAGCACTAAAGTAAATCGCACTGGCGGCGTCGCAGCCCGCAGCAAGCAGAGGGGCTAGGCTCCTCCGCCATTTTGACTTCAGATTTTTTTTAGGTAATCTACCAATAGCAAGTTGTTGCCTCTGAAAACCCCTACAAGCAACCTACTCCAATATGATCGCAACTGCTGGGGGCAATCTGAAATCTGGGTATCCAAACGTTCTGCGCAGAGAATATCTCTGCCCCTTAGGTGGGGGTAGCAGCATGCAGTTGGATTGATGATCTGTTCAGGGGAATATGGCAGAAGAAGGGCGCTGTATCTGGTTTTTGTTCCAGATACTGCACCCTTGGCTGGGTAGAGGGCAAATTGTTGCGATGCCATTTTAAGGAGGATATGGCATGGTGTCTGATTTGAACCCTTTGTTATCCTCATCTTAATTAGTAATAAAGTTTTCTGTTGAATTCATACTAGATCTTAATGTTGTTTCTTACTCTTCTGATAAGACGTCGCTTGGAAGGGATTTGCAGCGGACCAACGCCAATACGATGCTGGGTCTAGCCGAAGGTTGTCCACGGGATTATTGGCGATCAATGCCGCCCGAGATGGGTGGCGAGCTGTGACCCTTGGCGCCTACCATCCAGGTGGTCGATTGAGGTACCTCTTCTATCGAATCAATCGATAATGCGGATCTCGACACCTTGCGGGTGATGAGAATCTTAGTTCGCTGTCGGTGATGGGGTGGGAGGGAGCCTAAACGCAGGGGGGGGGCGCAGACCCTACAGACCGCGAGGAACACGTCTACAAACGCTGTACAGCCATTTCTGGGACCAAATCTTGGCGTTTGGTATACGAGTACCCTTCCGGGGATAATGGGGGCCCAAAACAGCTTGTACAGATCATATCCAGCATAAAAGATCCATCCTTTCGCCATCTCCGCAGCACCAGAATATTCGCCGGATAGGTTGTTGCAGGAGATGATGCGCTCCTCGAGATCTGGCGCGCGAAAAGATGTATGAGGCGATTAAAAGGGGGGGGGGAGAAAGGTGACCGATCCATCCCGCCACAGCATACATCGCGAGGACCAGCGGCGCAGCCTGTGGCCCGCGTCTTGGTCGTCGCTGTACCCCAATTCAATAAATCAACGCAATACCTTCTTTAGAATGCAAGAGGCGGAGGGGACCCAAGGGCAGCGCCGCCGCTCTCGCCGCGAACCTCGCCCCGGCCTTCGGCCGGACCTCGCCTCGCGGCTCCGCGGCGTTTGTTCGTGGAGAATGCGTGGACCTGAAAAACGTGGATCATTCGAGCCGTGCGAATCGCAATGTGGATCCTGCCATCATATTGGCTGCAGGAGGGGTGGGATCTGTGCGCACGGCATGGTCAGGGGATATATTGCTGTATCATCGTGGGCCAGGAGAATATCCGGGTATCCGATGCAATTGCGGCGGGAGATGATGTGCTTTCAGCTATCGCAGCTCCGGTCTCTGCCTCTCCGATATCCTGGGGGGGATTCAATTCAGCTTCGTATATTGAAGCGAGTGAGGATTTGCAGAGTAGTCATTATCGTGACATCGAATTCCGATAGTGATTAAGCAAAGAAGAAACGGAGTGCCGGATCGGTCCCGAGCAACTCGGTTACCACTCAGCGAGGTAGCTGGTCAGCAAATACGGGGGGCTAATGCCCACCGAGGTATCAGGTGGGCGAAGATCTTCAGTCTATCCGAGACCCTCCGGCGGGAGAAGATGCGCGACTTGGCGAATAATTATCTGTTGGTGAAGATTCAAATCAATCTGGGTACCAGGTTTGTGAGACGGACTATCGGGGGGCGGGAGCTGCTATGCTGACCTGCATCTATTGTGGCGGGAGTAGATCTGCTATCTCCATTCGAAGCTCTAAATGCCGAGTCTGATATATCTCGGGCGGGCCTTTCGCAACTCTGATTGGAAAGAGGTTTCCGGACGGTTATATCATGCGAACCCTCTTATCAGCCTGCCCTATTCGCGGGGTGTCCCGGTTGGCTGATCATCATCATCGGGGCGCTAATTTCCAGGGAGGCGAGCGACTACCAAAATCGGGAGGGGGAATTTACCATGACCACCAAGTAAGGGCGCGATAAGATAGGTGGGTTTGAGCAAAACTAATGCTGGGGAAGCCCTAATGCATCAAGGAGGCCCAGTTAATCACCCACGGAGATCCCGAGGCGCGAGCTGAGGCGGAGATATCCTACCTCAAGCAGGTTCGGTTCTCCCAGGAGCTCCATTTGACTGCTAGCGCCGGCGCCAAGGCGCCGGGTGTAAGCTGAATATATGCTGATTCCACTAACTTCGCTGGCTTCATCGATTTGTAACAGAGGGGCTGTGGAATCCGTAAATTTGCCGTCGGCTCGCCCAAGCAAGCATTTGCGCGAACCCGTCGCCCCCTTGTTGCCGAAGCGGCAGTGTGAGCGTCCATGGCAGATCAAAGCCCCGGTCCGCGCGCGTCTGGTGTTCGCGCGTGACCGTATGCCATGATCAGCCCTGTCCGCTTTATCGGCTCTGCCGCTTCGGCGGTGGGGCGACGGGCCGGGTGTACGCAAATGTGCTTTGGGCGACCCTGTTGATCCTCCTTGATATTTCAGCCTCGTTCTTATCCACCGGCCCGATAAGGGGCTCGGGAGCGCGGGTACCGCAAATGTGCTTCGCACAACCCTCCGGGACGGTCTTGATGTGGCTGGAAACTTCGCGGGAGCGGGGCTTGCCTCTCGAACCACGGCCTCCTGTTCTTGGCTGACCGATCGCGGAGGTCCATCTCCATAGGCCTCGCCGATTTTGGGGGGAGGGTGCCTCCCACAATAAGATCCATACTGCTAAGAAACGTGGTAGGGATAGATTGAGGGAGGATCGGCTTCCGTGGGGGTGGAGCACCCAGGGTCCCGCGCCGCCACGCTTCGCGCGGCGGACCAGGGTATTATATATATCAATGAGAAATGAGAAATGAGAATATATATTGTAAACATATATATTAACAAATTTATCTATAATAGCGTATCTAAAATATAGCGTCCACTTAGCGTCCACTTGGTAAACCCTCTCAACTAATACGACGTATGAACATAGATAGATAAATCATATAGCAGAGCTAGGAGGCGACATGAAGGGTAGAGAATGCTGTAAGCTGGTGCTAATACTCGGATTGGTGGTACAATCCACAATGGCAGATTACTGGACATTAGAGAAAATGTCTGATGTTCAAGATCGCATTTGGAATGTAAAGTACCTCGCTATTCCCGAGGTATACGGGCCAGGTATCGTGACAGCTGACCTCAAACCTTGCGACGTATACGACAGTGACTGCTCAATTCATTTGGCAAAATTAGAAGAACTGCTGAACGGATGGCATTACACTAAAAGCCACGAACCTTACGCCTTCGATTGCTCCAATTCATCCGAAATCCTGTGGTACTTCTTGACAACCCGAGGATACAACGCTCAGCTAATGTGTGGCGGTAACCATGCTTGGGTCGTAGTTAAAATAGGTGAGGATAAATATATACCGATCGAAACAACTGGCCAATATTCAGAGAGGTTGGGGAAAATTATTGACTCGACGACTGTTACGACACGCATCTTCCCTGACAATAGTACCGAAGTGCGAACGCAGTCCGATTATTTGGCTGGATGGTTGCTAAACAGTTCGATGGAATACAGCATATTTGTTCATGACTCGATGAAATTAGTTTCTAGCGAAAATTATGATCAGCTGATCGAGGAAAACGCCGATTAGCGATTGATATGGCCTTTGTGCTTTTAATAGCATGTAAAAGATAGATTAAGAACCTGATGATTGCCTTTGATTAGTTATGTGACTCTCTCCACCATCTATATATAGGATAGTCACATAACTAATATGCATGACAGGGCAAAAGACCGTCTACAAAACAACATCTGGCGAGGAGATCAAGTCTCTGAGAGAGGAGGCCAGGCAGTGGAGGCGAGAGGCCGCGAAGGTCCGGGAGATACCTGGACTAGAACCCGCGGCGAGGGAGAGGGAGGCGGAAGCTGCCAGGTTGGAGGGAGAGGCCGACAAACTATGGGACGCCGCCCGACTGGAAGCGCTGACGGTCTACCAGGGGAGCATCGCGAAGAAGACGAAGAAGGGGGAGACGAACTACACTTACTGGTATGCGAGCTGGCGAGAAGGCGACAAGGTCAAGAACGTCCACCTGGGATCCGCCCGGAAGATGGATCAAGCAGCCGCGACGGCGAAGGCCCGAAAGCTGAAAGCGGAGGCGTTGGGCCGTCAGTGATTTGAGTGTACGGCATAGGTAGGTTCGCATCTGGTCGGATATGATTTTAGATATCAAAAAATATAAATCTCTTGAAAACCGGTTCTACCCCCCGAGGGAGCCAGCAATGGGCAATAATGTTGAGATAGATCGGAATGCTGATGATCAAGCTGCCGCCATCGTGGACGGTTCCAAGGCTGAAATGAAGGCCAGCGGCCCGCCCCAGTTTATACCTGATATCTCAAGCGGGCCGATCAATATTCGCATGAAGGACGGCCGACCCATAAAAGGGGTGCATGAAGCCCACAACCTCTACCAGTTGCTCCTAGATCTTGGCCATGGAAAGAAGATGATCGTTTTCAAAGGTGCGATATCTTCGATCGAATATGAGATCAAGCCCAAAAAGGCGAAACCAGTGGTTCAGAAGTGGTGAGTCGATATGATGGAAAGCTCGGTCAAAATGCTAGACAACGAGGATATCGAGTTCGCCGACATCCTCCACAGTTTGGGGATGCAGCGCAGGATGGCCCTCATAGTCACATATCTGGCAAACGTGGGTGAGGCATCGTCGAGGGAGATCGGATATGCTACGCGCCTAAGCCAGCCCGAGGTCAGCGTGGCGGTGCGAGATCTTCGCGACGAGAATTTGGTCAGCGAGCTTGAGGTCAAGACCGGAGGTAAGGGTCGGCCATCATTGGTTTATTCTCTGAGAATGCCCATCGACGATATCATCACGCGGTTCGAGGAAGAGAAGCGTCGGGAACATACCGAAGCTATGAAGAGCATACAGAAGCTGAAGGGTATGGTATCGTCTTGTTGCCTAGCCGCCGAACCGTCATCTATAGGAAGGATTACCTCATAGATAGCTTGAACCTATCCAGGATCTCGCCGGAAGCCGCCGGGGGTGAGCTTGAACACCCCCTCATCGCCTTATCTCCCTTCTCACCCGTGGGCTGGGATCGAGGTCCTGGAACCCGCCCCGAAAGCCCTCTGGGGGATTGTACCTCTTCTGGTGCATACTCCCAAACCCCAGGGGGCCGGGATTGCGGGGCTTGATCCTATTCTCCACTATCTTATATCTTAAGGTGTTCGTTATTCCTGGAGCCTCTGTCCCTGGAGGACCGAGAACCAGCGATCCTCCTTATGCAAGACCGTGACGGATCATGTATGGCGTTGGATAGGATCTTCTCGGCGGGATCACGCCTTCAATATTCAGTTATGTGATTACCTATTAATTGATATAGCTATAGAGTCACATAACTTTTGCCGGAGTTTAACCTCTCCACCACCTTTTAGGCGATAGCGATCGGTGGGGTGGATCTCTGCCTTCGGCTCTACTTGAGGCAAGTAGGAATTGAGGAGGAGCTCAACCGGCTCCTCTCCCATACCGGCAGTACTCTATTCCTTATCTTTACCCCCCACCCCTTCAACTAGCGGGCGTGTGTGCTGGATATGCGGGGCCGCGGTCCGGTCCTCTTGAGGAGGTAGGTATCCACTTCGATCGATATCCAATGATGCACCAATCATTAGCAGATCCAAATTATAACCAATTAAGGATTCACTACTTCCTGTGAGGGACTGTTCTCCATAGCCAACTTCCAATCCTCCAGCATCTTTGCGCTCGACCTGATCTCATTGGAGAGGGCCATCGTCTGGTTGTAGAGGGCCTGAGCCTTTCTAAGGTCGTCCTCGTTTTTCGCTGCGCTAAGAACCACCTGATCCCTGCTTGCAGAAACCCCCAGGGAGAGGTTAACCGTCTGGTTGTAAAGCTCCCAGGTCCGGGTTAGCCTACTCTCCGCGAGAGCTGCGCTCATGGCCGCTTGGTCCCTGTTTGCAACAACTTCCTGTGAGAAGACAACTGTCTTATTGTATAGCTCCATGGCCGTGTTCAGCTTTTCCTCATAAAGAACGGCGTTCCTGGCTGCCTGGTCGCTGTTGGCCTGGACATCCATTGCCAGTGCCTCCAGATCATCAGCGGTGGCAATCAAATCACTTGATAGAGCTATTGCCTCCCGATACAATCCTTCTGTTCGATTTAGTTGATCTGATAACAACTCGCTGTATATTGAAGTCTCATCCAGCTGGGCTCGGGACTCGCCAAGATATTCCCCCGAAATCTTAAGCTGGGTCCGGGACTCGTTCAATACCAGAAAAGCCTCGTCGAGCTGGGCGCGAGATTCGTCCAGATACGACCTCGAAAGGTCAATATTATCTTTTAAGGCAGAAAGACCCTCATCAACGAGCCTTGACGTCTCTTCCACCTGCAGGGCAAGCACGATGACCTTATCATGGTGTTCCTGGGCTTGGTCGCGTGCCTCTTCTGCCTGGGACATGTACCTCTTAGCCTGGTTAACCATCGAACCGGCGGATAGGAGCATTGGCTGGGGGGTGATTGGGGCAACAAAGCCGCTAGATCCCATGAAGTGGGCCTGGGACGACTGCCTTGCCCCTACTTCAAGGTTTATCACTGGCTGGCCCTTGCCGCGACCGATTTCATATACTGCTCCTGCTTGCGTTAAAAGAGCACATAACACGACTGCTGCTAATATGGTCCTTCGGGAACAAAGCAAAATATCATCTCCGATGTTTTTACGGATAAGCCTGATGATATATAACACTTTTTTTTTCAATAATAACAAGAGATGACATCATAAATATAGGATATAACAAGAAAACTATCACACTGAAGTATTATAATAATAATTTTATGATTTATTCCAGGCTACTTACGAGCATCCTCCCCCCAGGAGATATGTAAGCTGAACCCTGGTTGAATAGATCTAGCAACATGAAGAACTCCTCCATGTCCAGAATCGGCACAACCCTGAGTTTCAACTCCGGGATCAGCGGGTGGACAGTTGTATCCCGCCATGATTGGACAGATTTAGACCGCTAGTGACAATCGATCTATCGATGCGGATTGGGCAGAGGATTACATGAACATTTTACTTTTCGGACTCCCGAGTCTATCTTCTGGGGTGGAGTCGCATAATTGATCGGATGCCCCTCGGATTCCCTCAGCCATGAGCTTCAAGAGGGCAGATGGGGAGGGGCTGCCGGGGCGGATCATTCCCGGCTTCCCCTCTCAGAAGTTCACACTGGGCATGTCTGATGGAAGGCACGATCGTGGAGAGGGTGGTGGAATATGACACCCCCTGCCAGAGAGGTCATGCGCCGGTTGGGGAATGTCCCTCCTCCGCGTATCGTGTGCGAGTGAGATGTGTGGATAAAAGATAATAAGTTTTCGGTTGATAGTATTATCTAATCAATCCCTCAAACCGGGGGTTGGTAGCCTGCGCTATTGTCACAGGTCATCGGGGCGTTTCTGCTTCCGGTCGCTACGGCGGCGACGGAAGCGTTGGAGAAGATCAAGGGTGGGCGGTGATACGCCTCCCGCTATTTTTATTCGACCTCGATATTCAAAGCTCTAGAGCGATCCTGGGGAATCTCGTCCCGGGGGTCCAGTCCCATCGCCCTCTACGATGATCTTCCACAGGCGGGGCGCTGGCAGCGGCGGCTTTGATCCGGGCGTTGACAGTCTACCTCGGCCAGGTGGAGAAGATCACCGCGAAAGGGCCGAAGACTTATGAGTACTATTTCGCGTCCTGGAAGATGGGGGGCAAGGTCGTCAGCGAGTACATCGGATCTCCTCGAAAAGATGACCCGAGAGGCGGCCACAGCGAAAGCTCGGAAACTTAAATCTAGGTCCCTCGGTTTTCGCTGTTAATTATCATTTATATCTGCCTAATCATTAATATCTGCCTACTAAACAAAAAATTTTTAAGGCAGCATACCAATGGTCGATATATGACCGACTTCAACCATGCTGCCTGGCAAAATGGAACCGTTTGGTATAAAAGGGCTATTACGATGAAAGAGGCAGCGGATATGTTCCGTGAAGCTTATTTGAAAGGCTATAACCACGTGGATCGGCTAGTCAAGGATTCGTTCCGGCGCGGGGAGGTGCTCTATACGACGGCTGGAGAGGATTTCGTTGATATCGATAAATATTCTGTTTTCATGATGTTAATGGGATATTCCATGGAGAACCTCTTTAGAGGTATAATTATCTGCGGGGAGTGGTTAGAAGATCCCGATTCTATTGACGAAATTGTCAATTACAACGAATTTAAAGCCCATATAAAGGGGAGCGGGGAGGCGAATCTGATTCTTATGTCACATGGCCTTCGACGTCTCCTGGGTGCAAGACACATGAGTATAACGTTCACCGAAGAAGAAAAGAACATGATGGATGACCTCGATGAATTCATAACTTGGAAAGGAAGATATCCAGTTCCAAAAGAATACAACCCATCCGACCCAACTGGGCTTAAAGATTCTATTGAAGTTTTGCAACCCCTTAATCCATCTTATCCTTATCAAATTATCGATTCTATCTACTCTAAATCGTTGGAAAAATTAACAACTCTATGCAAAAACCAATCTAAAGAATTGGGATAACTTTTAGTTGATGTAGATGGGAGATACAGTTTGGGGGTGCGCTAATCTAATCCCGCACCAAGGGCTCGAAGTTGATGAAAATCGGCGAAGCTGGAGGAGAGGGGCTTAGCGTCATTCTGAGCGGGGGGAGGGATAGCGCCCGGGGCTCCGATCCTCCTCAAGCGGTGCAGCGATCTCCCCATCTATTTTTATTCGACCTCGTTATTCAATCCTCTACGGCGATCCTGGGACCTCTCTTCTGGGAGGTTAGACTATGGCCGGGGCTCCGATCCTCGCCAGGAAGGGCGCTGAGGGGGCCGGTCTGGCGATCCGGGGGATCTTCTCGGTGGGGGTCTCCTCCTCCCCGCTCCATCAGTCGCCGAGGGGTCTGTCTCCATCCCCCTCTATTCACCCGTCGGGGCTATCTCTTTTGACGAAGGAGAGACCGACGCGATTGAACATGATTATCGCAGCGCTGGCTATGCTCTCATAAGGGCGAGAGATGGCAGAGAGCGGCTCGATGCCCGTATTTGTCAAAGGCGTTATTCTACCTGGGCAAAGCAAGTACGGCGGAGATATTGGGGCTTATGATGATTCACAAAGCGAAATACTTTATATTAAAAAAACCAGGTCCTTGCATGGCATTTAGGATCTCCTTAATTCTCGTACTGGCACTTTTTATGCAGCCAGTCCTCGGATCCTCCAATACTCTAGAGTACCAGGGATACACCGAATACGATGGCAGATCTGCCTCACTGACTCTAACGTTCAGCGGACTCTCTGTGATAGGCGAGCTGCATGTAAACCCCGTCTGCGGGCAGAACATTCGCCTTACGGGGGTCCATCTCAAACTCTCGGGATCTGCAACGGGCCCCTGGGAGGATAAGGCCACAACCATCACAGGGGATTGGACAGGCGGCGATCTAGATCCCTGTAGCGGAAGCACAATCACAGGCGACCCCTCATATCCCAATGAAGGAAGATTTTCAATATCAATCGACGAGGGCGACGTGAGGCTGGTGAGGATGCCTACAGGCTACGGCTACGTATTCAAGGCCAAGGGAGTATTAGTATCGGATAGCGGCAGCGATTTGCCCGATCTGATGATTACTGATATCTCGGTCCCAACCGGTATCGGCCCGGGAATGAAGGCCAACATTGTAGCCACATTCAGAAACGACGGCTCTTCGGATGCTGGGCCGTTCAAGCTCTACGGCTATGCCTTTCCCAGCCAGGATTATAATAAGATGTACGAGTCTGAACCTGTCGAAGTCCAGGGCCTGGAGGCTGGCAAGTCTGCCGAAGCCACCATACCGATCTCCATCCCCGCCAACGCGCCGACAGGCACCTTTGATATCAAGTTAGCCATCGACAACTCGAACTATGCTGGTCCGGGAGATGTCCTGGAAAAAAACGAGAACAACAACGAGAAATGGAAGAGAAAGGTCTCTGGACCGGAGGCGAAAACCCAGGCTGGAGAGCAAGCTGACCTGACCGTCACCGAGGTCACCTATGACCAAAACCAGGTACAGGCGTCTGACAAGCTGACCTTCATTATGGGCCTAAAGAACCTCGGCGGAACTCAAGCTAAGGGATTTAACGTCGGCTTCTACCTCTCAACGGACAGAGATATCACCACCGACGACATCTACATAGGATACGGCGTCGTAGACCTAGAGCCGGGAGAGTCCAAGAGGGGCCCGGTTCCCTGTAACCTCCCTGCTGAATTGGCTCCTGGCTTCTACTATATAGGGGTGATCGCGGATCCGCAGCAAAAGCTGGCCGAATCTGATGAGACAAACAACGTCGGGTCAACGGAAGAGCCGATTTTCGTACCTACCACTTTCCTCAGATTTTCAAACGACGCCCTGGCATCTAATATGCCCGGTCCACAGTCAAAGGTAGTCTATCTCCAATCTGGCGAGACATACACCTATCAAATGCCGCCTCCTGATTTCGCGGATGGGAAGAGACTTCAAGAGCAGGGCATCGTATCGCTGACTCCCTCGAAATATGAGAACTTCGTTCAGTGGGCCCCGACGGGCGTTCTCAGCGGAGATGGAGCGGAGGTTTTGGGAACTGGCAGATCCATCACACTAACAGCCGCGAAAGAAGGGACAGCCACAGTGACGATGACCGCATTCTGGGAGGCTAGAACATCTGATGGCAAGATCTCGCAGGGGTATCAGAATTTCGTGTGGAATGTAATCGTCGGTTCCTATAATCCCGACGAGAACGAGCCGTCATCATTCGCTATTCCGGCCAAGAAGGGCGAGATCACAAGCGGCATTATCAGAGGAAAAGCTGTATATCGGCCTACCGGAGAGCCGGTGGTCGGGGCCACCATACACAGCATCGACTTCGAGAACACTGCTAAAGGAGGCTATCCTGTGCAGAGGCTAAATCCTGATGGGTCGGTCAAAGAGATGCTGAAGACGGGAGCTGATGGCTCATTTGAAATAGATATAGCCGAGTGGGTCCCATCTGGGTTAGACTCGGGGAGGTTCTGGATAAGGATAATCAAGCCCTATGACGGACACCTGAACGAGAAGTACTGGGAAATGGTCTGCCTGGATCTATGGGTGGTTCAAAACCCACTGAAGACATTCTCGCTAGATTGGGATTCTCTTCAGGCTGGTGCAGTAGATGCTGGAGTTATTTATATGGACAGAGTCTCTGAGGTGTTTCCAGGAGCCGAATGCCCAATAGATCCAGAAACTGGAAGGCCCATAGACGATGCCGGCTGGCCTTAACCCAAGCCAGCAATACCTCGGAGCAAGATCTCTTTAAAGGATAAAGATAGGTGGATCCGACATATGGCTTATCTCGCGTTGGAGAAGATCCAAGCTGAGTAGCAGTTGCGAGCCGTAGGCGGGGCGGTGATCCGTTTCTCCGCTCCAAGCTATTTTTATTCGATCTAGATTTTAAAAGCTCTACGAGCGTTTTACGGGCATCTCGTCCTGGAGGTCCAGGACTATCTCCAGGCCGGCGATCCTTCCTTGGCGGGGCTCTGGTGGCATCGGTCTGGCGGTGGAGGCGATCTTCTGGCCTTCGTCCTCTCCCTGCCCCTCCAGCCATAGTTATGTGACTCCACCCCATTGAAATGATTAAGAGAGTCACATAACTAATACTGGAGCGTAACCTTTCGACCCCCTCACCACGCGAGCTTTTACCTGTCAGTAGAGCCCGTTACGGCTGGGCGCGATATCGGGGATCGAAATGCTTTTCATCTGTCGGGACCATCTCTCGTTAAGGAGGAGAGACGAAGATGGGATTCAAGTCAATTTTTGCGGTCCTGGTGGTGCTGGCGGCGCTGGCGATGCCGGCCACTGCGGATGAGGTAGACGATCTCATTCTTGATTTAAAGTACGGCCAACCAGATGCTCAAAAGAATGCCGCAAAGGCACTCGGAGAAATTGGTGATCCACGGGCTGTCGAGCCCCTTATTGTTGCTATCAAGTATTCGAACAGCGATATCCGAATGCATTCTGCCTACTCTCTTGGTGAGATTGGTGATCCAAGGGCAGTTGATCCTCTTATCGCAGCTTTAAAGGATGATACTGGTTCAGTCCGAGCGTATGCCGCTCATGCTCTTGGTCAGATTGGCGATCCAAAAGCGATAGACCCCTTGATCGCAGCTCTCAATGATGGACAACTTAAGGTAAGAATTCATTCTGCGGGCTCGTTGGTCAGATTAGGAAAGCCAGAGTACTTTGACCAGGTAATGCAGGGCATCACAAATCAGAACTCGGATGTCAGAGAGGCAGCTGCTGAGGCTCTCGGTAACACCGGGGATCCTAGATCGATCGAGCCGCTTAATTATATGGTTGCTAACGATAAAAATTCTGCAGTCCGCCAAGCTGCCGCGAAAGCGTTGCAGAGGTTATCAGTCTCCACCTCGACACCTGTGGATGGACAAATAACTTCTGTAGTCTGGCCTGATGTTCGTAACTACAATTATGACGAGGCGGTTCCGGTCACGGTTAATTTCAGGAATACGGGTTCTCAGCCCCACTCATTCTGGGTTGGATACTCGGTCCAAGACGCTAATGGCAAGTGGTGGGATGCATTACATCAGCAAACTGAGTCTATTCAACCTGGATACTCATCGTCTGTCCAACTTGAATGGAATCCTTCGAACATCGCTCCAGGGGGAGTTTACGCTTCTGCTGTAACCCTATGGTCGGGGTATGATTCAGATACTGGATTTTTAGTGGGAGAAATCGATCGGAAGACAAAAGCATCAGCTTTCTGGCTAGTGGCCTCATCGCCCGCGTCAACTTTGCCACCTGAAACCGTTTGAAGGGCAAATAGAGGCTACCACCAACATCTACTTTTTTATGTAGAACGGCGACTCAATTGTCCGACCCCTCCTATGTTATCATCGAGATACGTTTAACCCCCACCTTCTCTGGCAGGAGCATCCTGGTCATTCTCCCACATGCTAGCAAAATCAGTAACTATAGGACTGACATCAGATACAGTTATGTGACCTAATGTACCATAATTGAATTGATAGTCACATAACTAATCGGCTGCGCACGCGGGACTACGCAAGAGAAGTCGGGAGGAGATTTATAGATAGTCTACCACACACAAATCGAGTTAATATTTTATTTACACAGCATGAATTATCTGATCCAACGCGTTCACACTATGGAAGAGTCAATGAGCAGCCATGAATACTCATTTGCCATGAAGACAAAGATGAGGATGTAAACCGGGATCTTCATTCATATAATTCTCATTAAATCTCATTTAGCTCATGCTGAATATGAATCCAGAAGGGTGCTTTTCCCATCAAAGCTGCCGAAAAACGGCGGTATTCAGGGAGTTTCATGTTTACATAATTCTGACCCCTTGGATGAACCGGCCTCGCTGCATATTATTTACATTGTATACATATAGCTGAATAGCAGCGCTGCCTTTTTATATTCAGGAAGCTTGTATCTCATCATGCAATTGGTCACCATCAGGCTTACTGAAGAAGAGTACGATAAGCTGGAACATTACTCGCGGAAGGCGGGTAGGTTAGGCATCATACGTAGCGCAAGCCCGTACGCTGGTTGCCAACATATCATGCGGGAGGTGCTGAGGATATATGAAGACCAGGCGGGTCGTAATTCGTCTTAGCGACGATGAGATGGAGTGTCTTAGCGAGTACGGCCAGTTATTGGTGAGCTACGGCTATATCAAGAAGAACACTACGTATGCCGCCGCGAATTGTCTGGTTCGACTTGTTTTGGATCAGTATAATCCTTGAAGTCGCTACTTTCCAGTGGGGTCCGGTCTGAGATCGACCTCAAGCCCGCCCGCGATGGCTATACTGGGTGATTCCTTCAAGTCCAGCATCGGCACAACCCCTGAGTTTCAGCTCAGGGATTAGCAGGTGGACAGTTTTATTCCGCCGTAATTGGACAGTTTTAGACCGGCATTGACAGCAGGTAGGGCAGCAGATCTTTCATTGATTCCAGGTCAAGAGCCGGTTCAATTTGAATGGGGGATTGATAATTGCGGTCGAATTAAGACTCCCTTCGCGCTGAGGATTTCAATCCCATAATAGGGTAGTTATGAATAATAGCACAATTTCCGAGGTAATAGAATTCCTGATGTTGGTTGAGCAGAGCTAAACTGGTAAGATTATTTATACCTGGATTACACACATAGTTTTACCAATTATAGGTCCGAAGATATTATGAAGATTCGAGTTGTGAGGTCAAAAGACGAGATTACTGATCTGAGTCCGAACGAGACGATGGTCCACTTCACATTCAGACCTTCCGGGATAGATTTAATGATGCTTATAAAGATTTGCCCCAAGATGAGAGCGATCCAGTTGCCATCCTGTTATTATAAAAATCTCTCCAAGTCGACCAGATCCATCTTCGATATACAGGGGGTAGAATTGATTGAGGGTGACGTCTGGGGTAATCGCAAGGATATCGATGAGTACTATGTGATTGATGAGAGAATGCTTGAGGAGATCGTCGATCTGATGTCGAGCGGTAAGAACATCGATGAGGTTGTATCTACCATCAAGAATAAAACTAAACTGTCAGCCGAGATGATCAAGTACATCGCCAAGCAGAAGATGGTCATCTGAGACGAACCTTCTCGGTACCGTATCGTCTACCCTTATTTTATACTGTGCCGTGAATACAGCAGTTATTTATAATAGTAATATATACATATCTAATCACTATCATAGGGGGTAGCTTCAAATGAGAGAGGGATTAGCTGAAGCCTTGGGCGACGATAGCCACGAGTTCGCGGATCTTTTACATAGTTTGGGTGTCCAGCGCAATGTAGCCAGACTCATCACATACCTCGCAGCAGCTGGCGAGTCGACGTCAAGGGATATCGAACGTGGGTCTGGTCTGAGGCAACCCGAAGTAAGTATTGCGATGAGAACCCTCCGTAGAGAGAACTGGATTCGCGAATGGGAAGTCAAAAGTACCGAAGGCAAGGGTCGACCTTGCAAGGTTTATGCTCTGAACACGACGATAGACCAGATCATCGGGTCCATAGAGGAGGAAAGGCGCAAAAAGTCTGCCGAGGAGTTGGAATCCATTAAGAAGTTGCGGGATTTGGCGTCGATGAATGCCGGAGTCCGGGAGCCGTGAGATCTACTTTGTTCCCGTCTACTGGCTATCAGCTAAATGACCCAGATCACCGAGAGGGCGTGAGTAGACTATGATATGAAAGCTGGGATAGGTGATGGGTGTACAGACCTTTGATGCAGAAGAAAAACGGAAGCGGATCAACGTCTTCAAGGTCGGCAAGCTCTGGGTCTTCAAATACTTCTTCGCTGATAACCAGGATCTTTTCAGGCAGCTTGCTGACCACTACAACCGCGATACGTACAGATTCGAGTTCAAGTCGTTAGGTGAGAGGAACCAGGGGCTGAAGCTCCTCGAAAGGAACGGGTTCGATGCGTATCCCATCGAGGACTTGAAGGGCTATCTGGTCAAGCTGGACAAGTTCAGCAAGTACGCTCCCGTCCTTAGGAATTCTGTGGCGTTCACGGAGACGCCCAAGGAGCGGATCTTCTTGATGAAGGATCTCGCGGCAGTGGAGGATGCTCTGGAATTCGGCGCCGAGATCTACGAGAGAGATGTGGCGTTCTGATTACAATGTCTCGGTAGATATTTCAACTTCGCGAAGGGGGATCGGTAAGGTACGCGTGTAGCTCCATTAGCTGCTCCGCAGTTCATGGTTAGTACCTTTGGATATCTCTGCCCGTTAATCCCGGGCCGCTATACCGGTAATAACATCCAAGCAGCAGAGCTGCGGGGTATACGATTAAAGTTAAGCTTTTTCGTCGGAGATCGGACCCTTCCGATTGAAATATCTCGGTTTTGATCCGCTCATAAGGGGTACGGCAGCCGGAAAAAGATGGCGGTTCCAGCTTTGTTTCCGGGATGGACCCGAGGAAAATGACCAAAAAAAAGAAGCAGGGGCGGGAACTGTCGCCCTCAGGTTCTGCTCAGATGCAGGGGAGCCAGTCGACCTGGACGGCGCCGCAGGTGTCGTTACCCCAGAGCTGGATGAACTTCTCGATGGAGAAGACACCCGTCAGGTCCTCCACGGACCGGCCGTACTCGTTGTGCCTGCCCTTGGCGTTCACCATGGGGTCCTTGGAGAGCCAGCCGAGGTGAGCAACACCGATGACGTTCGAGTTGAAGTTCGCCTCAAGGGCTCCGGTGCAGTTGCCGCAGTCTTCGTCCACCTCCTCCGTCATGTTGCGCCTGGTCTTCACCTCAGTCGTCTTCTGGAGATGCTCGGCGTGGGTGTACATCTCGACGACGACGGCTCCGATATAGTAGTTCTGGACGCAGAGCTTTTCGATCCACTTATGGTCGTAGGTTCCGGTCTGGTAGCTCACAGGCATGTACTCAAATTCCGCTTCCTTAGTGAAGTTGATGTAGTCGTGGCAGTTCGGATTGGGACCGGCCGGTTTTCCAGGAGTTCCGGGATTTACTTTGAAAAATAATTTGGAATTCCATATCAGATTAGGAAGGCCATAAGGTTTCTCTGTAAAAACATCTCCTTTTTTGAAACTGACCCAACCTATCCCTGAAATATATTGATAATAATATGCTAATGCCGTTCTCGTCTCTGGAGTTGCGGGCACCGCAGGGAGGCCCGGATCCCTGTTTACTTCCAGCTCCATCCTCTGGTTTATAACGTTTCCGCTGCCGGACTCCTTCTCGATGAGCTTGTTACCGGCAAGGCCAGTCTGAGTTTGAATGATGACCTCTGCGTTCTTGTAGCCAACACCCTTAATGTTCGCCTTCTCGTACATGTAGTTGGCCGCGCCCGCCATGCCCACCAGGGCCATGCCGAGGACCAACAAAATCGCTAGTTTTCTCTTTATGGGAATTCCCTCCTGTTGTTTTGCGTATTCGTCGGTCTGTTCTTATAAGGTATTTGTTTAGCTCGTCTCAATCAGCACCAGCAAAGCCATTTCTTGATATCTCGCGTGGCAAGCTCTGGCGAGCTAATTTCGAGTAACTGCGGCTCTAGATGTTGTTTTCCTACTTGTCGCAAGTTGTTCCATTGGTCATCGGTTAAGGATCGGTTTAAATAGTCTCGCTGATTTTTGATCCCACTCCCGTTATACAAAATATAGCATAACCTTATTAATAACCTATTGAAACTATAGACCACTGATATATAATTCGCCGGGGGTAGCATCCGTGGTCGCTCGTCACTTAAATGTGGATATTGACCTGATCATGATGGAGCTTTGTGCTCTATTTCCGCCTGAATGGCTAAGAGATAAGGCGAAAGAGACAGGTTTGATAAAGCGTGAGCGTAAGATCGATCCAATTTATATCTTCTGGTCATTATCGATAGGATATGGGGTCTTTCTTCATCGAACTCTTGCAGCTCTGAAGCGCGACTATGAGAGATATTCTAATCAGATTTTGAGCGATAGCAGCTGGTACTACAGGTTCACTCCCGAGCTTGTGGCCTTTCTCCGAGAATGCGTTGTGCGTGGCGTTGAATACTCG
>Ga0334886_1001296_pt1 | contig 30052 bp, 32 predicted proteins | sample GraSluR1_MG_9_FD_207232 | JGI IMG/M metagenome (GOLD analysis project Ga0334886, IMG submission 207232) | Sludge microbial communities from methane-producing bioreactor in Wageningen University, Netherlands - Granular Sludge_27_06-R1 | ecosystem: Engineered > Bioreactor > Anaerobic >... | reverse complement strand
CCGATATTTCCACCAATTATTATTCCTTCTGCTTCTCCTTCATTTAAAATATTGTACCCTTGATTTGGAAAAAAGGTTCTGTTTTCTTGATCTATATACCATTCATCATCACTCCATTCTTTTGAGGGATGAATTTCAAAAGGATCTTCATTCATTAAACACTTTTGAAAATATTCAAGAGTGTATTCAATTCCTTTTTGCATTCCAAAAGTAGAAAAATGAGGACCATAATAGGAAACTAACCCTGTTTTTGCGTAGATTGCATTTTGTAATGCTGTGATATCTGAATATCCGCACAATATTTTCGGGTGAGATTTTATTAAGTCATAATCCAAATATTTCAATATTTGGTTGGAATTAAAACCTCCTAATGTTGTTAAAATTCCTCCAACCAGCGGATCTGAAAAAGCTTCGTGAATATCCTCAACTCTAGATTTAATTGAGGAGGAATTAAATTCATCCGATTCCTCTGCATTTTTAGAATAACCCACAGTGAGATCCATATCCAATAATCTTTTTATGGCAATATCTCTAACCTCTTGAGAAACTATTGATAAACTTCTTGAAGGAGAAACGACTGTTATTCTATTTCCTTTTTTTAATTTTGGAGGTATTATCATAATTTTATTAAGATACTGATATTTATAATATTTTCCATCACAAAAATGAAAACAAGATTTCTATCTCATTACTATTCACAACTGGCTTCCCAATTGTTTTCCAATCATCTGCTAAACGAGGGCATGAGGTATTGATATATGCATCAAATAAATTGAAATCCTGTAAAGCCTCTGCATCAACAGTTCTTGAAACAAGAATCTCTGCATTTTTGCCTTTTTCATTAAGCTTTTTCTTTATTGACTCAGCAGTTTCAATAGCAAACTGACCTGCCCGTGTGGAAACAATTATCCCGAAAGTTTCTGCTTCTGATGCCTGTGCAATTAAACCTTTTCTTTGTTTGACGTATTGCCCTATTTCTTCATTGATTTCTTTTATTTCTAGTGTATAGGGATTGGCTGAAACAATTGGAACTTTGTAGGGTTCTAAGTTTTTGTGAATGGCAAGATAGTGAAATCTTCCCCCTCCAATAAAAATTATTGAATCAACTTTATCAATAAATGAGAGAATTGATGATGTGTCGCACCCTAAAACCTGGCCAGGATAAACAGTTTTTGCTCCTTTGCCAACAAAAACTTCGATTTCTTTTTCAGATAATTTTTTGATTAGTGAATCCAAAATACAAATGTGTTGGACTGTTAAGATTAAACCAACTTTCTTGAATTTTTTTTCCTCAGCATATTTTACAATCTCAATTAAAAATTCATCTTTTATAGGAACTTCATATTCAATATATTCGACTTTGATATTTGAAAACCGTTTTTGAAAAAATGAATGAATTGGAAATTTACAGTGGCCAAAATGAACTATTTTTTCAGCGCCTATAGAATCTGCTTCTTCAAAAGCAACATCACATCCACCAAACGAACGGGAAGACGACAGATAAATGGTATGGCCCTGGCTTTCGTATTTCTCAACAAATTTCAATGCCTGTTGTTTTAGTCCTTCCGGGAATTGAAGAAGAATTTTCATTTTATCTCAACCTCTATTCCCTCAGAATCAGTAGGCTCTTTGATTATTTTTTGAACATGACCTGTTTGTTGTATGTCCTCAAGTATATCATCAATATTCATCTGCAATCCTAATTTGTTTTTGCCGATTTTTAATATCAACTTTGGAACTTCTGCTTTCATAGAAAGATTGTTTTGCGCTTTCCATTCATTTATTTTGTTCATTATTTGAATTATATACTCGCCTTTTTTCAAATCTTTGGGAGAATACCATTCTGCATATGCAATAGGCCAGTCAGATTTAACTACAAAATTATCAGTTGCAGGATAAAATATTTGGTACATCTCCTCAGATATATGTGGAGTAAAGGGTGCTAAAAGTTTTGAGACATTCAACAAAACGTTGAACAAAACATATCTAGCTGCTTGTTTTGATTTTTCATCGTCGCCATAAAGTCTGTATTTAACTAATTCTAAATAATAATCACATAAAATATGCCATGTAAACTCTTGGATTTTTTTAATGGCGTGATGAAATTCGTATTTATCCATATGCTCTGTAACTCCATTAACCAAAGAATGGAGTTCTGAAAGCACCCATCTATCAACAGATTTTAAATATTCTGTGTGTGTATCATCATATTCATAATCTTTTATATGCATTTCAATAAATCTGGCAGTATTCCAAACCTTGGTAAGAAAACCTTTTGCAAATTTCATATCTTGATAATTGAAAGCTCTATCTTTTGCCATTGCACCACTCATGGCAGCCCATTGTCTGATCGAATCTGTAGAATAATCTTGCAAAATTTGTGTCGGCTCAATTACATTGCCAGTACTTTTACTCATTTTCTTCCCATCTGGGGCCAATACGTTGCCGTTAAGTAAAACTTCTTTAAATGGAATCTGATCTGACAATGCCAAACATCTCGCAATTGTGTAATAAGCCCATGTCCTAACTATCTCAACACCCTGCGGTCTTAAATCCACAGGATAAAGATTTTTATTTAAGTTTTTGGGCCATCCTGCAATGTATAAAGGAGTGATAGAAGAATCAACCCACACATCTAAAACTGTTTGTTCACCTTGCATATCAGCATTGCAACTCGGACATTTCTTTTTCTGAATTCTTGGATCAACAGGAAGATCCTCTTCGGACGCAGGATGCCATTTATTGCAAGTTTCACAGAACCAAAAAGGAATGGGCGTTCCATAAGTTCTGTTTCTTGAGATAACCCAATCCCATTCAATGAACTCTGCCCAGTTTTCTAAGTAAGTAATTCCAAATTCAGGATACCATTTTATTTGCTTTGCAGCATTTACTATATCTCTCCTCTGATCTTTTGTTTTTATAAACCACTGTCTGGACTGAAGAAGCTCGATTGGATGTTTACACCTGTCATGTACTTTAACAACCTGTTTTAATGTTTCAACTTTGATCAAATTTCCCTCTTGTTTTAATTTTTCAATAATTTTTTGTTTTGCTTCACCAACTTTTAAACCATCAAAATCCGAGTTTATTAGTTTTCCTTGTTCATCCAAAGCTTTTACAATAGGGAGTAGATGACGATAGGACCAAACAACATCTTGTTTGTCCCCGAATGTGCACACCATTACAATACCCGTACCAAATTCCTTATCAACATCTTTGTCTGCAATTATCTTAACTGGTTTTCCGAGAGGAGTTTTAATTTCTTTTCCAACTAAATGAGTGTACCTTTCATCTTCAGGATGAACCATAACTGCAACACAGGCATGTAAATATTCAGGTCTTGTGGTTGCAATAGGAATATGCCCCTCATCAACACCTGCTAAAAATTTTATATGATATAATTTTGTATCTCTTTCAATATCTTCTGTTTCAGATTTCGCTATTGCAGAAACACAATCTGTGCACCAATAAACAGGGTGCTCCGCATTGTAAACTTGCCCGTTTTTGTACATGGTTAAAAGAGAATATTGAACAGTTTTATGAAACTCAGGATCTATTGTTTTGTATTCATAAGACCAATCTGGAGAAAATCCCATCTCTTTCATTTGTTGTCTCATCAAAACTATCATTTTTTCGGACCATTCTTTGCAAAGTTCTACAAATTTAGCAGGATCATTAGATCCTTGAATTTTGTATTTTTCTTCTACCCTGACTTCAGTTGGAAAGCCTTGACAATCCCATCCTTGCGGATAAAAAACATTATACCCTTTCATTCTTTTGTATCTGGCCACAAAATCAAAATAAGAATAACTTAAAACATGCCCCATATGTAATTTCCCAGATGTAAAAGGAGGGGGAGTATCTATAGAAAAAATAGGTTTGGTTTTGTTGTCTTTATCAAATTTGTAAACATTATGATTTTCCCATTCTTCTTGCCATTTTTTTTCAATTTCAATATCATATCTTTTACCTAACATATTAAATCACCATTAAAGTAAATTATTAAATTTGATTATTATTAAAAACTTATGCCCTTGCTTCAAAATTCGGAACTTTTATTTTGACAATTTTTTGGTTCATTTGTTCTATTATTTCTGAAAATTTGTAACCAAGAATATTTGACTCGGTAATAAGAATATCAAAAAAACTTTTGAAAGAATCAAAAGAATCTATGGCTTCTTCAATGATTTGAGGAAACCGAACAGAACATAGCTTTACAAAATCATTTACTGGAACAGACCCTTTGATTTTTTTGAAATATTTGGGACCAAAATAACCTTTCAAAAAAGAAATATAAGGGTTTGTTCGTAATCTGTTATTTTCAAGTGTTTGGTATAGAAAAGGAAAAGAGATGATAATGGATTGTGAAATTCCACTTAAACCATTAACTAAATCAATAAGTTGATAAGTTATTCTTTGTTGGGTGTTTAATTCGTTTCCAAGAAAACAACCGTCCAAATCATAGATGTGCAGCGGTAAATTGGCAGGGCAATACGTATTGTTAGGGTTGCATTGTAAATGGTACACACCATTGTTGTGAAACTCTCTAAGGCTTTTTCCTAAATCAAATACAAGCGAACTGAACCAATTAAGATATTTGTAAGATTCTACAAACTTTCCTTCTTCAACATTTAATTTTTCAGTAAGTAAGGATGATAAAATTATTGTTCCATTTTTCAAATCTTCTTTAACTAATAATATATCATCAACCCTAAAATCATGAGAACTTGGTTTTAAAACAGCAACAAATGCCAATTTTTCCCCATTGAAAGTTAAATCATCATATTCCCCCCACATCACAGGAATTTCCGTGGGCAATCTAGTTTCTAAAGCATATTTCGCAATCATATATTCTCTCTGTGCTTTTGAGCTTCTTAAACCACCCATAGGCTCAGCAGGATATCGCTCAAATATTATTTTACCTTTTTCATCGACTCTAGAAGAAACTAAATTATGAAAATTTGAAGCTAGAAAAACGCCATGGCCTGGAAGATTCATTATGTTTGGATTATTGAAATCCCCTAAACCTTTAATTTGTAAACATAATCCATCACTTGATTCGCTGAAAGGATGTAAAGATATGTAACCTGACCTGCCTTTAACAAAAGTTAAACCCTCAATATTCTCCCACGAAATGATTCTCATTAAATTGTTTTGTAATTCTCCGTTATCAAACCTTCTAAAAAAGTCTTTGTTGGAATCCTTGACACTAACTTTGAAAGGTGGTTTAGGATGAGGTTTGAATAAAGACATAGAATTATAGTGTTAGGAAATGTATTTAAATGTTGTTTATATCGAAAATTTAGTTAGCAGAACAGCAATTAAACCTAAAAACATGGTTATCAATGTGTATCTTTTGATTGATTTGAAATTCAGGGTTTCTTTGGTATAAATTATGCTGAAACATAAGTACATATAATACATTAGTGCGGCTAACCATAACAACCCTGAGAAAATAGAGAATTTTAACATAGTAAAAGAATAAATCCCGAGCAGTATAAAAACACCTATTAAACTCCCCGCAAACATAAGTGATTTTTTTTCTCCAATGTAAAAAGGCAAAGTTTTTGACCCTCGTGCTTTTCTATCACCCTTGTAATCTTCAACAGTTTTTATAATCTCGCGCGATACGCCAACTATAAATGCCATTGAAAACAAGATGAAATTTTCTGGAACTATGGAATTTGAAAACGCGAGATTACCAAAAAGAAAAGGAATTGCCATGCTGAAGCCAATATAAATATTGCCCATTAAGGGCATATCTTTTAATTTCCAATTATATAAAACAGAAAAAAACGCAAAAAAACCTGTCAAATTTATTATCAATAAATTTTCTGTCAATAAAGAAAGAATTATTGCTATGAAAAGAGATCCTGAACCGATTATAAACGCGGATTCCTTGGATATTTCACCTTTAACAATAGGTCTATTTTTTCTATTTATTGTATCTGTTTCAACATCAAAAAAATCATTCAAAGCAAACGCTCCTGCTTCAATTAAAAAAGGTAAAGCTAAAAGAATATATACCTTATTTCCCCAGTTTATTTCCGAAACAGTTAGAAAGATAGATATCAAAACTGCTAATGACAACATCAATCCATGTTCAAATCTGATCAGTTTTGGGATAGCTTTTATATTCACTTTTTCACCTTTTTCGTTTTGGGGTTTTTTTCTTTTGGAGAAAATAAATTTATAATTGTGTCTCCAACTTTAATTACGGTTTTAGTTATTGAATTAAAAAATTGCAGTATGAACACTGTGATTATAAAAAAATAAATAATTGAACACAAATTATAATCCAATTAGTTCACCTAATAAGACCCATATTTATGTCCGCTGATTACAAATGTTTTACACATTTGAATACTTTCTGGTCTGTGAAGAAATTCCTGACATTTTGGTGCACCAAAATTATGTGTTGATGCAACAACGCGGATACATCTTCTCAAACTTTCTTCATCTTCTAAAGGTATATATTCACATATTGTAATATTTTGTGTTGCAACAGCAGTGTTTGTTATACAATAATGTGGATCATATTTATCGATTATATACAAATCCTCATATTCTGGAAGACATTCAAAAACATCTTTTTCAGGAGGCAGGTAGGGAACTTCTGGTTCTTCTTCTTCGATAGGAGGAATGATTACAGGTTCTGGTGTATCTTCAGTTTGGTTTGTTTGATTAGTAACAATAGGTGGTGTGTCTTGATCCCCAAATCTTCTTTCAACTTCGTCGTCTAAAAAACCTTCTATACACCCAAAATTAAATAAAAATATTGCAAAAACTGCCAGAATCATCCATTTTCTCATAATATCACCTAAATAGTTACAAAGCTAAACTTTTAAAAATAATCGGATAAGACTAAATTATAAATGTGGGGATGGCGGAGCTTGGTCAAACGCGCTGGGCTTAGGCAAAACTTAAAACAATTTTAAAAAAATTAGTTTTGAAGAAACCCAGTGGCTTAGGCCTGCGTGAGTTCAATACATCCTTTTTGGAAGAAGACACCCAAAATGGATGTTGGATAAATCTCACTCCCCACATAAAAAATCTAATTTAGTGTTGTTATAAAGGTTGATATGTGAAAAAATAGTGAAAGATTTAAAAATATTTTTATTCTCGTTAGAGATATAACCTACCGAAAGCTTTATATAAGCTGTTTCAGCCCTTTTCGACGTAGAGGGTGATATTTATGAATATTGATACTGCTGTTAAAAAAATATTGAAAAAATATGAAGGAAAAACAATAAAAGCCAAAGAGATTGCTGAAATCAAAGACTATGTTTACAAAAATACAGGTGAAGGTAAATACGCAAAAACTCAAACAGTTAAAGAATGGATAAAAAATGCCAAAAAATCCATGAAAGAAGAAAAAAAGAGTATAAAAAAACAGAAAACAGAACAGATTGTGAAAAAAGCAAGAACAATCCGAGATGAAATTTATCCAAAAAAATCCGAACAGATACCTGACCAAGAAGAAAAGAAATCAGTGGCTATTCAGAATATAAGTTATGAAATGGCAGCAATGAGACAAATTTTACAAAGAGTAAACAAACAATTAGATTCAATTGAAAGCATGCTTAAAGTATTGGAAGAATAAAAGAGGAGCTGACAATGCAGATGCTTTTAACACTACCCTCTTCGCTAGGGTACGGTTATATTAAAACAGATGAAATAGATATTGGACTAGAATCAGGAAGAGGAGACTACCTCTTTGTATCACATGCCCATACAGATCATGTAAAACCATTGAAAAAAAGAAAACTTCTTGCTTCTGAATTTACTGCGAATTTGGTTTACAAAAATTCTCCAGAGTATCATAAATCAGTTAAATATTACGATGCCGGACATATTATAGGCTCTGTCCAAATACAAATTGAAACTCCTGAAGGCAGAGTAGGGTATACGGGAGATCTGAAACCAAAAACTCGTGGAAAGATAAAAGGAGCGCAAACAATGGGGTGTGAGTATTTGATTATAGAAAGCACTTATGCCCGATCGATACATCCAAGTTATGAAAAGGTTGTAGAGGATTTTGGTAATTATTTGAAAAGGAAAAATGGTACAAAATTAATAGGGGCATATAAGATTGGCAAAGCGCAGGAAGTTAACATGATATTGAATGAAGAGGGCATTACCCCTATTGTAAGTCCTTCTATTGCTAAAATAAATGAGATATATCCCGAAAAATTAGATTATGTGGTTGCAGGAACTCAAGAAAGCCAAGAAATGGTGAAAAAAGAATATGTGGCGATTTTGCCCCCTTCTAAAATAACACGGGAACTTGCAAATGAACTTTCAACTGCCTTTAATGAAAAGGTATATACAATTGGTATGACTGCACAGCCTTGGGCAATAGCAAAATATGATAAAACCTTTGCAATAAGCGATCATGCAGACCAGCAGGAATTGGTCGATTATGTTGAAACTGTAAATCCAAAAATGGTTCTAACAACTCATGGGGATGATTTATTTTTGGCGAATTTGTTAAGAAAAAGGGGATTTAATGCAATCCCTTACTCAAAACTTAAAAGATAACTACTCCATAATTTTTTCCCATTTGCTTTTTAATATTAAATAAATCTGTTCGGGAAGTGCTATTACCATTTTATGTTCATCTCCCAACATATCAAAAGCATGGATTTTAACAACAACTCTCCCTAAAGAAACTCCCCCTATACTCTCTAAATCTTTTATTAGATTATAACCCCCTTTTATATTTGACCTGTCATTTTTTAATTCGAATCCTTCTTCATAAAGAATTATTTTTCCGTATTCGTTAAAATGTTCATTTAAAACAGTTGATTCTTCTATTTTTCTCCCCAACATATTATCACCTCAAATATCTTTTAAAATTTCCAACAATTGTGGGTGGAGCTCTTTTGAAGTTGCAAGAAGATCAGAACTTTGTTCAAACAAAGAGAACTTATTCCCTTTAAAATCTGTAACAAGCCCTCCTGCTTCCTCAACTAATAAAATGCCTGCTGCAACATCCCAAGGTCTAACCCCAATATCTATAAATCCATTTAAAGAACCGCCCCCCACTAATGCCATTTCTAGTGCTCCTGCACCAAATTTTCTGGCATCGTGCACTTTAGGTTTTATTTTTCCAAAAAGTTTTATTGTTCTTTCAAGATTGTTTACGTGGCAAAAACCCCAGACAGATTTGTTTAATGGAGTGAACTTAACGTTTGTTTGTGTTGTCTTGTTTGAGTACTGAAACCAAGCACCTTTGCCTTTCTCAGCAAAATAGGTTGCACCAGTTATTGGAACGTGTACGATTCCTAAAATTGGTTGATCGTTTCTGACAAGAGCAATAGAAATATTGAAGAATGGATTGTTTATGGAAAAATTGGTAGTGCCATCTATAGGATCAACTATCCATTTATATTCTCCCTCTCTTTGTAGACCGCCTTCCTCACCAAGAAAACCATACTCAGGGGAAATTATGTTGAGTTCGGATTGAATTAATTCTTCTATTTTTTTGTCTAATTCAGTTATTATCTCTGACTTGTTTTTATCTTTAAATTGTATATCGTGTGTAGAATAAAACTTATCCTGGAGTACTTTTCCAGCAGATTCTGCTATGGATATAACCTGATATATTTCCACCATTTTTTTCCCCTATTTTTTAGTTTTCTTTTTCTTTATTATATCTTTTTTTATGGGTTTCATTCTCAAAACAGAGGTTAATAAATCGTTCAGGGTTTTATAGACTGATTCTGTTAAATCCCACGAATAATTTGAAACTGTTAGAATTTTCTTGGAAAACATGGCCCTCGCAAAAACAGTATATCTATTGCCATTCTTTTTTATATGTAATGATAGACTTTTTATGCTAAATCTCTTATCCAATTTTTCATAATATTCTGATGCCAGATCATATACATCTTGATAAGAATTCTTGTCAAATCCTGTTAAACCAGATATGTGAATCTTCTGATCCTCTTTAGATGCTAGAAAAACTGAAAGAATATCTCTTAAAGCAACTATACCAACTGGTTTATCTTTATCAACAACAATCAAAGAAGAGATGCCTTTATCTGCCATCTTTAAAGAAGCTTCTTTTAAAGTTGAAGTCGGTTTGGTTGTCTCAACATTTTTTTTCATTAAATCAGAAATGGGGAGAGTTTTAAAAGAATATTTTTGTGGAGAAGTCATGACATTCCTGTCTTTTGGAATTTTGGCACATTCGGCCATATCCTCCACAGATAAAAGACCTTTTAGATGATTTGCTTGATCCACAACTGCCAATCTCCTAACTCCTCTTGCCCTCATTATGGCAACTGTTTGTCCAACGTTCGCATCAATAGGCAGTGTTGAAACAGGAGATGTCATTATCTCTAAAACTTTCTGATTTGGTAGAGATTTGGCAGAAATTAGTGTTTTGAGAGTATCTTTTAAAGTGATCATGCTGATAACTTCGTTTTTTTCATCCACTACAGGGAGTGCTTTATATCTGCACGAATAGAATTTTTTAACAACTTCTTCAAGTGAATCTCCAACGATTAACCTTGGGGCTTTTCTTGCCATAGTTCCAGTTTTTGTTTTTGAAGGATCTTGGTTTATGTTTTCTTGTATAATCCTTAAATCAATAAGTCCAAAATATTTTTTTCCGTGAGTTACAACCACAGGATAACCAAATCTCTCTAATTTATTGATAATAGAACTCACATTCTCTTTCGAAGAAACAATAGTTGGCTCAAAAGTATTAATCCCATCCATAATATCACCTCATCATTTTTACAAAGGATAAGTTTAAATTCCTTAAGTTTTATTATAAATAAAATTCTAGAAGATTTATTACTGCGGGGGTGGCAGATCGGTTATGCGGCTGGCTGCAGAAGCAGACGGAAAGCGCATCAACTGATGAAAAAGCTCCAAATTGAAGAAACCGGCAGAGGGGGGTTCAATTCCCTCCCCCCGCTTCTCTTATGGTGAAAACTATGAAAAACAATAAAGAAGAATTTTTATTTAGGGACAGACCTGCTTTTCCTATAGAAGTTGTGAACTCAGATGGAAGCTATCTCATCGACAAAAATGGGAAAAAATATTTGGATTTCGTGATGGGTTGGTGTGTTGGGAATGCAGGATGGAAAAAACAGGAGATTATAAACAGAATTAAAAAATTTGATGGGCCCGAGTATGTAGCACCAACATATCTTTACGAGAGATGGGAGATTCTTGCTGAAAAAATCGTTAAGTTAATGCCCGATCACAGGAGCTGTTTTAGGGCCACAGGAGGGACTGAAGCAAATGAAATCGCTTTGAAAATGTCTCGTGCATACAACAAAAGAAAAAAATTCATCGCATTCCAAAATGCATATCATGGCCAATCTATTGCTTGCCATTCGTTAGTAAGAATGCCACATCATGAGGAACATTTTGGAAAATTTTCTGATGATTACATACAGATCAAAGCAGGAGAGTGGGAAAAAACGACTGAAGAAACAGTAAAACTGATTAAAACTGAAACAATTTCGGCGTTTATATCCGAACCTTTGATTTGTAATTTGGGAGTGGTAATTCCCCCAAAAGAATTCTTTGATGCTGTTACAGAAGTGTGCAAAGAAACTGATACTTTATTTATATGTGATGAAGTGGCAACTGGATTTGGGAGAACAGGAAAGTGGTTTGGGTTAGAACACTTCTCTCTGAATCCCGACATAATAACAATTGCAAAAGGGTTTAGCTCAGGATATGGGGCAATTGGTGCAACTGTGGCAAAAACAGATGTTGCTGAAGCTATGCGCTTTGAATTCAGCAATTATTCAACTTATGGTTGGCACCCTCTAGCAGTTGAAACTGCATTATCCAACATTGATTACTTAATGAAAAACAATTTAATTTTGCAATCTGAGAAAAGTGGAAAATACATGATGGATAAAATATCTGAATTCTGTGAAGTTGAAGGTAAAGGGTTGTGCATAGGAATAAAAGAAGAAAATCCCGGAACTGAAACTAGATGCAGAGACGCAGGTTTGATAATAAGTGCTTTAGAAGGCAAACTTGTGCTGTTCCCCGCATTGGATGTTTCAAAAACGGATATGGATAAAGGACTTCAGATACTGAAAGAAAATATTTAGGTGAAAAAATGAATTTTGCAGCAGCAGTCAAAGCTTTGATTGTGGATAAAGATAAGATACTGCTCATTAAAAGAAAAATCAGTGATGCCCATTGCCCTGGAGAATGGGAACTTCCTGGCGGGAGGTTGGAACCTGGTGAAGATCCAATTGAAGGTCTGAAAAGAGAAATTAAAGAAGAAACTGGTCTTGAAATTGAAGTTGTAACTTCATTAGGAATAAAATATTTCCAGAGAGATGACGGCCAGAAAATATTTCTTATAAATTTTTTATGCAGATCATTAAAAATCGAATTCAAATTGGGAAATGAACATGATGAAATTGAATGGATAGAAATTGAAGAAGCTAAAAAGAAAATTCACCCTGCTTTTCTTGAAGCAATTGAAAGGTTTGAAAAATTATGATTTTTTATATTTGGGCTGCCAATCAACTTTATCTAAAACTTTAATAATATCTTTCAAAGCGTCATCTATTTTATCTTTTGATATTGTTATCCCTGATGCTCGAGGATGGCCACCTCCGCCGAAATATTTAGCCAATTTTGATAAATCAATCGGTGAGAAATTTTCACGATATAGATAATTATAGGATAAACTAATTTTGATATTGTCATCTTGATCTTTTAAAAAAACACCAATTTTTTGGGTTTCAAAAAGAGTGTGTGCAATGAATTTTACTCCAGGATCAACATCCACCCCTCTTAAATCTAGAATATAAAACAAATTATCATATACTTTGATGTGTTTTTTAACTAGTGAAACATAGTTCTTTAGATTGTTTTCAAGTTTTTTTACTTTTTCTTTAACAAATTTATCTTCAAGGATTTGATCCAAAGTAAATTTCCTCAATAATTTGATTAAGTGCAGTTTATAGTCTTTATCTTCATCAACTGCTAAAGTAAAACCAAGAAGGATATACCCTTTGGGTTTTAGAATATCTTTTTTAGAGTAGTCTGCAGTATCAATCCTATCACACCATTCAACAAGATCCTCATATCTAAAAAGTTCAGGATATTTTAGATGTAGATTGTTGTATATTACGCGCGCAGCACTAGGGGCAATTTCATGAAACCCCTCACCTTTGTTCGATGCATGGTGGTCAAACCACAAACCACACCCTTCAATATAGGGCAAATCGGAAATGATTGTTTTTTTATCTGTTTTAACATCTCCTTTCCTCATTACTTCTGGAACTTGAAATTCTATTTCCAAATTAGGATTTAATGTTGTTAAAAGCACTGCACATACAATCCCATCAAAATCATCATGTGTGATTAATTTTTTAAAAAAACTTAAATCTTTCATAAAAATCAACTGCTAAAACAAAATTTTTTCTGTTAGTTTGGGGTTCATTGGTTGTTTGAAAATTTCCGTATTCAAAGGATTTTTTTGGATTATCAAACCTTGTTTGGATTTGTTCACCACATAATAATCTTTATCATCTGGCAGTACACAAATCGAAACATCTCTTGAAAATCCCATGATGTACTTTCCAAGTTTAACGCTTTCAGAATATTTTAAATGTTTTGATGAAAAAGAATAATCAAAAGTTGAAATTTTCCAAGCAAGTTCAAAAATATTCTCATGTGTGTTGGATAATATGGATCTCCCTATATTGGATTTAACCATGCCCAATAAAACAAAATATAATAATTCCTCTTTAAGACTATCTGAAATCTCTTGAAGAAGATTGGTTCCTTCTAATCTTTCAAATATTGTAATTGTTTTTTCGCCTTTGACCTCGACAATTGATTCAACAACTACATCAATCTCGGGGTTGAATTTGGGCCTGAGATAATAACCAATTGTAAAATATTGATTTAGGAGTCTATCAATAGCTGTTTTATCATCTGGAAATCTTTTCCAAAATTGAAATGCTCTCCTTAATTTAGCCATTTCTGATATTTTCATCACCTCCTAAAACACCTTTATATTTTGGCATATCTGCAAGAAGTTCAAACAATCTTGAGAAATCGTATCCATTTTTTTCTCCGAACAGTAAAAAATCTTTGACTTCAACAAAATTGTTTTTTGGTTCTGTAATTATAAAAAAAATAAATTGCATAAGTTCTTTATGTTTGAATACACACAATCGAGAATATGTTGTTTCATCTTTGGTTCTCTCAAAAATTTCCTCTTTTAGAATTGTTGGATCTGAATTTGAAAAAGCCCTTACAAATTTATCCCTGCCAAGTATAGAAGCAAAAAAACCTGCAACAACCTCTTCGTTTAACCAGTTTGTCTTGGTATGGGTTTTGTTGAAATGATGGTTGAACGCATTTGTTAGAAAATGTCTGGTCCCAAAATCCATGCCAAATGGAACATCTGATGCATTTCCCCAACTTGATTTTGACAACAAATCATACAAAACAAATGATGATAAATCTAAATTTTGATTTGCATTTATGGTTGATTCATGAATATAGGCGTTCATTCTACTCACTTTTATTCCATTTTCCTTATCTATAAAAGAAGCATCATAATCATCAAAAAAATCTGGGTTGGGAAAACCTGGCAAAATAATAAGACTAGTCGGACTAGATGATTCAACAGATAACAAACTTGGATATATAGAATTAACCCTCTCCAATCCTTGAATAATCATTTTTTTCCCTTTTTCAGACAAAGAAGGCAAGGGAGATTTAATTTGTTCTGAGAATTTTATATCAAAATTAATTTCACAAGATAATGTAACTACAAAAGGGGTTGTTTTTCTAATAAAAAGATTAGGTTCTTTAACAGTAACATTTGGCATTGTTGCTGATGAAACCCCTATATTGCCTTCCATAAATAAACATAAGTATGTTAATATATATATTCCTTTCTATCAACGAGCGTGGTGGAGTTATGCACGAGATTGGAAAACGTGTATGTCTCTGAATTAAATTTTGTATATGTGAACTAGAGGAGTGTTTGATACCATCTTTATATTCTCTCTTGAAACTAATCCCTCGCCCATTAAACAGTCCACTGATTCGCTACCAATCGCATTTATAGATGAAAAATCTTGATTAAGAATTTCTTTTATTTGAGCAAGATTGGTTGGTTCGCCATCATAAAATTCTTCGTGTTTTTTTAGATCAATATGATATTTTTCATCTGTAAGTGTTTTCCCCAATAAATGCTTGTCGCACAAAGCAATTACTCTTTTTTCTCCGTTTATATGGATTTTCATTAAAATCATAAAACCGCCTTTTTGAGTTTTTTACCATTGTTATTAAAACAAAAACAATTAAAAGTTTGTTTGAGAAATATAAATATGGAAATGATAGTTGAAGGTATAATAACAAACAAAAACAGAAGTATGTACACTCTTTGCGGATCGGAAGAGACCTATGTAGTCTATTCTGAAAAAGAATTGGAAATTGGTATCCAGGGGAAATTTAATTTAATTAAAGATTATAAGGGATATAAATATGTTTCCCATCAAGAGGGGGATATTTATGATAAGCTCTATAAAAAAATCTATAGTTTAACCTTGCCTAAACAGAATGATTGGCTTTTGGAAGATGATACAACACAATGCTTGAAAGAACAAGGTACCAAACTTATAAGACATCTGATAACATCTCAAAAACTAGGTAGAAAAATTCTTTTGAGATATCATAATGATGCAGATGGAATAAGTGGAGGGTTAGCATTTAAAAAATTGCTGGGGAGTATTTTAAATTATCAAAATAGTGGAGCTGTTTACTCTCCAAATTTTGCTTTGAGCGATTTATCACTTTTGAGCAATGCTTTCAAACCAATAGTGATATTGATTGATTTTGGTTCAAGCAAAGAAAGCAATGAGGGTCTTTCACTGTTGAACGCAGCAGGAATAGAAACAGTTATCATAGATCATCATCCTTATGATGAAAAACCTGGTGTTGGGTGGTATATCTCACCATGGGAATGCGAGGGAAATTCACAATATCCTGCAGGTTATATATCTTGCGAACTGGTTCAACCGTTTATGGATTATAAAAAAATAAAAGACTTGATGAAAATATCTTTGGCAGGTGACAAATCAAAACTCGTTAAAACAAATGATGAAGACAAACGAAAAGCCATAATATTTGATTATATAGCAACATATTCTCACTTTCCAAACACACTTGCTTTTTACGAAACTGTTCTTGAAGATGAAAGTATATTGAATTCTATTGGTCTTGCTGCTGAAGAAAAGCTTGATTCTATAAAAATAGCTGCCAAACATTATACAAAAGAGAAAATTTTTGGAGATTTGAAAGTTGTTATTCTTCAGCTTGACAAAATTGTTCAAAAACATAGTTTTCCATCTAAATCAAAAGCAGCAGGTGCGGTTTTTGAAATGTATGAGGATCCTATCATATTAGTAGGGAAAGGAAAAAAATTAATCACACTGAGGGTTAGCGATAATGCTAAAAAAATTGTTAGTGGTAGAGAAATTGTTGAGGAAATGAAAAAACAGTGTCCGCAAGGTGTTTTGTCAGGCGGAGGACATGATGCTGCTGCGAGTATGAGGTGTGATCCTGAATTAACTGAAATTGTTGTTGAAAATTTACTTGAATTCATTCAAAAAAAACTGCACCGATAAAGATTTAACTTATCGCTTACATTGGATAATAAAAAAGGTGGGTGTTTGGTATGACAATATCACATTTTTATTTCGGAAAGCTTCAGATAGAAGAGAAGGTGAAAGACCTTGAAAACAAGGAAATTGGAAAGCTTGAGCTTTATGAAAACGGGTTTTCTTTGAGATACGAAACTGAGGATGAAGACATTAGTGAAAAAGTTCCCTACACAAATATCACAGAAATTGAAAATGTGAGTGGTGTTGCAATCCCGGAACAGGCCATGATAAAACTGTCTTTCATAGATACATATGGAGACAAATACAAACTAACAGTCCATATAAGCCAAAAAGCACTTGAAACGCTAGTTAAGCTTAAACAAGAAACTATGGGAAAAATGAGGAGGAAGGATGAGGATTAGATCTTCCCAAATATAAACATATGGTGTTTATCATATGGATCCAACTGTAGAGTTTGTATGACTGTTGTATGTTTTGACAACTCTTTAATAACCTCATCATAAACCTGTCTTGGTTTTTTTGTTACATCTATACTTTGTGATTTCACACAGAACATATAATATCCATCTGGTTTCAAAAAAGCTTTTATATTCTTTAGAAGAATTTCAACTTGGTTTCTTTGAGATATGTCTTGATATACTAAATCAACTTTAGGGACGTCTGAATATCGTTCTGGATGATTTGAATCCTCTATGATTGGAACAATATTTCCTCTTTGCTCCGCAAGATGTATTAAAGGTGGCATGCATACTGAAGAAATTTCAACAGCTACAACTAAACCGTTTATTCCAACAATATCTGAAACATGTGAAACTGTTGTTCCTGTTGATGCTCCCAAGTATAGAACAAATGAATTTTCTTTCAATGGAACTTCATTCAATCCCTTAGCAATAGCCCCTGCGAGCTTGCTTCGAAATAGATCCCATTCTCTGTATTCATCTCTACCTTCTCGTATTAGTTTTTCATCATAAACAGATACCCCAGGATTTAGATTTTTTGTACTAAGTCTTCCGTTTATACGGTAAATTTGTGAAAAAATCTCTTTAATGACCATAATTAATGTTAGTTTAGTACAGTTTTAAAATGTTGGTGCTGAACAAAAATAAAATGAAGGACATTATAAACATTGAAAAATTTTTTATGGAGGTTGAAAAAATAGTTGCAGGTAAAACTATTCCTCTTGAAAAGATTAATAAAAGAAAAAATCATTTTAAACTTCTGGTTTCAACTGTTTTAAGTGCTCGAACAAAAGATGAAACCACTGCACCAATTGTTGAAGAATTGTTTAAATATATAAAAACTCCTGAAGATTTAGCAAGAATAAATAATAAAAAACTTGAAAAGATAATATACGGGACTGGATTTTACAAAACCAAAGCTAGAAATCTAAAAAGATTGGGCAAAATGCTCGTTGAAGATTTTGATTCTCGGGTGCCAGACACAATTGAAGAATTGATTAAATTGCCAGGAGTTGGAAGAAAAACTGCAAATCTGGTTGTGTCGGTTGGATTTAACAAAAAAGGAATTTGTGTTGACACTCATGTTCATAGAATAACAAACCGTTGGGGCTATGTTAAAACAAAAAATCCTTTTCAAACTGAGATGGAATTAAGAAAAAAACTGCCAAAAAAATACTGGAAAAAAATCAATAGTTTGTTAGTTAAGTTTGGAAAATACTTTTGCAAACCAATTAACCCACCTTGTGAAGAATGTCCTTTGAATGAAGAATGTGAATATGGAAAAAAGATATGATTATTTTTTAGACTTTTTAGTTTTTTTCAATAAATCTTTATATTGTTGAGAATATTTTTCCCCAAAAAGAATGTAGTATATGTTGATTAAAGCAATTAGGGCAGCAGCAACATTTAATATGATAAATATCATATCATTTAAAACATATGCGTGAAATGCCAGTAATGAGCTTCCGACAAAATATAATAATGCGAAATTTAATTTTACATCGCAATGTCTGTCTTTGAGGGTTTGGTAGGTCTCATAACCCCAACCTGCAAGAATTAAAACCAAGCCAAACATACTTAATAAAGATAACATAAAAACAATACTAAACTGTAAAGTTTATAAAACTGGCTTTTTGGGAGAAGTCTGAAAGGTTTATATAATTTTATTAAATTAAAAAAATATGATATTTGTAATTTTTGTGTTTTTGATGGCATTTATTATTACATTTTTATTCACGCCCTTGCTAATCAAAAAGCTCAAGGAAAGGGGAATTGTTGGAAAAGATATGCACAAGCCAGACAAACCTGAAGTTGCTGATTCGGGAGGGTTGGCAGTTATATTAGGTGTTGTTGTTGCAATATTGATTGCAATAGCTCACAGCACATTTATTGGAAATGGACTTGATTTGGTTCCCTTGATGGCAGGAATCATAACCTTGTTGATAATAGAATTTATTGGTATTTATGATGATTTGTTTAAAATTCCCCAAGCCGTCAAAGCCTTTTTACCTATGTTGGCAGCTATTCCTTTAATGGCGATCGCAGCAGGTACAACAACTATGGGAATACCATTTTTAGGAGTAATTGATTTTGGAATATTTTATGCGGTTTTGTTAATACCTTTGGGGATCACAGTTACATCAAATTTAACCAATATGCTGGCAGGATTTAATGGTTCTGAAGTTGGTATAGGGATTGTGATATTTTTTGTTATGAGCTTGCTTTTCTTTTCTGCAGGTAAGATAGAACCATTGATAATATGTTTGGCAATGCTTGGTGCTTTGTTAGGATTGTTAGCATTTAATTGGTATCCTGCAAAAATATTCCCTGGAGATGCAACAACTTTCTTGATTGGTGGAGCGTTGGCAACTGTTGTAATTATAGGAGATTTTGAGTCAGCAGGAGCAATCTTGGTTATTCCGCATGTTTTTGACTTCTTTATCAAAGCAGTTAATAAATTCCCAAAATCATTTGCAATCTTTAAAGATGGCAAACTGTACGCTCCTGAAAAACCAAGAGGTTTGGCAGATGTTTTATTGAAAGTGTTTAATGGTTTAACAGAAGTCCAATTAAGCGTTTTATTAATAGGAATTCAAGCATTCTTTGGTTTGATTGTTTTGATTATGTATTTCTGAAACAAGTGAACGTTTTTTTATAAAAAAGTTTCCTGTTTCATCGGAAACTATTTGATTAAAGTTTACGATAAGGATATAAACTATTGTTAGTTGCTGTCTTTGTATTTCTAAGCGTTTTTTTAATTAAATGAACGTTTAATCAAATGAACGAATCTATATATTTATTTATATTTGATTTCAGCTGTTTGTATTCTTTTGGATCAATTTTTGATAAGGGTTTGGCTTTTTTTATTGATTTTTCTAAGTTTTCCATATCATAACAAACAACTGCCCCTTGTTTTTCCAATTCCTTGCAGATTTGCAATTGATGATCATCAACTGCCTCGCCAAACTGTTTTAAGCGGGGAACAAGAACACATTTCCTGTCTATGTTTATCAAATCCAAAATTGTGCCAACTCCTGCGTGCATAACAACAACCTCTGCAGAATCGATTTCTTTTTTCAGATCAGAAGGTTTCAGAAATTGGAAAGTTGCTTTGAAATTATTTGGTTCACAAGTGGAATTCCCTATTTGAGCATTAACTGTCCACTTGTTTTTTCCTGTCACATCATCTAATTCTTTGATCAAACGGTCAAAAGGGAGCGCAGTACCAATTGTAACAAATATTTTCATAAAACTCTCCCCCAATATTCTGCCCTTTTGTATTTTTTAGTTAGATTGGGCCATTGGACAATAAATTTGTTAGGCAATCTTAAATAATAGAGGATTTTCCCAGTTAAAGATAGATTTTCAACTCTGCTGACAGTTTCCACATATAAAATTTTTTTCCAGAATAGCATTCTGCCACATGTACACATATTCAAAGCAGTGCCTGCACCTGTTGACATGATTAAATCTGGTTTGAAATTCCATAAAATCTTTAATGATTCCCACCTATTAATGAAAAAATTTATCGGATTTCTTGAAATCTCAGTTATATAATAATCCGCTTTTCCTTCTGTATCTCCTCTTTTAACAGTGGCAATTTTAATTTCATGCTTTTTCTTATCCAAACCGTCATAAATTCTCATAAGCTCTTTGAAATGTCCACCAGCCGAGGAAACCAAAAGGATGCGCATGAAGAATGAAGAAACAATAAAATATATAAATCTAAGTTTAGGTATATTAATATGAGGGTAGTGATGTTTCTTAGAAATAATTATACGCAAGACAGCCGAATAATTAAAGAAACGGAAACACTATCAAATGAATTTGATATTGAAGTAATTTGCCAGCAAGACAAAAAAGACGATGAAAAAATAATTAAAAAAAATAAACTAATTATTAGAAGAGTGGTACCTTATTATTCAGATAACCGTATTATCCTAAAATTTCAGAATTACATATTATTTCCAGCCATATCCGCAATCCACGGTGCGCTTACGAAAGCAGATATATATCAAGCAAATGATGCTGATACGCTTATACAAGCATACATATCTGCAAAGCTAAACAGAGGTAAAATACTCTATGACTCACACGAGATATTTTCAGAACTGGAGATGAACAAAAACAATATATTTTTGGGATCTATATTTAATTTAATCGAAAGTGTAATAATTCCCAATACTGATGCGAGAATAACAACAAACGAACACAGGGCGAAATTTCTAGAGGAAAAATTCGGGAAGAAATTCCAGATCATGGAAAACTATTCAACACAAAAATACGCCCCAAAAGATTATGATATGATAAAAAAGCGCATTAGAAAAGAATATGGGGTGCTCTCCAGTGATACCTTATTCATTTACTGTGGTCGCATACACAATCGTAGGATTGAAGAAACACTACGTGCGTTTGAAAAGGTTAAAAATAAAAATATCCGATTCTTGATTGCAGGAAACACCCAAAAATACAAATTGAGGGTATCTGATGACAGGGTTGCACTGCTCGGCAGGGTAGATGCAAAAAAAGTTACTGAATTAGAAATAGCCTCAGATGTTGGATTCATTTTTTACGAACCGACAAATCTGAACAACATTTACGCATCATCAAACAAAATATTCTCTTATATGACAAATGGTTGTGCAATAATAACAAGTAATGATATACTGACAAACAGAGAAACCGTTGAAAATGAAAAGACAGGATTGTGCGTAAATCCTGCAAATGAGAAGGAGATACAAAAGGCAATACAATGGATGATTGATAATCCTAAAGAAGTTGAAATTATGAAAAAACGCGGCATGAAAGCTGCAAAAGACAAATATAACTGGGAGGCTAATGAAAGCAGGTTTATAAACATCTACTTGGATCTAATGAAAAAATAGGTGGGATTATGAAATTAATTTTTGTTGTCGGCACCAGGCCAAACCTGATGAAGCTGGCACCCATGGTCAAAAGGGCGAAAAAATACAATATTGATTATAAAATAATACATACTGGACAGCATTATTCCGAAAATCTCAATGATGTCTTCTTTAAGGTATTAGGACTTCCAGATCCTGATTACAACCTGGAGATTCATGGTGGATTCCCACCAGAAGTGGTCGGTGACATCATGAAAAAGATACACCCAATTTTGACATCAGAGAACCCAGATTATTTGGTAGTGTTTGGGGATGTGAGCTCAACTGTGGGCGCTGCAATGGCTGCGTTATATTTAAACATTAAGATAATACATGTTGAATCAGGTTTGAGGAGCGGAGATTGGACGATGCCAGAAGAGGTCAACAGGATTATAACAGATAGGATATCAACGTTGCGTTTTGTTTCTGAACCTTCAGGCATGAAGAACTTGAAAAAAGAAGGTTTGTCAAAAAACAGTTATCTTGTTGGGAACGTAATGATAAACAATCTGATAGATATGACAACAGATATTGACAAACAGAGTTTAATAACGCAGGGTGATTTTGGGATAGTGACATTCCACAGGCCAGCAAATGTGGATGACAAAGAAAACCTGGAAAAAATTGCAAGTATAATTGAAAAGATATGTAAAAATACCAAAGTGGTATTTCCAATTCATCCTCGAACGGTCAAGAAACTTGAGGAATTCAACCTGATTGGAAAAATGAGACAAAACAAGAACCTAATTATTACAGAACCTATGGATTACTTGAAGTTTATCAAGCATGTGAAAAATGCCAAGTTTGTTTTAACGGATTCCGGTGGCATACAGGAAGAAACAACATATTTGGGAGTGCCATGCATAACACTAAGAACAACAACAGAAAGGCCAATAACCACAAAAATCGGGACAAACACATTGGTAAAGGAATTGGATGCGAAAAAGATAACCGCGATAATAAAAACAATCCTAAACAATAAATATAAAACGGGACAAATCCCGGATATGTGGGATGATAAAGTGGCAGATAGGATATATGAGACTCTGGGGGGAAAACATGAAAGTATTAATGATATTGGGACATGACCCAATATATCCCTACGAAGATGGAAGAGTAATAAAAGAGGCCCAATCGATAATCTCTTTAGGCCATGAAGTTACTATAATGAATTTTAGTAATATTAAAAAAGAAGAGATATATAACAAGATTAAAATTAAGAGGGTTTGTCCTATAGAACAACCTAAAAATATTGTATCAAAAACTATTAAAAAAATACTTACCCTGATTTTTTTCATAAGAAAGATCCTAGGTACTGAAATAGACGTAATCCACACACATGATTTCGAAACATTGCCGTACGGAGTATTAACAAAACTGATCAAAAGAAAAAAACTTATTTATGACACACACGAACTCGCAACAGGGATGAATGATACTAGATTACTGATAAAATATTTCGTTTTCCTTGAACGATATATGATAAAGTTTTCTGATATAGTAATAAATGCCAATCCTGAAAGAGGAAAACTGCTTAAAAGGATGTACAAGTTAAAAAAAGCGAAAATGTTTGTGATACGGAATTTTCCAGATTCATTTAATGAAGAAATAAAACCTCATGAGATAATAAAAGATATGGACAAAAAGCATATTTGGCTATCTATGATTAGTACAATTAGTGAAGCAAGACCGTTAAAACCATTTATCGAAGCATTGAAATACAATAAAAATTTAAGGATTATATATTTTGGGGGCGATGGAGACAAATTCTTAAATATTGCAACAAAGGCCGGGGTCTTAGAACAAGTAAAAGTTGTCGGATATGTTAACAGAAATATGCTGTTAAAAACACTAGAATATTTTGATGGTTCAATAGTTGCTTTCGCTCAAGAACCACTAAACAATAAATACTGTGAAAGCAACAGAGTTTATGAAGCTTTAAATTCAGGCAATATAATTATAGCAACACCCAATCCTACATTATTATTTATAAATGAAAATAAATACGGATATAATGTATGGCCAAATCATAAAGAAATAAAAAATTTGTATGAAAAAATAAACAAATCTGAAATTAACAAAATGAAAATGAATGTTGCAAAAATTAAGAATACATATATCTGGAAAAAAAATCTTAAGTTTTTAAAAGAAATATATGGTGAATATCAATGAATATGAATAAATTATGTATTTTGAGAGATAAAATCCTAACTGACGCAGATAACAGTAATTTTTACGGCTATGATCCTTATGATATCAAAGGCGATGGATTGTGGTCAAAAATAATATATAAAAAATATATTTCTGCTCCTTTTCTTTTATTGGAACATCGTTTTCCAATCGAAACACGCAAAATATTGCATGTAAAAAAAGAAATATACTCAAATTCCATAGCATTGTTTTTAATGGGATATTTACATAAAAAAAATTGCAAAATAGAAACGGCAGAAAAACTTAGAAGTTTATTGTTAAACTGTAAAAGTAAAAAATCAAATAATATGGCATGGGGATATCCTTTCGACTGGTATTCCAATATAAAAATACCAAAAGATACTCCGAATATTACATCGACTTCGTTAAGCACCTTAGCTTTGATCGAATATCAAAAAAAATACTGTGAGGAAGTTTCGCCAGTTTTTGATTCAGTAAAAAAATTTTATATTAATGAATTAAATAATTTAGAAAAAAATTCATATTTTTTTAGTTATACCCCATTAGATTCAAGAAAAGTTTACAATGTCAATGCAATGGCCGCCAATGTATTTTCAGGAATGTATTTGATCACTAAAGAAAAAGAAAATGAATACATAGCTAAAGAATTGATTGAAAAAATTTTTGAAAATCAATTAGAAACAGGTCTTTGGAATTATGGAAAAAAAGAAAAATTGATAGACAATTATCACACAGGTTTCACCATACAATTTACAAAAAAAGCTTTGAAAGATTTAAAAATTCATAAATACGATAAAAACATAAAATTAGCCATAGAAACTTATAAAAAAAAATTTTTTGACTGGGAGAAAGGAGTGCCTTGGTTTGATTTGAGAAAAAAATCAAGAAGTGACATAGTTTCGTGTGCAGTAGGAATATGGTTATTTAGTGATGAAAAAAAATTTTTGTATGCTGATAAAATTTTAAAGTGGACACTTGAAAATATGATGTTTGAAAATTTATATTTTTACAAAGAGAAATATTGGCATAAAAAAGAGAAAAATTGGTTTAGAAATAATTATAATAAACTATTATCCAATAACCAAAGAAAAATAAGATTTATTCGGTGGGGGCAAGCTTGGATGTATTTTGCACTCAGTACTTACATCACAAATAAAGATATATAATTAAAAATTTGATATATTATTTTATAAATTTAGTTTCTAATTTCCGATAAAAATAATAGATTGTAAAAAATAAAATAAAAGTATTTTGGAAAAATAATATGGGCAAGTGATAATGAATGTATTTTTAAATGAAATTTTGTAATTATTAATAACTTGTTTCGGGAGAGGGGGTAGAATTAATAAATTGAGGGAGTGTAATTCTCAAAATATGTTGTCTGATAGTGATGATCAAATTTATTTAAAAATAATGTAATATTATTTAATTATTAATAATTTTGTGTATAGTTACTGTTTAAAAAATAAAACAATACTGTAAAGGCAGTTGATGATAAAAAACATATGGATTCTGATTAATGAATTTTTTAATCAATTAAAAAACTAAAGTTTTGTAGGATATACTTATTTAATAATCGTTTCTCAACATCTGTAAATGGTTTTTGAATAAAAAAGGATGCAGTATAGATTAGAAAAACTGATCCAACAATCAAACCCAAAACAAAAATACTTATAATTCTAACAGGTATGTCAAAAGACATTGTATCAAATATAGATGCAGTTACTAATTCAATATCCACGAACTGGTGTATCAAAATTAAACAAAATAGCATTATTCCTCCAGAAAGGAGAACTTTATGAATGTCTTTCGGGAACCATATGCCAAAATACTTTTTAGAATAATAGATAAAAAGAGATTTGGATGAAATAAAGGAAAACATTGTGGCAATCGCAGCTCCTAAAAGACCAAGGTGGGGGATAAGAATTATGTTTAAAATTAAATTAGGAATTATCATTGCCAATGTGACATACGTGAAAACTTTTGTTTTACCGCCAGCAGATAGTGCAGTTTTGTGTGATGTGGATAACACCATCATGAAAAATGTCGGTCCGAGAATGTAAAACAACCAATAAGAATCAGCGTAATCATTAAAGAAATATTTCATTATTTCAAAGGGATAAACTAAAACTACTAAAAGAACAGGAAGACCAAAAAATAAATACCATTTCAATGAATTTTCAGTTATCTTTTTGAACATATCCATATTTCCTTTACCATAATAATACGATAATGTAGAACCCATTATATTACTGAATATTGTTGATACGATATATCCTGCATTTCTTGCAATTGTTAAAACTGAATTATAGCTTGCAACTGCTTCTTCAGGCATAAAATAACCAATACAAAGAGTGTCGGCATGAGAAGTTATTGTTGAACTTATAGAAGTTACATAAACTGGCACCCCATAAAAAATCATTTCTTTTATTTCTAAAAAAGTTAAACTTTGCCTTTTATTTGGATAAATAAACTTAAAAAAATCATAAATACATAAGATCATTGAAAGCAAAAAAGCAAAGGCAAGAGACATTGTATGTGCTAAAAGCATGGAAACTACTGTCGAATCAAATAAAACAAAAATGAAAATTAAAGCAAAAATAATTCTTGAAAAAGGATACACTGAATTTATAGAAGCATATCTTATAAACCTCTGCCTACCTAATAAAAATTGTATAAAATAAGGGTAAACAATTGTGAAAAAAGATCCAAGCACAACCAAACCCATAAGTTCTAGCAAATGAACATTGCCGTAAAAATTAACAATTGTTTCCCTAAACAAATAAAGGAAAAAACTCACAACAAAAGCAGAAACAACTGTGAAAACTATGCCTTTTAAAAATAAATCTTTCAGCTTGCCGTGTTTTCCCTGACCCTCAAAAAAAGCTGTATACCTCTGCATTATAGCAGGGACCCCAAAATTAAATGACATGGAAATAACTCCCATAAAACTCAACGCAATAAAAAACAAACCCGCATCTTCTTTTGAAAGGGCCCAGAATATCAACAAATAAAACAAAAGTGTGAAAACTTTTCCAATACCTACAGATATAAAATTAGCAATGCTACCAATGCCTATCTTCTTGGCAACTTTAAATCCCTCAGTCTCTTCAGCCATGGGTAATCTAAATGGAATATGATTTAAAAAATGAACGGGGCTTGAGTTTCACAATCAACGGAATCGTGAAACCATCGTGAAATGGTATCTGCTTCATGATAACTCCACGATAAACACTTTTCTGAACGAAAGCGAAGCGACATGTTTAAAAATGTTTAACTATTTAATAAAAATTAAATAGTTTAAAAAAATAAACTATTGAATGTTTAGGGTGGTTGTTATGGGAAAAATAAAATGTGGTGTTATCGGAGTGGGAAACTGCTTTGCAGGATTGTATCAAGGTTTAGAGTATTATAAACGAACAGGAAAAACCGCTGTTGGATTGATGCATGAACAACTAGGCGATTATCACTGGTCAGATATTGACTTTACAGCAGCTTGGGATGTTTCAAAAAAGAAAGTGGGAAAAGAACTTTCAGAAGCTCAGTATGCCCACCCAAACTTTGTTGATTATATTATGGATATGCCCAAAACAAAAGTTGTTGTTTCCGAGTCTCCTATTTTGGATGGAGTTGGGAAATACGTCGAAGATTGGTTTGACCCAATTGAACAGACAAAAAGTGAAGAAGAACTTAAACAGCAAATAATAAAAGAAATAAAAGAAAAGGAAATCAGCGTTTTGGTAAATTATTTGCCAGTTGGATCTGAAAAAGCAGTTAAATTTTGGGCAAATATTGCATTGGAAACTAAATGTGCTTTTGTTAATTGCATGCCTGTGTTTATCGCTTCGGATGAACAATGGCACCAAAAATTCAAAGAAGCTGGTGTTCCCGCAATTGGTGATGATATCAAATCACAGATTGGTGCAACAATTGTGCATAGAGTTTTGACAAAGTTATGCGACGACAGAGGCGCAGAAGTAAAAGAATCCTATCAATTGAATGTCGGGGGAAACACAGATTTCAAAAACATGCTTGAAAGAGAAAGATTAATTTCAAAGAAAATCTCAAAAACTGAATCAGTTCAGAGCCAATTAAAACAAAGAATGGAAGAAGACAATTTACACATTGGACCAAGTGATTTTGTTCCATTTTTGAAAAACACAAAAATCTGTTTTATTAAAATGAATATAAATTCATGGGCAGGTGTGCCAATAAAAATGGATATGAAATTGGAAGTTGATGATAAAGCAAACTCAGGCGGTGTTGTTGTAGATGCGATAAGACTTGCACAAATAGCTAACGACAGAAAAATTGGCGGGTCTATTGACGCAGCTTCAGCTTATTTGTTTAAACATCCAAGAGTTCAATATTCAGATTCTGAAGCTAAGGACATACTAGAAAAGTTTATATCTTCTTAAGCCGAGGATTTTGGCATGTTAAAACAAAAATTACAGAAAGAACAAGGTGCAGTGGGAAAACTGTTAAAGAGTGTTCCCATTTCTGCAAACCAAGTAACTCTGCTTTCTTTAGTTTTTGCTTTCATCGCTGCTTATTTCATAATCCAACAAAACCTTTTGGCAGGTGGAATTTTATTTTTAATTTCTGGTGCATTGGACGCTATTGATGGAGCAATCGCCAGAGCCAAAAACCAAGTTACAAAATTCGGCGGGTTTTTTGATGGAGCGATTGACAGAATTGTTGAATCAATTTTTTTGATTTCTTTGATGTTTTACCCATTTCCTGCTGTTTTTGGCATTTCGCACACTATATGGCTGTCCGTATTAATTGTGTTTGGAACTTTTATGCCTTCTTTTGTTAGGGCGTACGCAGATCATAAACAAGTTATAAACCACGAAAAAGCAATTGAAATGGGAGGGATATTTGAAAGAACTGAAAGAATAATCGCAATATTTGTTGGTGTGGGACTAGCTCATTTCGTTGTTCCCGAATGGCTAACCTATATAACCATTGCGGCAATAATATTATCAATTGTAACAGTAATTCAACGTTTAATATATATCCACAAACAGGGGTGAGAAATATGGAAAAGGTAGTAATTGGATTTGTATGTAGAGAACTGAGTCATGCAGGAAAACCTGAATTTGACAGAGCAATAATGGAAATAACGATTGCGGCAATTAAAAATAAACTTGAACAAAAAAATATTGATTTTGAAATTTATCAAGTTGAAGAAGGGGAAGTTAAACCTGGAACAAATATTGTAATGAATATGTCCCGGGATGCAAAAATTTTAGATAAACTGGCGAAATTGGATATTCCTGTTATCAATAATCCTCAAAGTGTAAAAAATATGTTAAGCAAAGAAACAATATATGAAAAAGCAAATGAAATTGGAATAACAATACCCGAAACAAGAAAAGTTAAAGTTCGGGAACTGAAATATGATGGCGAGGAATATTATGTTAAAAGAGCTGATATTAGAGGAAAAAGAGAGCATCGCTCTTTAGTCAACAGTATTGAAACCCTTGATGAAACAATAAAAAAATTTGAGGACCAAGGAGTGGGGGAAGTTTTGATACAGAAAGCTATTGAAGGAGAAGTGATAAAATTTTATGGTGTTGGTGAAGAAGCATGGTTTGTTGGTTTTGAACCAATATCGCAAGTCAAACTTAAAATCATAAAACTGGCAGAATATATGAATGTTGAAATATTCGGCGGGGCAGTTATAAAACAAGAAGGAAAATATTATTTGATAACTATAAATGAATGGCCCACCTTCAGCGTAATGAGAGAAAAAGGTTCTGAAAAAATTGCAGAACTGATTTTGAAAAAATTGGGAATTTAATAGGTTTAGGAATTTAAGTATATTTTATCATGATGTTCATAATCCTCAAAAGAAACAGTTTTGGTTTTGTGG
>Ga0334886_1001289_pt1 | contig 30203 bp, 23 predicted proteins | sample GraSluR1_MG_9_FD_207232 | JGI IMG/M metagenome (GOLD analysis project Ga0334886, IMG submission 207232) | Sludge microbial communities from methane-producing bioreactor in Wageningen University, Netherlands - Granular Sludge_27_06-R1 | ecosystem: Engineered > Bioreactor > Anaerobic >... | reverse complement strand
AAACAAGTATCTTGCCGTGAATATCGATGATTGCCACTCCGATATTCGTCAGTCTGTAGAAGTCGTTCATCAGAGACTGAATGGCCTCAAAGTCCAGTATATCCTGGAGTTCTAGAGCCCCAATTTCTCCTTCGGGATCGAGAATCGCCTTGAGTTTCCTCCTTACCCTGCTCTCGCTCTCCTTCAATTCCTCTTCAGCGTTTTTGCTTGCGGTTATATCTTCAGCGAAGAGAACAAGACTTTCGACCCGCCTATCCTGACCGAGTACCGGGTATATGGTAGTCTTTAGTACCATTCCCTCTCGCCGGTCTTCTATTACCTTAGGCTTTCCTGTTTTCAGAACCTCTTCGGCGTGGACCTTTCTCATCTGAGCGAGTTCTTGCGGGAGAAAATCGTATATATTCCTGCCGATCAGCGACTCCAGATCGGTGCCAAGTCTTCTGGAGAGAGTCTGGTTGGCAGTTATGACCTTTCCCGAAGGATCTATCTGAAAAAGCGATTCGGTCGGGGCGTTTACGAGAGCCTGAAGCTGGAGGTTTTTCTCTTTAAGAAGCATTTCATTTCGCTTTCGCTGCGTTATATCTCTTACCGTGCTCACGACCAGTCTTTCGCCATCGTCTTCGATGAGAGTGGAGTGTATCTCGACGGGAACAGAATCACAGTCTTTCCGAAAAAGCAGGCTCTCAATCGTTCTAGAAGTGCCGACAGTAGCTTTTGACCAGAATTCTTTGAACACTGTCTCAGTAATCTCAGTTTGAATAGTCAATATGGACTTGTCGAGTAGCTCTTCTCTGGAAAAACCGTAAGTGTCTGTCACAGCATCATTTACATAGACTATCCTGGCTTCCATATCGGAAACGAATACCGCATCCACGATATAGTTGGCAAGATCGGCAAAAGACCTCATAAAACCTCCGTGATACCTGCGATTCCCCGTTATGTGAACGATAGCAAAGAGTAATTGTATCAAATGATTATATCATCTACTATCTCCAGGCAAGTACTGAATAAGGGGTTTAATAGATCCTTAGACCCTTGATAGTTATCAGTTATCGACTTTTCTGGAAGGTTTATAAGAGTTCTCCGGGTACTCCAAGTCCACAAACACCAGCAGGAACTCATTGACTACTTCGGGATCGAATTGTGTCCCGGCACAACGCTTAAGTTCTTCAAGAGCCTCCCCGTGGTTTCTGGCACGACTGTAAGGTCTTTCGTTTGTCATCGCATCGTAAGCATCGACAACCGCAAGTATTCTGCACTCGATGGGAATCTCTTCTCTCTGAAGACCCAGGGGGTAGCCTTTTCCATCCCATCTTTCGTGATGCCTGAGAATCAAATCGGCAACCGAAGAGAGATCGGGAGATGAGACGGCTATTCTGTAACCTTTCTCGGGATGAAGTTTCATTATCTCCCACTCATCTTCAGATAGTTTTGCGGGCTTAAACAGTATCTTGTCCGGGATTCCGACCTTTCCGAGATCGTGGACCTGCGCAAAGAGAGCAAGATCCACAAGTTGACGTGGGCTGAGCCCGATTCTATTTCCGAGCTTCATACAGAGGTCCTGGAGTCTTGCGGCATGTCCGCTAGCTATCTGGTCTTTTTCTGCTAGAGTAACCAATAGTGTATTGACCATCTGGCTTCTAACACTCGAACTCCTATATAACTTGTCCCGGTACATAAGGTCATCGGCAAACTTCAGTGTCTCAATCAGAGGCTCTTGCGGACCGTTACTCGTCGCTACTCCTAGCGAAACACTTAGAAGCGGTCCTTCACCGGAAAGGTTGTAGCTATTCACCGCATCTCTTATTCTGACGATTATCTTCTCGGCAATTTCTGTCGCAGCGATGGGAAGGATCGCGGCGAATTCATCCCCTCCGAATCTCGCTATAACATCTGTCTTCCGCATACTGGACTTCAGCACTGCAGCGAATGTCCGTAGAATGTCGTCCCCCTTTGAGTGTCCCATCGTATCGTTTATCAGTTTGAGACCGTCCACATCGGCAGATATTATTGAGATTGGATAGAACCTTGAATCCTCAAGTCTCTTCAGTTCTTCCTCGAAGAAGACTCTATTATATAGGTCTGTAAGCCTATCGTGAAGGGACATGTAGGCCATCTCTCTCTCAGTATCTATACGAGATATTGCTTCGTTTGCGTGGGACATAAGCAATTCGGCTAAGCGTATCTCGCTTTCCCCGAACTTTCCCTTCTCTACCGACATAGCCTGAAAGACTCCGACACTGCCTACGGGAACACTGAGACCTCCATGATATATGTCGTTCGACTTGAAGGCGCTTTCATCGTTCTGAATATCCTGGATTACATACGATTCTCTCTCCCTGTAGGTCTTTCCAACTATTCCCACATTCAGAGGCATAAGCAAAGGATCTTCTGGCGCAAGATTTGCAGACGCTTTGATTACGAACTGATCACCCTCGACTACTGAAACAAAACAGATGTCAAAATCGAGAATTTCCTTAGCCGCATCGATTATCAAATCAAAGACCTCTTGCCCGTCGCTACACCTTTCCATCTTCAGAGCCGTTCCGTGCAGACTCTCAATTCTGTATTTGTCGCGTTCAAGTTTCGCCCTGGCTTTTCTTCGCTCGGATATATCTCGCGCGAAACTGAACTCGTACTCCTGTCCTTCGAAGGTAAGGTAGTTTCTGTTCACCTCGACCGGAAAGACCGTTCCTCCCTTTGTCCGGTGATAGGTCTCTATAATTTCCTGTCCCTTTTCTTTCAGGTTCTTCCAGTAGTACTCTCTCTGTTTTGCCTCGTCGGTAGGATCTACGTCTTCTACGCGCATCCTGAGTAGCTCTTCCCGTGAATAACCAAGGGTCTCACAGGCAACCCTGTTAACATAGAGTATTTCACCCCGCGGTGCTATCCAGAAGACCTCTTCATTCGCGTTATCTAGAGCAAACTGAATCAGGCGAATCTCTCTTTCTGCTTTTTTTCTATCAGTTATGTCTTCGGCAGAGCAGATTATCGCTTCCACTTTATTGCCTCTTCCCAGGATCGGGGTCTTCGTTACAGAAACTATTCTCATTTCATTCTCAGAGTTCTTTGAACTCTGCTCGAATGTCTTCGTTTTCTTCGAATCGAATATCTCTTCGTTGCCGTTTATACATTCCAGCAGATCGTTACCGGCGAGAATATCGCTTATCTTATGATTCTCTATCTGATCTCTCGGTCTGCCGAAGAACTCTGCAAAGGCACGATTCACTCTTCCGAATGTTCTGCTGTCTTTGAAATACCAGACCATCGTTGAGATGTTTTCCAGCAGAAGCTCCTGCTCCTTGCTGTTAATCTCATTAACCTTTCTCCCCGTGGAAAGCTGTATCAGAAGCACGATTGCATAAGAGATAAGGAATCCTATTGCAATTGTGAGATAATTCCAGAAATTCCATCTTCTGTGCAGTCTTATTCTCAAGTCACCGAAGACCGGCGTTCCAGGAGAAACAGCAATAGAGTATTTCTCATCGGTTAGTAATCTCACAATCGACGCCAGTTCTATTTTTATTGCCACATAGGCGTTTTGAAGTCTGGTCTCTCCTCTGCTGTCTTCTATAGCGATCGAGACTATGATACCGTCTCCAGAAGATAAGGCTTTGAAGGCTCCGGCTTCGGGAACTCCCAGACCGGCCATATATTCAAAATCATCACCAGAGCGGCCGATGATAATCTCTTCCTTCACGATTCTTGCTCCAGATATATAAGAATTGTGAAAGACGAGATGATCAAGAAAGTATGAAAGGAATTCCTGGTCCACCTCTTCCACTGCTTCTTTCATTCTGTCCCAGCAAAAGTAACCGTAGAAGACTGTTCTTACGTTCTCTTCCGCGATAATACTTACGGAATTAGAAAGCTGCTTCTCCATATTGGAGTAGCGATTTTCAATCATAAATACTATTACGACGAATAGAAACGCCGTACTCATAAACGCTACGATGGATGGCACGAACTTGGTTTTCAAAACTTATACCTCAAATGAGAACAACAGTAACTCATATCTGATTCTAACACTCGAAGGTTATTTACAGACTAAATTGGTATCAGTCAAAATAAGGAAAAAGCCTGAACCTTACTTTCGCAGAGAGTTACACGGAGGAGAAGTTTCCGAAATTAGGTTAGTTTCATAAGCAATCTAGTTTTTTAAAGGCTCCCAATAACTCTTGAAATCTCATTCGCCAAGGAGACTTTCAATCTCTTCATTTCGAGGAACTGACTTCTGGGCTCCCCTTCTGGTAACCGATAACGCTGCTGCCGCAGAGGCATACCTTAGAGAAACGCGAAGATCGAGTCCTCTGTCCAGCGAACAGGCAAATGCCCCATTGAAGACATCGCCAGCTGCGGTTGAATCAACGGCTCTTACTTTGAAGGCCGGGACCACCAAACTCTTCGATCTTCCGGAGAAGAAAATCCCTTTGTTTCCTCTCTTCAAAAGCACATTTCCACACCCCATCTCATGAAGCTTTGCAGTAGCGTCTTCAATGCCGAGGTTATGTCCCGTAAGCTCGGCCATCTCTGTTTCGTTCGGGGTAATAATGTCCACATATTGCAAAATCGATTTATCGATACCACTTGATGGTGCAGGATCAAAGATGACCGTCTTTCCGGCTTCGTTGAAGAGTTTTGCCGCGTAGAGAGAGGATTCGAATGGAATTTCGTTCTGGAGAAGAAGAATATCGGCTTTCAGTAAACTCTCTCTTGAATCGTCGATAATATCTGGAGACAGCCGAGAGTTTGCACCCGGGTATACTATTATCCTGTTCTCACCTGATCTTGAAACCTCTATCAGGGCGACTCCATTCGGAGAATCGACATATCTTATTCCATTGCCAAGATCTATGGCTTCCAGTTCTCTTTTCATCATCTGGGCATTTCCATCGTTTCCCAGACATGTCAAGAAGAGTACATCCCGACCAAGTGATTTGGCCGTTACTGCCTGATTAGCACCTTTGCCTCCTGGATAGTAAGAAAGCTCTAATCCCTTCTGAGTCTGACCCGGTAAGGTAAAGTCATCTACGTTTATTACCATATCGATGTTGCTGCTTCCTATAACCGCTATCATAAGAGCCTCCAAAAAAGCCGGAGGGAAATCTCCATCCCCCCGGCCTCTTGATCTAATTACTTCAACGTCACTAACTGTAGATCTACAGGGATGTAAATCGTACCGATAGTCAGATACTCGAACGCCTTAACGACAGCCAGCTGACCCATCACAAATGGCTGCTGGGCAACCGTAGCCGCCATTTCACCGGCATTTACCGCCGCAACAGCATCGTCAACGGCATCGAAGCCTACGACTTTTATCTTATCTAGAAGACCGGCAGCTTTTATGGCTTCGATTGCTCCAAGAGCCATCTCGTCATTGTGAGCAAAAACGGCATCGATATTGGGATTTGCCTGAAGAATGTTCTCCATTACTACAAGTCCTTCGGCCCTGTTGAAGTTTGCAACCTGTTTCGCAACGATCTTGATGTCCGGGTATTTGGAGATGGCTGCACCAAAGCCCTGTCCGCGATCTCGCGCAGCCGATGTTCCAACGATTCCTTCTAGTTCGACTACGTTACCCTTTCCGCCGAGAAGCATTGCGACGTACTCACCGGCCATCATACCGCCTGCAACATTGTCGGAAGCAATGTGCGCAATCACCATTCCGCCATTGGCTCCTCTGTCAACTGTTATAACCGGTATTCCGGCCTTATTTGCTTCCTCTACCGCAGTGACAATCGCATCGCTGTCAGTCGGGTTAATAACTATCAGATCCAGTTTCTGCTGCACAAAGTCTTCGATATCACCCAACTGCTTGGCAGGGTTGTCTCGGCCATCAGCCACGATTACTTCTACTCCTAGCCCAGCCGCTGCCTGAAGTGCTCCGTCCCTGAGCGTTACAAAGAACGGATTATTGAGAGTGGATAGAGAGAGTCCAATTCTGTAGGTTGCCCCAAAAAGGAATGCCGATGCTACTACCAGAAAGACTGTAATTACAAGTAGTTTCTTCATTTCAGTACCTCCTTATCAAAAATAGGCCTCGAAGGCCTTTTATAAGATTACTTAATCGTTGTTTCTTTCGGCCATAACTGCCAGGAGTATTACGGCTCCCTTTACTGCCTGTTGATAGAATGGCGAGATGTTCACGAGATTCATACCGTTGTTTATTATTCCAAGGACCATAATACCGAAAATTGTTCCTATTATCGATCCCTTTCCACCGGAGAGACTTGTCCCACCTAGAACCACCGCGGCAATGGCGTCCAACTCATACCCCTCACCAAATATCGGCTGGGCACTATTGAGTCTAGCAGTCAAAATCAGTGCGCTCAGCGCGGCCAGAAGACCGCTAATAGTGTAAATAATTATCTTGTATCTATCTACTTTGACACCGCTTAGTTTCGTTGCCTCTTCGTTTCCACCTATTGAGTAAGTGTAGAGACCCAACTTCGTATTAAAGAGAAGATACCAAGCAAAGGCAAACACTCCAAGCATTATTAAAACTGGCACGGGAATTCCGAAGATCTCTCCACGCCCGATTTCCCTGAAGCTTGCTGGAAAACCGGTTACCGGTCTTCCCTGAGTGAATGCCTGTGTAAAGCTTCTGGCAATAGCCATAGTGGCAAGAGTTACTATGAAAGGCTGAAGCTTCATCTTGGCAATGATTACGCCATTGAAGGCGCCCATAAGAGCTCCTATTCCGAGTGCCGCAAGGATTCCAAGTAAAGGAGAAGTGCTCTTTATAACGCTTGCCCCGACTACTGCTGAGAAAGCGAATATCGAACCTACTGAAAGGTCTATGCCTCCGGAGATTATTACGAAGGTCATTCCGAATGCGATTATTCCGTTTATAGATACCTGCCTGAGAACATTCATGAAATTTGAGACGGTAAAGAATCTATCGCTTAGAAAGCTGAACACAAGAACTATTCCAACAAAGCCGACAACAATTGGAAATCTTCTTAAAAGACTGAGGGTCTTCTTCATTATCGTTCCCCCATCGCCGCAGAAATTATGTTCTGCTGATTAATATCCTTTCTTTCAAATATGGCCACCTGTCGACCACGGTGCATTACAAGTACTCGATCGCTCATGCTCGCTACTTCTGGCAACTCAGAAGATATCATGATTATTCCCTTACCCTGATTTGCCAGTTCATTCATTAACCGGTAGACCTCAACCTTTGCTCCAACGTCAATTCCTCTGGTGGGCTCGACAAAGATTACGATTTCAGGCGATTTTGTGAGCCCTTTTGCAAGAACTACTTTCTGTTGATTTCCGCCTGACAGGTTGTTAACTCTTTGATCTGAAGAGGGGGTCTTTATGGACAGTCTCTTTATCATCTTTTCGGCAAGTCTTCTGCTCGCTCTCCAGCTAATATTACCCAGTTTGCTTACGAGTTCCGTATTTGGTAGAACAACGTTCTTTGTTATGCTCAAAGATGTCACCAACCCCTGTGTCTTCCGATCTTCAGGTATGAGAATGACTCCTCTAGACAATGCTTGATCAGGTCTCATAGGAAATGGGAATGATTTGCCGGAAAGTTCGGCCTTCTCCGCAGTTGCCCTTATACCACCGTATATGGCTAGAGCGATCGCGCCTTTGCCTGAGCCCACAAGACCCGCTATTCCGAGGATCTCACCTCTTTTTAGTTCGAAAGAGACATTTTCGAAGTGTCCAGGCACTGAAAGACCATCAACCGCAAAGACTGTTTCTTCCGTTACGAAGTTCTCTTTTGGGAACATGTCGTCGATTCTTCTTCCAACCATGTCCTCTATCAAGCTGTCGCCAGTGTGGCTATCCATGGGACCGGAAGATATGAACGATCCATCTCTCAGTATCGTAACCCTGTCGGCTATTTCGAATACCTCTTCAAGTCTGTGAGAAATAAAGACTATCGACACACCCTTATCTCTAAGCTCTCTCATAAGTTTGAAAAGTATTGCGGTTTCATGCTCGGTTATCGTTGCAGTAGGTTCATCCATAACGATTATCTTTGCATCGGAAGCCATGGCTCTGGCTATCTCGACAAGCTGTTTTTCGGAGACATTAAGCTTCTTGACTATCGCGCCTGCGCGTACTGGAAAGTTGAGCGAACTCAGAAGCTTTTCAGCCCTTTTTCTGAGGTCTCTGCGATTAAGATTCCACCAAGAACTAGTCTCTCTTCCCAGATATATGTTCTCTGCAACAGTTAGATCCTCGCAGAGATTCAACTCCTGATAGATCACCGCTATTCCACGCTCTATAGAATCTGAAGGTCCCTCAATACGAACTTCATTACCTTCAAGAATTATCTTCCCCTCATTTTGTCTGTAAACACCACTCAATATCTTCATGAGAGTCGACTTGCCAGCGCCATTTTCACCTATTAGTGCTAGAATCTCGCCTCGTTTTAGATCGAAGCTCACCTTATCCAGCGCCTTTACGCCGGGAAAGCTCTTGGAGATACCCTCCATCTTGAGAATGAAATCATCCATTACTGCTCCCCCTGATTTGAAGTGAAGTCTTCAGAAGAATCTTGCTGTTCGTTTTCTGACCGCTGATCTTTCTCAGAAGAATCTCACCGGAAGCCCTACCCATAGCGTATCCATCTTGACGAACGGTAGTCAACCTGGGATTGGTCATACTTGAGAAGAGTATGTCATCGAATCCTGTAACCGATACTCTTCCAGGCACATCGTATTTCATCTCGGTCAGCTCCATTATCGCTCCGAATGCTATCATATCGTTACCGCATACTATAGCGTCGGGTATTCCCTTGAGTTTTTTCAGCATTTCTCTACCGCTTTCAAAGGTATAGTCTCCGAATTGTATCTCGAAACTCCTATTCTCTTCTGAGATAGCGTCTTCGAACGCCCTGAGCCTTTCTCTGGAGGAGAATGTGTTCACGGGACCATTTAGAAAGGCAAAGCTTTTGTGACCCCCTGTAATTAGATGATTCATCATCTTTTTCATCCCATCGTAATTGTCTGAAAAAACATAAGAGACTTCATCCCAATCTTGAAAGTTATCGATGATCACAATGGGCAGATTTGACGAAATCGACTTAACAAACTCAGGAAGCTCTCCGAGGATTATTGCACCAATTCCCTCGATATTCCGTGAATAAAGAGCCTTTAGAAGCTCCTCCTCTTTCAAAGGATCGCCAGATGAACTGGCAAGAAAAATGAAGTATCCCTTCTCGCGCAGATAGTCTTCTGCTCCCTTCACTATTTCGGAGAAAAAGGGATTCACTATATCGGGGATAAGGAAGCCTATCATACCGCTACTGCCGATTCTGAGGCTTCTGGCAAGCCTATTGGGAACATAGCCCAACTCCCGAGAGGCTCTATTGACTTTTTCTTCGAGCTCGGGACTTACATACAGGCTTTTGTTAAGTACTCTGGAAACTGTGGCCGTTGAAACCCCGGCCCTCTCCGCTACTTCACGTATACTGATCTTAGTCTTCACCGATATTAAAGACCCTCCTGTAAACGTTTGCGTAAACGATTACACAACAATATAAACATACCCGTATTGTAATAGCCAAATCCGATCAAATCTAATCCTGTCCGCTCAGCGAAAACACAGGGCGATTATCGGTGAATTACTCTTCCATACTTTTCTTTTCTCGTTCAGTCATACATGGTCACGAGTGTAGCTTCGATCGATAGAAAGTGTTATTATTCTTCAGATCGATGATATGAAAGGGGCTGTTTATATGATTCCAGTTATTCTTGCCGCAGGAATGGGAAAACGTCTGAAGTCATCAGTTCCAAAACCTCTGGTTAAATTAAAGGGAAGACCTATGGTAATGCATGTTCTTGAAAAGGCTTTCGAGGTCTCAAAGTGTGACAGGGCAGTAGTAGTAATAAACCCTGATTTCGAGAGGGATTTCGCAGATAACATAGCTTTCCCGGTTAGTTATGCCTATCAAGAGACTCCAAGAGGAACTGCCGATGCCCTGCAAAAAGCCCTCGAATTGATACCCGAAGGAGAGGATATTCTCGTTCTATACGCCGATCTTATACTCATCTCTCAAGAGTCACTGAACTCTCTAGTGGAGCTTCACAATGAGAGCAGTTGTGACATTACCTTTCTCTCGGGAATTTCTCAAGAGAAGTATCCGTACGCTCTGGTGGAGAGAGATGAAAACGACAGAGTAGTGAGCTTTGAGGAGAAGAAGGTGCCCGATTTTGATCCACCATGGGAGTTTTATATAGGCCCGATAATCCTAAAGAAAAGCGTTGTAGAAACTTTCATCCATGCCCTGAAACCAAACAAATCGACAGGAGAAATTTACATATCCGACATAGTATCAATGGCAGTCGCTGATAATAAGATTGTGTGCGGTTTTAGAACGTCAAACACGGACGAATTTCTTGGTGTTAACACTCCGGAGGATCTGAAGAACGCCGAACGATTTCTTAGAGAATGAACCTTTGATGGAAGGGTCTAGTCATATTCTCAGAGACCAGAGAAACCACAGGCACAACCCCTTTGAAGTGCAAAGCGATTTTTGTAACAAACTACCCCTGATTTACGAAGACCGGGATGAATCCCGGTCTTTACTTTATAGTTCACTGTAGGATTTGTGGAATTTCAGTACTTGTCCAAGTCGGTAAGTTCGTCCCATTCTTCCAGACGGCTGAATTCGGGTGACTCGGTCCAATCCTTGCCTTTACGTATGAAATCCATTAAATTCTCGAGTATTATCTGATGCTTATTCTCTTCGGCAGCCAGTTTTATCAGTATCTCCTTCTCAGAAGGGTCGTTTACAACTTTCGCCTGGTCAAGATAAAGCTTTACGCTTTCCTTCTCCATTTCAACGGCATGTTCATAGGCATCAAGGTTTGTCGCGGCGATTTCGAAGCACTTTTCGTCATTCAGCATCTCCGAGAACATGTTTCTGGTAGTTTTGAAAGTGTATGTCCCTCTGTAATTATAGTTTCTGTCCTTAAAACCTTTTATTATCTCGTAGTGTCTCTGTTCGTCTTCTGCGAGCATTTCGAAAAGTTGTTTGAGCTGAGGATCTGCCGAGCAGCTGGCCTGTTTTTCATAATAAGCTTTGCCATCCGTTTCAAGCTTTAATGCATAATCGATAGCGTTCATTTTCTACCTCCTAAATTATTCTCTACTTTCTATTATACAATCATCTCTAAAGCAAAACGGGTGGTCTTTGACCACCCGTCAATCATCATTTGTCGGTTATTCCGAAGCCATTTTTCTGTAGACTTCGTATCTTTCTTTTGAATCCTGTTCGGCCTTCGCGAAGAGCTCATCGGCTATATCCGGGAAAGTTGCCTTGAGCGAGCTGTACCTAACCTCACCCATAAGAAACTCCTGGAAGGATTCCTTCGGTTCTTTGGAATCAAGAACGAATGGATTCTTGCCCTGTTCTCTCAGAAGCGGGTTATATCTGTAAAGATGCCAGTAACCTGCAGCTACCGCTCTCTTCTCCTGTTCCTGAGTCTTACCCATTCCTATCTTAATTCCGTGGTTTATACACGGTGAATAAGCAATAATCAGCGACGGGCCGGGATACTTCTCGGCTTCGGCGATTGCTTTGATAACTTGATTCTTATCTGCACCCATGGCCACCTGGGCTACGTAGACATAACCGTAAGTCATCGCCATTCTGCCAAGATCTTTCTTCTTTGTCTTTTTACCAGACGCAGCGAACTTTGCCACTGCTCCTGTAGGAGTCGACTTCGAAGACTGGCCACCAGTATTGGAATAGACTTCAGTGTCATAGACAATAACGTTTACATCTTCTCCGGAAGCCAGAACATGATCGAGTCCGCCGTAGCCGATATCGTAGCCCCAACCGTCGCCTCCAAAGACCCATACCGATTTCTTGATCAAGAGATCTTTTCTGCTCTCGATCGCTTTGAATAGAGTGTTTGCCTTTTCATCTTTACAGCCCTTATTGAGAACTGCTAGTATATCAAGGGCTGCTGCCTTGCTCTTCTTAGCGTCGTCTTTGCCTTCCAGCCAGGAACGGAATGGAGCCTTTGCATCTTCGGGAATATCCAGCTCTATCAGTTCGGTCATAAGGCCTGCAAGTCTGTTTCTTCCCTGCTTAACCGCCATTGCCATACCGAATCCATATTCGGCATTGTCTTCGAATAGAGAGTTTGCCCAGGCCGGACCGTGACCATTAGCGTTTACGCAATATGGTGTCGCGGGGGCGGATGCTCCCCAGATAGATGAACATCCTGTGGCGTTTGCGATAAGCATTCTATCTCCAAAGAGCTGTGTTATCAATTTTGCGTACGGGGTCTCTCCGCATCCTCCGCAGGCACCTGAGAATTCAAGCAGAGGCTTTGCGAACTGGCTACCTTTAACTGTTTCCAGGTTCATAACGTCTCTCTTTTCGGAGACTGTTGTAGCGAAGGCCCAGTTCGGAATTTCGACTTCCATTTGCGGCTCCAGCGGTTTCATTATTAGCGCCTTATTTGGAGCCGGACATATATCGGCACAGTTTCCACAGCCGGTGCAATCCAGAGGAGAGACCTGTATTCTGTACTGCAGACCTTCGAATGTCTTTCCGCCTACCGCCTTCTTCATTTCAAAGGTTGTCGGAGCCTTGGCTGCTTCTTCTTCGTTCACGAGGAATGGTCTTATAGCAGCGTGCGGACATACATATGAGCACTGATTACACTGAATACAGTTGTCAATCTGCCACTGAGGTATGTCGATGGCTATACCGCGCTTCTCATAAGCCGATGTCCCATTTGGGAATTCACCGTTTTCTCTTCCAACAAAGGCCGATACCGGTAACTTGTCGCCTTCCTGTCTGTTCATAATGTCGGCAACATTTCTCACAAAGTCCGGCCTTTCAAGGTCTTGCTTCTTCTCTTCAGAAGCATTTGTCCAGGCCGGCGGAATCTCTACTTTCACCAGAGCGTCGATTCCCATATCAATCGCGCTATAGTTCATCTGAACTATCTTTTCGCCCTTGTGGCCGTAAGAATGATCCACAGCAGCTTTCAAGTACTTAATGGCGTCTTCTATTGGAATCACGTTGGCAAGCTTGAAGAAGGCCGATTGCATTATCATGTTAATGCGATTGCCCAGGCCGATTTCGACTGCTATCTTTGTTGCGTCGATTGTATAGAACTTGATTGCATTATCTGCAAGGTATTTCTTAAGACTTGCGGGGAGATGTCTGTCAAGCTCTTCCTGATTCCAGCTTGTATTTAGAACAAATGTCCCGCCCTTCTTCAAACCACTGACGAGATCATACTGGTCAACGTATGCCTGTTTGTGGCACGCGATATAATCAGCTTCATCTATAAGGTATGTAGACTTTATGGGCTTCTTGCCAAATCTCAGATGGGAGATTGTAACTCCACCCGACTTCTTTGAATCGTATGCAAAGTAACCCTGAGCATAGAGATCTGTATGATCGCCGATAATCTTTATTGCGTCTTTGTTCGCTCCGACGGTTCCATCTGAACCAAAACCCCAGAACTTGCATCTTATAGTACCTTCGGGAGCGGTGTTTATCATCTCTGCTACTTCTAGAGAAGTGTTAGTGACATCGTCAACTATACCGACAGTGAAATGATTCTTAGGTTTAGAAGACTTAAGATTATCGAAGACCGCCTTTATCTGTGAAGGAGTTGTATCCTTTGAACCAAGGCCGTATCTTCCGCCAATTATTAGTGGGCTCTTTTCGTTGTCGTAGAACAGGGTTTTTACATCCTCGTACAGTGGTTCGCCTAGAGAGCCTGGCTCCTTTGTCCTGTCGAGAACGGCTATTCTCTTTACGCTCTCAGGGAGGACTTCGAAAAAGTGCTTTGCAGAGAAGGGGCGATATAGATGTACCTTCAAGACCCCAACTTTCTCTCCACTCTTCACAAGATAGTCAACTGTCTCCTCTATGGTATCTGTAGCCGATCCCATTGCTATTATGACGTTTTCGGCTTCAGGATCTCCATAATAGACAAAGGGTTTGTACTCTCTGCCAGTGAGCTTGGAAATCTCATCCATGTATTCGGCAACTATTTCTGGAACTACTTCATAGAATTTGTTTGAGGACTCCTTTGCCTGGAAGAAGATGTCCGGGTTCTGAGCTGTGCCCATTGTCTTTGGGTGTTCAGGGTTGAGTGAGCTGTCTTTGAATCTCTTTAGGGCTTCATAGTCAACAAGCTTAGAGAGATCTTCATAATCCATCTGTTCGATCTTCTGAACCTCGTGAGAAGTTCTGAAACCATCGAAGAAATGTAGAAACGGAACCCTGGATTTGATTGCGGAAAGATGGGCGACGGCCCCAAGATCCATAACCTCTTGAACACTACCCGAAGCAAGTAGGGCAAATCCAGTTTGCCTGGTAGCCATAACATCTGAATGATCACCAAATATCGAAAGAGCATGTCCGGCCACGGCACGTGCACTCACGTGGAATACGCCCGGAAGAAGCTCTCCAGCGATCTTGTACATGTTTGGAATCATCAGAAGAAGACCCTGAGACGCTGTAAATGTCGTAGTAAGAGCTCCGGCCACTAGCGACCCGTGCACTGCTCCGGCTGCGCCCGCTTCAGACTGCATTTCTATAACATCGACAGTCTGCCCGAATATATTCTTCAGACCGTTTGCTGCCCATGCATCTGCAAGCTCCGCCATTGGTGAAGATGGAGTGATAGGATAGATAGCCGCTACCTCTGTGAACGCATACGCAACATGGGCGGCAGCGGTATTACCGTCCATAGTTTTCATTTCTCGAGCCATTCTTTACCTCCCGGTATCCATGAAGTTTTTGATTGACCTGGTGTTTCTATATATTTGATTCGATCATTGCACATCATTTGTCACTAACATTATAGAACAATTCCTCTTAGCTTTCATGGAGATATCATTTTCGACCTGTGAACTGCTCAAAAGATCCAGAAATACTGGTCGCTTTATGCCCTAAAAATATCTGAGATACATAGATAAAAATGTCTTTCGGCATACCATAAATTAAATAATATTCCGTGTATTGATATTTTTTTCAATCTATGATATAAAAATATCAAACAGAATATGGGAGTGATTATGTGATTTTGTCAAGAAAACAAGTTTTGTCAATTACCGGAGCCGTACTTCTCGTCTTTGGTCTCTTTCTACCTGCAGTCTCGATAAGCGCTATTAACCCCATCGCGAACATATCGGGATCGAGCAACTTTATTCAGGCCGATGGACTCTATGGTGTTGTTCTTCTGTTGCTAAGTGTCTTTACAGTGGGCATTACTCTGCTCAATAGGAATCGATATACCTGGATCTTAGCTCTCTCAAGCCTCGCGATTCTGATCTTCAGGTTTCTCGTTATCGTTAGCGATGTGTATCGCTTCAATAATCTGCAAAATGCATTTGGAAATTCCACCAACTTCATGCCTGGACAGTTCAACGGTATGGAAGGAGTAACGGAAGCTATCTCTATTACTATGAGGCTAAATTTCGCCGGCTGGGTCTTTATGTTCGCGGGCGCAATTATTGCCGTTGTCTTTTTGATACGAGAAGACGAGATCGAGGAGATATCTTGATGAACAAGGCTTTGGTGCTTTTTCTTCTGCCCTTTCTAGTTTTATGTGGATGTTCTGGCGATAGAAACACTCCATCAGTTGAAGCTATCGGAGGAAAGGCTCATGTTTCTCAACTATCCGAGAATCTTCCGATGATTCTACTTGAAGGAACGTCCTATGAGATTGGATTTTACCACGGGAGACTTCTGAAAGAAATGATAGAAGAGCTTGTTCAAACGATGGACGAGATTGTTCTGGGCGACCGATCGATCAAGAGATTGGCCGGATCGTTCATAGCCAGGAGTAATATACTTGAGATGAAAAAACACATACCTACAGAATTTATGCTAGAAATGGAGGGGATTTCCGACGGTTCAGGTGTCGCTTTCGATAAGATACTCATGTTAAATGCCTTCGATGATCTGTACAATCTCTCGGGCTGTACAAACGTAGCTGTTTGGGGTAGCGGTACAGGTTCTTCGGAGTTGATCCATGGAAGAAATCTAGACTACGACTTCGCGAAGAAACTATGGGACAAAGGAATCGTCTTCTTGGTCAAGCCTGTAGATGGAATAGCTTTTGTCTCTCTTGGCTTTCCCGGAATGGTGGGAGTTGTGAGTGCGATGAATGCTGAGGGACTATCTCTGGGAAGCATGACATCTTCCAGAGTCAACAATACCTTTGATGGAGTACCAACACAGATACTTTACAGGCAGATAATCCAGAACGCTTCAACAATTTCCGAGAGTCATGAAATCCTTTTATCAAGCGAAAGAACCATAGGGAACAACCTTCTGATAGCTTCGGCCAAAGACGCAAAGGCAGTGGTCTTTGAGATAGACAGCAAAGAGGTCTTGATAAGAGAAAGCATGAATGTCATCTCTGCGGCAAATCACTTTAGCTTTCTACATAACGATTCAAAAAGTACTGGAAGCGTTTTCAGAGAGACGCGCGCAAGAGAGCTGATCACCAGAATAATCGATTCTGAAAGCATTGTAGATACTCTAGAAATGGCAAAGATTCTTGCCGATAGAGTAACAGAAAGGGAACACATGCACACAATAGCAAATCAAAGCACTATCCACAGTGTAATCTTTCTCCCTTCCCAAAAGCAAATATGGTTTGCGGCAAATGAAGTTCTTCCGGCAAGTTTCGGAATGTACTACGGATTTGAGTTTATGGACGGCAACCTGACGGAAATCGGTTATCTACCGGTGGATTATTACTACCTTGATAACCTTTCCAGGACATACTATCCTGAAGATTATTGGACTATCGAGAGAGTCTTCTCGACAGTGGAAAAGTATGCCTCCCAGGAGAAGAGAGGCTTCGGATTCTATATTCAGGATATGGAGATTGGTGCTTTTCTACTTAAGAAAGGTCTCTATGTCGAAGCGATAAGTCATATAGAAAGAGTAGACACTGAAGCAAGAGGAAAGTGGACAAAGGCCAGGAAATTGACTCTGCTGGTCGAAGCCTACCTCTTCGCCGGTAACGCTGAACGTGCCGAAGAATTTGCAAGAGAGGTTCTGGAGATGGACGATGATCTTTCTTACTATAAAAACAGAGTACGGGAGTTTCTTGAAAAGCATTCTCAGATCGCAAACTGAAGAGTTATATGCCCATTTATTGTGGCGATCATATTTCTACCGTGCGCAGCCACTCCAATAAGTCATTCCGCTCGACGCTCTCCTGGAGGGTTGCCACGGTCTTTAGCAATCCCTCCTGTGAAAACTCAATACTCTTCAAACTTTCCTGGAGATTGTGGATGAAGTCTAGATCCATAGAATCGGAATAGACTATTGCATCTCTCACAATTCCCTTCTTCACATTCAGCCCTATCTCGACTCCACCCCAATTGAAGCGGTTGTCGATACGAAAATCGAACTCGGGACTATTTCCAAAGAGCCATTCTCCTGAGGAGTACTTTCCATAGAGTTCCTTAACTCCTTCGCGGGATGTGATCTCCTGAAAATCTAGAATCGTATCTATCTGACCGTACTCTTCAATGAATCCCATATACATTGCTTTTTTCATAGTCTCTATCGTTAGATCTGGCCTCAGCTCTTTGAGATTAACAACTCTGGAGACGACCGATTTTATACCCTTTGATTCAATTTTCGACTTGGATACATTCAGATACATAGATAGTTTCTTCATGTCAACATCTAACAGTATCGTTCCGTGATGATAAGAAGTGTCTTTTCCATGATAGAAGGCGTTGCCTGAGAACTTCTTTCCGTCTGCAAGGATATCGTTTCTACCGCTAAATTGCGCCGCTATCCCCAGACTTTTCACCGCATCCACAACCACTGCGAGCTGACAATGAAGATCATACCTTCTCTTGGGCATGAGGAAAGTAAAGTTTAGATTCCCCAGATCGTGGTAGACAGCCCCCCCTCCAGACAATCTTCGAGCGAGTTTCCCGCCCTCACGCGCAAGCTTGTCAACGTGGCACTCCTGCCAGGCGTTCTGGTTTCTACCAATAACGACAGTATGCGCATTCTGCCACAAATAAAGTACTACCCCTTCAGCAGCATAAGAAGAGAGAAGGTATTCTTCTACAGCCAGGTTAAGCCAGGGATCGAAGGAATTAGAATCAATAAATGAAGTCTTCAACTCTCTACCTACCTCCAAGTCCAAGTGTATCGGGCTCATTGCGAACATACATGTACTTACTACTTGATAGAAAACTTATCGGGTCCTTACATTGATCATTCGAATCTATTATCTCGAAGTGAAGATGCGGACCGGTTGCTCTGCCGGTCTGGCCAACACGTCCAATGAGTTCGCCTCTGCACACTCTTTGCCCCGAATACACACTTATGTGGCTGAGATGAGCGTATCTTGTCTTTGATCCGTCGTAATGTTGTATCAGGACATTCAGACCATATCCGCCGTTGCTGGCGGCTTCGATAACGATTCCGTCTTTTGCAGCAAAGACTGGAGCTCCTTCCTGGACTGCAATATCTAGCCCCGAATGAAATGAAGAGCTCCCGGTAAAGGGGTCCTTTCTCCAGCCAAATTCTGAGGATATCCGACCGTATACTGGCCAAGTGTAACCAGTCATTGCATTAACATTTGCACAAACACTTATGCAACTGAGAGGTATAAAGAGCTTCTGGCCTACATAAAGAGTTGAAGAGTAACTGAGGTTATTCGCTTTCATAATATCTTCAATCAGTGCAAAGAAAAGCTTTGCCACGTAGTCAAGAGAATCACCCGGCTGAACCTCATAGAAGAAGCCCTCTTTAACAGGAAGATATATCACCGTTCCCGGTTCAAGTCCTCTTGGATTAGAGATTCTATTAAGATCCAGAACCGTACTTATCCTGAGATTATAATCTCTGACTATATTGAAGAGCTTGTCGCCTGGCCTTACTAGATATCTTACAGTGCCAGATCCAAGAACAACGCAACAAAAGAAGAGCACAAAGAGAGCAGATAACAACTTTGTTTTCATCTGAGACCCCCACACCGTTTTTTCATTCCGCAAAAATAATATAAGAGTAATTAGATGATACCATAAACAGCTTTTCAGTCAAAACGGGGTTTAAGAATCAGACTGAGAACCCTGCGATAGACTCTCGACCTGCAGCGTAGCTATCACAAAACCTCTTCGATAGTCGGAATATCTCCAAGGTGATCTCCAGCCTTTTCCAAACCGTCAGTTCTCAAAAACTCCCTCTCGTTCACAACAATTCTTCTTATCTGAGCCCCTCTTTTCCATTCTCCCTTACTGTCTGGTTTAATCGTACAAAAGACAAAGATATCGCACTTCTCTATAATCGCTTCTCTGGACCACTCTTCGCCGTGTTCGTGTGTTTCACCGATATTTGGATGGATACGAGCTCCCTCAAGCAACCATGTTCCACACCTGTCTGCATAACTTGCCGCAGTTACCCAGTAGTCTATTTTTTCAAACATTTTTTCGCCTCCCATTATGAGCATACATAAACTGCGCCGATTTCTGCTACTCTTGAATAGAGAGTGTTTTCATTCGGAGGTGTTGGAAAATGACTTTTATAAATGATACTTCTCGCTCGTCAAGAGCTCAGGTTAGGCCTCTAGCACTGGAAAATGTGAAGTTATCCGGTTTCATGAGCAGATATAACGATCTTATGCGAACAACGACATTAATATCGCAGTATGAGTCTCTAGAATCAACTGGGAGAATCGACAACTTCAAAAGAGCCTCTGGAAAGATTGAAGGAGCATTCAAAGGCTACTTTTTCAATGATTCCGATGTCTATAAATGGATAGAAGCCGCTTCATATGCCCTCATAGACAACGACGATCCCGAATTGAGTGAAAAGCTTCGGTCGATAATAACTGAAATAGGAGATGCTCAGAGCGCCGGATCAGACGGCTACCTGAACACATACTTCACCTTCGAGAAAGAAGCGCAACGCTGGACTGACTTCAAAAACATGCATGAGTTCTATTGTGCCGGCCACTTGATCCACGCGGCCATAGCCAATCGCCGGTCAACGGGAGAAGAAGAGCTTTTCAACGTGGCGCTGAGATTGGCTGATCACCTGGTGAAAACCTTCAACAAGGAAGAACGCGAAGCTACGACAGGGCACCCCGAACTCGAGATGGCACTTGTAGAGCTTTACCGCGAAACGGGAAACAGAGAGTATTTGCATCTAGCGACCAGGTTGATCGATAATAGAGGAAAAGGACTCGCCGGGGCTGATCAATATAGAATAGACCACATTCCCTTCAGGCAGCTTCAGGAACTCACGGGTCACGCTGTGAGAATGCTGTATCTTTGTTCAGGAGCAGCCGATATCTTTCTGGAGACAGGAGATGAGACCTTGCTGGCCGTTCTCGACAGGCTGTGGAATGATCTTGTCACGAAGAAGATGTACATAACTGGAGGAGTCGGATCGAGACATGCCGGAGAGGCATTTGGTGAGGCCTATGAGCTGCCCAACCGGAGAGCCTATTCCGAAACATGTGCAGCTATCGCGAACGTCTTCTGGAATTGGCGCATGTATATGATTTCGGGTGATGGCAAATACCTTGATGTCCTAGAGAGGGCTCTCTATAATGGCGTTCTGCCCGGGATATCTCTCGATGGGCTCAAATATTTCTACGTAAATCCGCTAGAAGATAGAGGTACTCACAAACGAAAAGACTGGTATGACTGTGCTTGCTGTCCCACGAATATCATAAGAGTACTCACAGCTTTTGGCGGTTACATGTATGGTCTTACTCTGGACGAAGTCCGCGTAAACCTTTACGAAGACAGCAGAGCATTGATTCCGTTCAGAGACGGCGAGATAAGCATAGTTCAGAAGACCGGTTATCCAAATGACGGAAATGTCGAACTCGTGGTCTCGACTGAACTGGATATGCAGTTCTCGATTATGCTCAGGATTCCCGAATGGGCATCGGAAGACTTCGAGCTTCAGGTCGATGGAATCAAGCAAAAACTGAAGGCCGAAAAGGGGTTTGTAAGACTCACCGATAACTGGAAGGGAAAGACTTCAATTCTTCTCGAGTTGCCAATGAACATAAATATGATTACTTCTAATCCTCTAGTCAGAGAGAATACAGACAAGATAGCCATTGAACGCGGGCCTCTGGTCTACTGCGCAGAAGAGGAGGACAACGAAGGTTTCGACGTGTGGACTTTGTCCGTTCCTCTGAAACGCGGTTACGATGTTCGGATTCTGGAGGAACTACCTGGAGAACCGGCCGCGATAACGGGCAAGGGGATAGCCTACGATCTGGACGATTGGAGAAATGCTTTATACAAACCGCTAGGAGTTACAAGAAGCAAAGGTAAGAATGTTAGGTTCACACTCATACCCTACTATGCCTGGAATAATAGGGAGAATTCGGCGATGTGTATCTGGTTACATATACACTAGAACCTGAGCATAAAAAGCATTGACTAGATATATTTCATAGAAAGCAATTGAGAGCTATAAGAGATAAAGATCTGCGGAAGGAATCTTCAGGATTCAGATCTCTTAACCTGGAGAGTTTCTTATAAAGACAAGGACCATGCCCTGTTGAAGCGCCAACTGTCTTTGCATTTCATCGGCTAACTCTTTCGATTTTCTTTATCGCGTCCTCTGCTTCATCAGCTGTCTCGAATATTGGCAATTCAATCATCAGACCATCAGGTCCCAGCGATCTGGTAAGTTCAATCGCTTCTTCAGTGGTTTTACAACTCACAAAAAGCGAAAGCCTGTGACTTCGTACCTCTTTGAATGCCTCAATCCATCTCAAAGGGCTTCCAGCGTTTGGTTCGGGATTCCACTGTATGCCGTTCAAGTTCCTCAAGCCAGCAAGCAGCTTCAAAAACCTCAGTTGTTCAGTTCCATCGAGATGATAAAGCGAGTAATCAAGGTAGTCAGTCACTCTCTCCAGATCCGGAATAGCGAATTCCCTGTACATCTTGGGTGAGAGCATAACTCCAAAGTCACACTGGACTGCTTCAAAACGCCCCTCGGCCATTGTGGGAAGCCAGCTGGATGTATCTTTGTAACCAAGCGATATCATCATCTGATAAAAGTGCTCATAGCCTTCGATAAAGATGTTTGTCAGAGCCGAACTCCAGAGTTTAACTCTTTCTGGATTTTCCAAAAGTTCCATCGCCAATTTCGAGGGATCTATGAAGAGCGATATAGTCGTCAGTCCGTCAATAAACATTGGCGGGTTTATGTAACCTCTTCCATCAACCATTTTCGCATTCGCCTCTATCAGCGAATCAAGAGTCTTCACAATAGGCATTTCGGGATTGAATGAAGTCGGCTCTCTGTATAGAAACGAAGGATCATGTTCTATCCAGGCAGTCGGTATCTTCTCGGTTTTTGTGGATGGAAAGAAATTGTATCTGACTTCTTCGCTGTAACCGTACTCTCCTCCTGCCAAAACTGGCAGCGTTGTAACGAAGGATCCCCACGGAAAACTCGTCCCAGGCATTGCTTCAGCATGATAACACATACTTGTTAGAAGCGCTTCGTTGTACCAGGTCTGCCATTCAGGTAGTAAGTCCTTCTCCTTGTGTGAAAGATCAGGTCCTTCCCATTGCTTCTCAACGAAATTGGGATTTTCCGAGACTATGTAAAGCGCGGGTCTTCCTAGACTGGATCCGTTCCAAAATGCCCTCAACCTTTCTCTAGCTTCAACTTCATCTTTCTTCAACGAAAAAGCCACCTGAGTACCTCCATCACAAGTAAGATAGACACACTGAAAGACTATTTGCTCTTCCTCTTCTCAGGAATATAATATATCATCAGCATATTAAAGGGGGTGAGAGCTTTGTGGAAGGAGTTCAAGAAGTTCATTAGTCGCGGCAATGTGATCGACCTGGCAGTTGGTATAATAATCGGAGGAGCCTTTCAAGTTATAGTAAGATCCCTTGTCAGCGATATCATTATGCCTATCCTGGGTCTTTTCACTGGCGGTGTCGATTTCAGCAATCTCTTCATCAATCTATCCGGCGGAACTTACGAGACTCTGGCCGAAGCACAGGCGGCAGGGGCGGCGACGGTGAATATCGGTCTCTTCATCAACGCAATAATCAATTTCCTGATTCTGGCCTTCGTTATCTTCCTTATCGTCAGACAGATAAACCTGATCAGAGAGCGCCAGAAGAAAGAGGAAACGCCTGCTGCGCCAACTACAAAGGTCTGTCCTTTCTGCCATACCACGATTCCGATCGAAGCAACACGCTGTCCGAATTGCACTTCTGAGCTTGGAGAAAAGTCTAAGTCATGATCGATAACAAGTGGCCCTTAGGGCCACTTGTTACTCTATAACTACTTTCATCTTCGTCAGTCTCTCGGTCTGTCCTGTAATCTCTGCGAGGCCATCCTTAAGCTCAATCCAGGGTATTTTCTCGGAGTTCCAGTTCGCAAATGCCGTTAGCGGGAATCGACCGTCCTTTCTTCTGCTTATCTTTATCTCTCCGTCAGGTATCGATATGGAAATACCTGGATAAGCCTGGATCATACCCAGAGAGTTAAATGAACGCGGATACATATCACCACGGAAGTCCGGCCTGAAATCATAGGTACCGGCTGGCTCCAGGTCAAAGTAACAACCGACCAAGTCTCTCCACACTCCCATAGAAGGCCACATCGTGTAATCGTGAGCCGATTCAGTCAGATCCTCTCGGAGTCTCGAGCGTTCTAGCGGGAGTTCCTGGCCAGTGAAGAAGAGATAAGCCATACCGTTAGTAGTCAGTGGACTCTTCCCGTCCCACCCTTCTGGTTTCCTGTCCGACAGCGTAAGTATGTAGTGATCTTCCTTCCAGCCCTTTTCATCTATTGTCGTAAAGATCTCTCTGGCTCTAAGAGAGTATCTGTCCGATTCCTCTTGGAGATCGCAGTCTTTCAACATCCGCGCAAGGACAAGAAGAGCTGTACCGGCTTTGATTCCAAGAAAGACCTGATCCTCAATATCTTTGTAGAGGTCCTCGAAGCAATCCAGTGTATTGTTCGTGCCGATATCGGGAAGTCCGTTACCATTGACATCTGAGTCGATTATATAGTCTGCAAGATCCAGACAAAGTTGACGGTGTTTCTCGAAATACTCGAGACTTCCGGTATAGCTGTAATAAAGATAGTTCAGCAGTATGAAATTACTGTTTTCCTCGACTGGCATGGGACCAAGTATGTAGATTTGCTCGTCTATCTCGAAGCCTCCTCCAACATCGTGTTCCATAATCCTGTGTTCGGAACCGAAGGCGAAGGGCCTTTCACTGTTCCCCTTTTCGTATGTTTCAGCCCAGATATCGAGCTGGTCAGCAATCAGCTGCGGCCAGAACAGCGCATAGAAGGGGGCAAGATTGTACTCGACGTCGATCGTTGAGAAGTAACCGGTTCCCCCTTCGTAGCAGGTGTAGAATGTCCTTCCCAGAGGGTGCTTCAAAAGCCAGGTAGCTCCAAGATATATGTGAAAATTCCAGGCGATAAAATTGCGAATCTCTTCTGGCAATGACGAGTTAAGGAACAGAGAATCGAAGAGGTCGGTCTTTCTAAGAATTTCTTGTCTATTTTCTCTCGCAAAGTCAATTACTTCCTCCACATTGAAGAAGTGGTCTTTGTAATAGAAGTCGCAGTCTTCTCCATGGTATTTAACAATCGACTCATCAGTAAGATAACAAGCGAAGATAAACTCCTTTTCAAACTCTTCTCCGGGCTTCAGATCATATCTGACGGCGTGGGTGTCCCAGTATGCCGAAATGTTGTCAAATCTATAGGCTTGCGCCTCTCCAGATGTCAAAGCAACGGCCAGATCGTAGTTAAGCAGTCTCCCCGGTTTCATTTCCGGTCCTCTGAAAGCCGCTGCAAAAGGTACAGATAGGATAATATTTCCCCTGTCATCCCTGATCTTCTCTTTCAGATCTTCAAGACCGATGTACACACTACCCTTGAGCGGCTCTTGCGAGGTGTTTTTCAAAAGAGCTCTTATATAGAAGAACGGAGCGGTACTGATCTCACGGTCTCTTGGATAAAACGGCGAGACAAACTCAAAGCTCACTTCTAATCCCGAGTGATCTTCACGGCTTATTAGCTTTGCTCTGTTCATTGTTCTAACGATATCGAAATCTCTTATCGCTTTCTCCTCTTTATTGAACGGCCACGAATAGTTGACTGGAAGGCTCCAGCGAGAGGTTACAGATTCTTCTTCAATGTCGAAACCGAGGTATAGGGGAGCGAATGCATTGTTTGGCCCAAGCCCTACCGGCATAACACCTCCGGTTCTCATTTCGGGATCGAATTTAATCGAAAAGTGTGAGCCAAATCTCGATATATATTGATCTTCGTATCGCATTGCTTCTATTCCATCTCTTTTGAAGGCGATCTTTTCAAGCTTTTCTTCCATAAAAAACACCTCCTTAAGAGAATACTAACATTTTCGGCTCTTCATGACCTATCATCTGATGAGTAACTCGAGTAGTAGATAATGATAGAATCTTGTTGAAAATAGAAGGAGGTAAATGATGCGACGAAATCTCTTTTTGCTACCGTTGATTGGGCTGGCCTTGATATTCTTAGCCGGATGCCCCAAACCCGAGGTGTATTACTCTATTTCGGGTACCATAAGACCCTACTCAGGTGAAAGTGAGTTTGTGATTCAGAGAGCCGAAGGCTTTGTTCCAGTAGTAGCACCCGAAGATATTGCTAGAGGCTATACGGGGGAGTTCGTAGTAATCTTTGAGAGAGGATACGATTCCCTTGTGCTTGGAGCATCCGCGGAAATCCTCGATGAGTTTGCTTCGCGTGACGGTTCTCTTTCCTTTTCTGTAGTCAGAACAGAAAACCCTGAACTCTTGAAGAAAATCGAAGGTGTTAGATCTATAGAGAGCAACAGAGTCTTCACTCTTCAAACCGAACCTCTATTTCCCGACGACCCATTATATGGCGATCAGTGGGGTTACCCAATGATAGAGATGCCCCTGGCATGGAATATAGTAAAGGGGTCTCCGACAGTCGTAGTCGCCGTCGTGGATTCAGGCGCAAGGCTCGATCATCCCGACCTTCAGGGGATCTTTCTGCCGGGGTACGACTTCACCGAGAACGACAGCGATCCGACGGATAATCCACGATCTGGCAAACAGTCTCACGGCACTCACGTAACAGGCACAATAGCCGCTGTGACAGACAACTCTCTGGGCGTAGCCGGTATGACGTGGGGGCAGTTTCCATCGATTATTCCGGTCAAGGTCTTCGATAACAACGGAAGTACAACTGAGTCAATTATCGCTCAGGGTATAGTGTATGCCGTGGAACATGGTGCGAGGATAATAAATATGAGCTTTGCAGGACCGGATACTCCAGTCGTAAAAGCCGCGATAAATTACGCATTCGAACACGGCGTCCTGATGATAGCAGCTGCGGGGAACTATAACACATCTAATCCGTACTATCCTGCCTCATATGAAGAGGTAATCTCAGTTAGTGCTGTTGGGCCTACGATGTTGAAGGCCAGCTATTCGAACTACGGAAATGGAATCGATTTCGCTGCTCCCGGCGGTGATTCCAAAGTTGGCGGAGAGGCAGGGACGATAAAAAGCACGGGATATACTGCAAGCCTGGGGAATTCGTATACGTATCTCGCCGGGACTTCGATGGCAAGCCCTCACGTCGCAGGGTTAGCAGCTCTTCTCATGGCAAAAGGCTATGCGGGGAGAGATGAATTCGGTGAAGAGATAATCAAGAAAATTCTCAGAGAGACCGCACTCGATCTTGGTGAACCGGGTTGGGATGAATACTATGGATACGGTCTTGTGCAGGCGTACGCCGCTCTGTTTAATGCTCCTTCGATAGCCGAAAGAAGACCCTTTGTGATTCAGGCACTCAGTCCCGGTGGTACGGTTTTGGCGAGCGCAGAGGTGAGAGAAGACGGTTCGTTCTCTCTTGAGGGATTAACTGCCAATCACATAAAGCTCAGGGTGTGGAGAGACGTTAACGGTAGCGGTCAAGTCGACAAAGGTGACCTCCTGGGATTTGCCGGCCTGAATGACTGGACACCGAGTTTTGAAGAGGCTGCTCTGCTTTCTTTCTTCTCAAGTGGCGAAAAGGAGCTTAGCGATCCGATCTACTTTTCTCCAGTTATAGAGTAAAAGAGAGACCCATCTGATGGGTCTCTCTTAAGCCGCATTTAGTAGCTATGCTCTGGATAATACAGAAGCCTTTACTATCACCGGAGTTGGGTTTCCAAGGTTGTCAGAGACAGGGCAACGATCCTCAACGGCCTTTACCCATTCTTCAAGAGTGGCAGTATCGGCATCGGTTTCGACATTCATAGATGCCACAATTTCCTTGAAGCCAGCCCTTTCATCATATGATTTGCCGAAGAGTCTCGCCGGATTAAGAGGACCGGAAACATCAATCTCTAGCCGGCTTATTTCGAATCCCATTTCCTTAGCTATAAGGTGCCCAACTACATTTAGGCAGCCGGCAAGTGCCGCAAGCACATACTCGACTGGATTTGCTCCCCGGTCTTCTCCACCCAGATTCGGTGGCTCATCTACTATCATCGTAAAACCTCTTGCTCTAACAGAAACTCTTGCCGGACTCTCCGAAACTGCTTTGATCCTGAAATTTGCATCTGGCATTTATATTACCTCCTATTTGTTATATCTTTCACAAATATTGTACGATGGAAGAAGGGATTTTGCTTTAAGCCGATATTACTACTCGGTTTATTTTGTGCTTACTTTCACAATGAACGATTAAATAGAATTCTGTATATGTTCATTATTCTAAGACTCTCACAAGCGCGAGCTTTATACTTATTCTCAGAATTGAAAACTCTAGGACTCTAATCAGCTTGAGAAAATCGATCTCTTCTATTTGGTCTGCATCTGCTCTATATCTGTTTTCAATAGACGCTTTTGAATCGAGAATCCTGAGAATTTCCTCTTTCTAAAGACTTATGTCTGCAGTCAATAGCAAGACTGTATAATTGAAGTGGGGTGAGTTCTTTATGAAAAATATCGAGATTATGTATTTCTCCGGTTCGGGAAACACTGAATTTGTTGCCCGGTCACTATGTAGAGTCTTTGGCGAAAAAGGTATCGAGAAGGTGAGTACTACCAGGATCAATTCTAAGCTCACAGGAGACATTGTTTTTTCTGAGGAAGTGGATCTGGTCATATTTGCCTATCCCGTCTATGCCTTTGATGCTCCTTCGATTATGTACAGTCTTGCGAGAAGACTGCAATCTGAATCTGGATTGAGGGCCGGAATTCTTATTTGTCCGGGAGACAGTACTTCCTACAATTTCACGGCAGCGGAGAATTTCGCAAGAAAGCTTAAGAGAAAGGGTTTTGATGTGATCCGAGAAGACTTCGTGGTGATGCCGCCTAATGTTTTCTCCAGGGTATCAGATTGCGTGGCGTCAAGACTCTTTCGTAAGGCTGAAGATCGAGTTGTGGAAATTGCGGAAGCTTATCTTGGCGAGAAAAAACGGAGGCTTCGACCCCCACTTTTGGCAAATATCATAAGTGTTCCTATGAAGGGCAAGAACATCGGTGATGGGATATTCGGAAGAGCATATAGAGTAGATGAAGAGAAGTGTACAAAATGCGGTATCTGTGTAAGCGAATGTCCTGTTTCCAATATCTCGATTCGTGATTCCGGAGAGACAACCTTCGGCTGGAAATGCGTAATGTGCATGGGTTGTATTATGAAGTGTCCTGAAAAAGCAATCAGTCACCCTCTAGGATTCGTTACGGTCGAGAGGTATGACTTGTATGGACTAAGCGATTCTAAAGATAAAGCAGACTGTCTACCGGATAAACCCAAAGGTTATTATATGAGATTGAAGAAGTACCTCCAAGAGTAGTCCTCAAATATCCATATCCTTTTTACTGTGATTGTGTCTTAGACTTTCTACAAATGATCGGTATTTCTCCCGGATCGTATCGTAGAAGTCTTGAGGTGATTCAGTTTCAAATTCGTTTATAAGCACACCTGAATTCATGAAATAATCACAGATAGTCCTACGATTATTATCAAATGATGCGTTTACGAGTCGTCTGTAGTTTATAAGCTCATCGTTCAGACACCTTTCGAGTATAAATACAATCGCTGTTAGAAACCAGGCAACCGACAGCTCCTCTCTCTTATCGGAATGGAGAAAGAGAAAACTCTGATTAACTCTGAATAGCCTTTCTCTTCCATTTCTTCTTTCCCTTAAAACACCAGCTCTAGAGAGCTTATCAAGTTCGGTGTGGACAGCTTTCTGATTCAAGAAACGTTTTCTGGCGATTTGATATGAATTGGCTTCACCGCTGGTAAGAAGATGAAAGAGAACCTCAGCCTTTGTTGTACAACCAAAGATCAATCTCAGCCTCGGAAGAAGATTCTCGCCAGCCTCCATATCAATAGTACCGATATACTTACTGCTTGTATAAGGCATAGATTTCGGAGTGCTCTCCAGCCCAAGAGAAGCGGGAAATCTTATACCTTTTGGCTTCATGCGCTTTAGTCTTGCCATGTTAAGATGTTCGCAGTTTGCGCCTGGCCATACTCTGCAAACTCTGTATATATCGGAATCATAACGCTCAAAGTAGCCGGAGAATACGATTGCAGCTTCAGGATCGCTGAAGATATCAAAACGTCTTTCGGCTTCAAACGAAACTCCCAGCTTAATCCACTGATCGTGAAGCAGTTCTAGAGAGTTACGGATTATGCTCTCTCTGAATTCCTCATTTAAGAGATCCATAAGTGTCTCCTGTCGGATTGATAAGTATATCATATACTTATTCACGAGTATCACAAATACTTTGTATGACCATTGACGAGTAGAATTCGAGAGTCGAAAATTGCTATAATTGAGAAGCCAAATTACCAAAAAACCGAAACAGGAGGAGAGTCAAATACCTCACGGCTAAAGCCGGGAGCTTGTAAAAGCTCTATTTGACTAGCCTGAGTGTTTCGAGCACTACGTTATCGGCAAATGTATAGGCACCGTAGGATGCGTTCCCAAGTCTTATGCTCTGCGGTTGGTGGTTAAACAGTCCTGATGGGTAGGGACAGTGCTGCTAACGAGAAACTGTCGAATAACATTGGCGATGGGAAACTTACTCCGTAAGGAGGTAGGCTATATACTAGCCTACACGGAGCTGGAGAAATCCAGCTCCTTACCACTATGTGAAAGGAGGCAGGCGGCTTCCTCCCCACAGCTAAAGCAGGAGGTCTCCGCCGATTAATACGATGAAGAAGATTGGCATAATAA
>Ga0334886_1001280_pt1 | contig 30390 bp, 13 predicted proteins | sample GraSluR1_MG_9_FD_207232 | JGI IMG/M metagenome (GOLD analysis project Ga0334886, IMG submission 207232) | Sludge microbial communities from methane-producing bioreactor in Wageningen University, Netherlands - Granular Sludge_27_06-R1 | ecosystem: Engineered > Bioreactor > Anaerobic >... | reverse complement strand
GGGAAATGTTTCGCGCAGAGTTGTGCAGACAGGGATTGTCCGTTCGGATTCAGTCGAAATAATCTCTGGGATCGAACCGGAAGAAGAAGTCGTTTACCGCGGTGCTCTCGGGCTTCGCGACGGCGCTGAGGTCGAAAGGATGGAGGAGGTGAACCGGTGACGATACCCGAATTTTCGGTCGATAGGCGCGTTACAATTGGGATGTTCGCGCTGATTCTCGTCGTGATGGGAATCTGGGCTGTCTGGGGACTGGGGCTCGACCTTTTCCCCGATATCGAATATCCGATGGTTACCGTAACTACCATTTACAGCGGCGCGGGAAGTCAGGAAGTTGAAAAGAACCTGACCGAACCACTCGAACGGTTTGTTGGAACCGTGAATAATCTCAAAAAAATCACCTCGGTCTCCCGCGAAGGCATCTCAATATTAATGCTCGAATTCGAGTGGGGCACAAATGTCGATTTCGCCGCGCAGGATGTCCGCGAGGCCTTGGATGCCGGCATGGCGTTCCTTCCCGAGGGCATAAACAGGCCGAATGTGTCGAAATTCGATATTACCGCAATGCCTGTTATGACAGTGCCCATTTATGGTATGGAAGACACGCGAGAGCTTAAGAAGCTTGTCGAAGAGCAGGTTGCGGAGAAGCTCAAACGTGTCGATGGAGTCGCAAGCGTTCTCGTTTTCGGCGGCGAAGAGCGCGAAGTGCAGATTATGCTCAACGGCTTGCGTATGCGAGAGTTGGGCATCACTTCGGATAACATTGCCATGTCCCTTGCCGCACAAAATTTGAATATGCCAGCGGGCTACATCGAAGAGGGGCACAAAGAATTTCTTCTTCGGACCGTTGGCGAGTTCAAATCGGTCGAGGAGATTGGCAATATTGTCATCGGGGCATCGAGTTATGGAGAACCGATTTATCTTCGCGATGTCGCGGATGTTCAGATGGGCATTGCCGAGAATCGTTCAGCTGTCCGCGCGAATACAAAGCCGGCGGTTGGGATGGTCGTGTTCAAACAGTCGAACGCGAACACTGTCTCGGTCGGAAGGCGTGTAAAAAAGGCTTTGAAAGAGCTTTGGCCTACTCTGCCGGACAATATCGAATACGACTACGGCCTCGACATGGAGGATTGGATAACCGATGTCGGCACTCAAACCGGCTCGAACGCTGTTATCGGCGGGTTGCTGGCGGTTGTGATGATTTGGCTTTTCCTTCGCAACTGGCGCCCGACCTTTGCAATCGCGATGGCGATTCCCCTTTCGGTTGTGGCGACATTTATTCCGCTTCGCCTTGCCGGATTTACATTGAACATTATGACACTCGGAGGTATGGCGCTCGGGGTTGGGATGTTGGTCGATAACGCGGTTGTCGTTATCGAGAACATATATCGCTTCATCGAAAAGGGCAAAACCCGTATCGAAGCCTCGAAACTAGGTGCGAGTCAGGTTGGAATGGCGATTACAGCCAGCACACTTACCACTATCGCCGTTTTTATGCCGATGGTCTTTTCATCCGGTCTCGCAGGGCAGTTGACGCGGGGTCTTGCATTGACAATCACCTTTGCGCTTCTATGCAGTCTCCTTGTCTCGATAACCATCGTGCCGATGATCTCCTCGATCATTTTCCGCAAGGACAAACAGCGCAAAAAATCGCCTATATTCGACAAAATCAGAGGCGTGTATAAAAGCGCACTGACATGGGCGGTTACTCATCCGGTGAAAATGGTTATCTTTCTCGTTATCGCGATTGTCCTCACCGCGGCGACTGTTCCGCTGGTGGGCACGGAGTTCTTCCCGAAAGCCAACGACGATATGATAATGATGACCATAAAACTCCCCGTGGGAACCAGAGTGGATGAGACCGACCGCTTCGCCAAAGAGATGGAGGATTTGCTTTTCACTCTCCCCGAGACCGACCACGTGATGACGATTGTAGGCCAAAGCGAGATGATGGGCGGCGGTTTCGGCCCCGAAGGCTCTAACGAGGCTTTCTACATGATCGCTCTCGAAAAAAAGCGCGATATCACAAGCGGCGAATACAGCGAGAAAATCCGTGCGACATTCCCCGATTACGACGGATTGACGATTCAGATGTCCGAAATGGGCATGAGCGGAAGTTCCAACGGCGATATCGACATCAAAATCTTCGGCGAGGATATCGCGCTCATGCGCCAATACTCGCTTGAAATCGCCGAATTGGTCAAAGAAGTTCGGGGTGCGAAAGATGTCCGCTCCAGCCTCGAGCAGGGTAAACCGGAAATCGAAATCCGCATCAATAAAGAAAAAGCCTCCCGCCTCGGTCTCCCCGTGGCTATGGTAGCGTCGCAGATTCGCACCCTCACCCTCGGCACCGTCGTAAGCCAGCTTCGCGAGCGTTCGGGGGAGGAAATCGATATGCGCGTCAGGCTTCGCGAATCGGAAAGGCTCACCCTCAAAGACATCGAGAACCTGCCTATCTCGACACCAATGGGCGAAAAAATCCCCCTCAAAGAGGTAGCGGATTTCGTCGAGATGCTCGGCCCGGTGCAGATTCAGCATGAACAGCAAACCCGCGTGGTGCATGTCTATGCTAACCGTCAAGGGCGCGACGTCGGAAGCCTCGTTGCGGACATCGAAAAGGCGATTCAGCCCGTAACATCGCGTTTCGGGCCCGGCTACGATTACGAAATCTCCGGCGAGCAGGAACAGATGCAGGACGCCTTCAAAGACCTCGTTCTGGCGATGATTCTGGCAATCATCCTCGTTTACGCCATCATGGCGTCGCTGTTCGAGTCGCTCGTTCAGCCGATGGTTATCATGATAACCCTTCCGCTGGCGGCTTTGGGGGTGATGTGGATCTTCCTAATCACCGGCGCGACGCTGTCGGTTGTTTCCTTCGTCGGGGCGATTATTCTTGCGGGAATCGTGGTGAACAACGGCATCGTGCTGGTTGACCACACGAACAAGCTTCGCGGAGAGGGGCTTTGCGAGGAGGACGCCATCATCCAGTCCGGCACGGACAGAATCCGTCCGGTGCTGATAACCGCGCTGACCACGATGATAGGCATGTTCCCGATGGCCATCGCGACCGGCTCCGGCTCGGAGATGAGCTCGCCAATGGCGCTGACCGTGATAGGCGGCCTTTTCACTGCGACTATCCTCACATTGTTCTATGTCCCGATTTTCTACAAGGCCGCGAATAGGCTCTCTCTGGCGACCCAACGACGTTTCGTGCGCGCGCTTCACGGCGAGGACGAAGCCAACGGCGTTACCGACGGCAAAGACTGCAAAACCGGCGTTCGCGCGGATATATAGAACGCTCGATATACAAACGAAAAGGGGCGGGATTTGAGATAATTCCGCCCTTATTTCATGGTATTTCGTTGCTTCCATTAATCCACAGTATTGAGTTATGCGACGAGCTGGAGCAAATTGATGCTGACTCCGATAGTTACGCGTCAGGATAAAACTCTTCGCAATGCCGAATTCCGCCTTCGCCATTCGATTGACCCAATTCACGAACAAATTATACCGCAACATGTGCAAATATTGCGAAAATTCGAGCATATTATCGTAAAAATGCGTAAATTTACATAATAGATGCGCATAAATATTATTTCTTTGCTAATTCATGCTATTTTGATGCGCAACAAATAACACCGTGCGTGCTTCAAAAAGCATCGTGCGCGCAAAAAATAATACGGTGGCCGCTAAGAATAGCATCGTATGCGCAAAGAATAACACGGTGCCCGCAGAAAATAACACCATGCCCGCTAAGATTAACACCGTGCCCGCGAATAATAATACCGTATGCGCAGATAAAGACATCGTGGAGACTGCAAAATAGGCCGTGCAGGACGATTAGTTGTTGAAAATCAAAATTCTGAGAGGTTTTTTCCCCATTACAGAGCAGGAGATATGCGATGTGGTAGAAGCACATGCGACACTCCGGATTAATCCTATCAAGGCCTAGGAGGAAAGTCTATCTGTTACTATATTTTTCCTTTTCCCTTGCATTCAGGACATTTTTCTTGTACCTTGCAAGTTCCACTACAATTAGAGCATTCAATAAATGCTTCACCTTTTCCATGACAACGCGGACATTCTTCGTGGTATATGCCTCGGCCCCAGCATTTATTACAGGTAACAATCCCGTCTCCTCCGCATTCAGGGCATTTTGCGTTTTTATATTGGGTAGCTGAAACACAATTTTCACCACTACCTGTTACTATTAGTCTCCCACCCCGGCATTCGGTTTTATAAGTATAGTCATTAATTATACCGCAACGATACATTTTCGAATATGTGCATTTGATATCACCTTCTCCGACGCAATTATCACAGCTATGCTCGATATATCCTTTACCTTCGCAATCTGGGCATTTAGCTTTAACCTCTCCAGTCCCATTACATATTGGACATGTACCAGAAATCTCACCAATTCCTTCGCATTTTGGGCATATTTTCGCACATCCAAATAGGAATACATGCAAGATAATAGCAAGCGCGATTGCTGTAATTCTCATTTGCCGATCCTTTTCGTTGCCTTAGCGATACAAAAAGATTATTCTCGTTTTATCGCCTCATGTCGTTGAATTCACATCCTTCCACGCCGTTTTTGGCGGGTTGGGGTGATGGATACGGGTGTATCCTCATCTTTAAATGAAAATTAAGCGAATTATTCATTTTGTCAAGCAAAGAAAATAGAACGCGGAAATTGTTTCGGAGGTCGTGCGTCTTAAAAAAGATTACATCGCAATAACTGCGCTTAGTGAGGGAAATCGAATCACGAAAAAGGGCGGCTCTCAAGAAACCGCCCGAAAGTAAAGTCTAAGGACAAACGTCAACCAACCTCTACGGCAGATAGACTCCCCATCGGAGTTTCAGGGCGATGCGGTATTCGAACTCGGCCTCCGGCGGGTAGCATGGATGGTAGGCAGGTGGAGAGGCGATTCCCACGAAGAGGGTCATATTGTCCCCCGGAACGAAGGGGGATTGCATGAATTAAATCTATGTATAAGAACGAAACATTCATTAATAGGTCGGGCGTCTCGCTCGATGTTCGTGGTGCACGGCGAGACGCCGAGCCTATTAGATTGAGATTTTAAAGACCGAGATGACAGCAAATGGACATTGGACATTCTACATTATTCATTAATAGGTCGGGCGTCTCGCTCGATATTCGTGGTGCACGGCGAGACGCCGAGCCTATTAGATTGAGATTTTAAAGACCGAGATGACAGCAAATGGACATTGGACATTCTACATTATTCATTAATAGGTCGGGCGTCTCGCTCGATATTCGTGGTGCACGGCGAGACGCCGAGCCTATTAGATCGAGATTTTAAGACCGAGATGACAGCAAATGGACATTCTAAATTCTGCATTATTTGAGATATACCAGCCGTCGCACATCCGTTTTGCCCGACGCGGTGAATCGCGCGAGATAGGTTCCCGAGGGGTTTTCCGCGCCGTCCCATGATATTCGATATACTCCGGCGGGCATTTCCTCATTGTCGATAAGGCGGGACACCAGCCGCCCGGAGATGTCGTAAATATCCAGCTCGACCGCCGTCTCCTCTCCAACCTCGAACTCGATTTCGCATACCGGGTTGAATGGATTGGGCGACACCGAATTGATACCGAAGGCCAGCGGTCTTTCGGGGTCGGGTTGGCGTTTGGCTGTCGAGGCCGATGTTTGGGTTGATGGCGCAAGGACGGTCATTTTGTTCGAGGCGTCCTCGGCGGAACCCGCTACCGGCAGGCCTACCGACGACCGCACGGTGTAGATCACCTCGGCCTCGGCGCTCCCGCCCTTCTCCTGCGCAAATGACACGCCCGCCAACGCGAGGACAATTAGAATTAAAGTTACGTATTTCATATTAGCTCCTTAATTTGAAGTTTTATTTGAGATAGACCACCCGTTTGGAAAGGGTTTGCGAAGCTAACTTCACCCGGATGAGATAGACGCCGGAACCGATGTTTTCATCCGGTTGCCAGATTGTCTTCGTAGGGGCGAGGTCACCTCGCCCGCTCGCCGACGGGACGGGAGACCCGTCCCCTACGGGAATGACAGCCACGATTCGCCCGGTTACATCGAATATCTCGATTTCAGCGCCCATTAGTGCGGCGGCAGTGCCGCTTCCAATTTGCTCAACGCTTCGCGATTCGCTTCCGAAGTCGAGGCTTATCGTGACAGATGAGTTGAAGGGGTTCGGATAGACTTCCAGCGAGAGTTCCTTTGGCCTCGTCGAATATGTCTCTTCGATTTGCGTGTAGCCGAGGGAATCGGTTTTAATGAGATAGACGTCGGTGTGCGGCCCCTGGTCATAGACCCCGGCGATAACGTAGCCGCCGTCCTCCGTTTGGGCGACGGAGTAGCCTTTGTCCTCGCCTGTGCCGCCGAACGTGCGTTCCCATTCCAGATTACCCAGCGAATCCGTTTTGATGAGATAGACATTAGACGAATCCGGTGTGCCGACCCCGTAGGAATATGTCCATCCGGTGATGATATAGCCGCCGTCGGTGGTAGGCCGAACGCAACGACCGACATCGCTGTGATCCCCGCCATATTTCCGAGTCCATAGGGTGTCCCCGTCGTCGTTGATTTTAAGGAGATAGACGTCGAAGAGGGTGCTATAATAAAGGCTGGTTTGTCCCGTGATGATGTAGTTGCCATCGAAAGTGGTATCGATAAACCACCCTCTATTTGTGCCCACGGTTCCATAGCTTTCTTCCCAGAGAGTTTCTCCGATACTATCCACCTTAACAATATATAGATCAGGGTCAGTGCTATTGATCCAACCTGTAATTATGTATCCACCATCATGAGCATACGTCATGGCGTATGTTGCTCCGCCCATATCACCTACCATATCACCTACAACGCTTGTCCAGATAGTGTCACCCAAAGAGTCCGATTTGATTATAAAAACATCATCCCAGTGCCACAAAGTGGTATATTCTCTATTACCATTGTGCATTCTCGATAAAACAAATCCACCTTCGGCTTCAAGTTCATAGGTCTTTGTCCAGAGTGTATCACCATTTAGATTTGTTCTTACGAGATAGGGATAGTAATCGTGGCTTATGCTTCTGATACCACCAACAATGTAACCATTATCGGTAAGTTCAATACAATATGCCGAACTACTAGATGTTGTATCTACATAGGTTTTTGCCCAAAGCGAATCCCCATATTGGTCGGCTTTTGTAATGAAGAAATTGCTTCTCCCAAAGTCGCTTAGTCTTTGAGCCCCAGCCATTATATAATCTTTACGGTTATCAATTTTTAATGTGGGTATTCCCTCATTATATATCCAGCCGTAGGTTCTTTCCCAGCCTGCATAGATTGAACAGGAGATGATAAGCATAGAAATAGCAATTAGGAAACGAGGTATTTTTGCATTTTCCATGTTATTCTACCCATTACCATAATGGTTGCCAGTCAGAACCATCCCAAACGTAAAGCATATTTACTAAGGGAGGACCTACGTCGTAGTGGTAATATATTGTTCCACGGTCTCCGGTTCCCAAACCAGCAGGTGCGGTACCCCTTGTTTCAAGTTTTAGAATATCTTCTATCTTTACTGTTCCGACTACGTGTAGCGCTTCGTCCGGATCTGGTTCGTTAATTCCGACTTTGCCAGGGTAGCTATCATCGTAGAACGCCGTAATGTAATCGTCATTGACAGATACTGAGCGGCCGAAGGCTTGGGAAAAGTTAGCTGAAACGGTATTATCGTATCCACCAAGTATAGCGGAAAATGTTCCATAGATTTCGTTTTGGCCACCACCTGCTATGACGTTTTGGCCTCGTTCCAACGCTCCGCGTAGGAACGCTCTTTCGGACGCTCTGCGTCGAGTGCCTATTTTCGAGTAGTATTTCATTTTTATTATTATACCTCCTCAATCGTTATCTCGCAAGGGTTATTGTCCCTTCGCATTTGATTCTACCTTCGGCGCGGATGGTGTAGATGTAGATTCCCGGGCGTATGGGGGTGCCTGTGTCGTCTCTGCCGTCCCATTTCGCGGCCTCTTTGGCACCACTGCCGGTGGGCACCTCGATTGTTCGCACGCGGAGGTTATCCAGCGTGAAAATCTTGATCGTGCCGGGAACCTCGCCGAGACCGGGGAACTCGAACTCCACCTCGTCGTTGATGCCGTCGCCGTTGGGGGTGAAAGGGTTGGGCGCGGCGGAACAGAGGTGATAATCCGACATATCGCATGGGATGGTGATTGACCCCGCGTAGAACGTGATCGCCTTGTGGCCAAGTTTGACGTCGTATTCGCCGTCCGGCAAATCCGGGCAAACGAACTTTAGCCACGTGTTATAGAGCGAATGCGGGTCGGGGCGATGGTCGGAATACTCGAAGGGGATAACGACGGTATCTTGCGGGCCGAAGAAATAGATTTCTATGTCCCCGCCGATATTCTCGTTGCTTCCCTGCCAGAGGTTGCGACCGGTGAGGGTAATCGTATCCCCCGGGTTCGTGCACTCCGGCACTGAATCGACCTCTATCTCGAACGGCTCCGGCACGGCGCAGGGGGGAAGGGAGTAGCCGGGGACGCCAACTGCGGTATAAAGCATATTCGTTCCAAGCTGTATTCCATGACCGTAATTATCTATCCACTCTGGGGTAGATCTAAAGATATCCCAGGCACTAGTCCCAGTTGCGAGAAACATATACGATTCGCAGTTCCCGTCATTTATAAACGGATAGATTATGGCCGCATTAGGATATCGGTAATCATCGTAGGCGAAATACAACGGGTAAGCATTATTTCCGCATTTTATCGGTATTGCTGGATTGAGATATATCCAATCGACATTCACCATAAGATTACCAAAGGAAGGGAATTCGTAACTATATGAACCTCCCAATCGATCATCCATGATTTCTATAGTCGTTTCCCACGCACGATTTCTAAGAAGAGAATCTAACTCTGTTGGCTCTCTATCTTCGCCGTGGAAATAGACAACTCGTCCTCCTGCCCGTGCAAATTCTATTAATGGAGGTATGATTTGCTCCACGAATGGGAACCAGCAATCAGGTGACCAGGGACCCCAAATAAGTTTCCATGGCCCCGAAAAGAACATGTCTGAATTCATCAAATCACCGACATTGACTTCTTCCTGGAGACCTACAAATACGCCATGTGCTTCCAGAGAATCTATATAGATTTGGAAATCTGGTAGATCCTGTCTGACGCACTTTATCTGCATATAGACCACTTGCGCGGAAGAAGAGACCGCCATTATGAGGGCAACTACGGTGACCAATATCGAGCGTGTGAACATTCTTCACTCCCCTCAATAATGCGCAGTGTAATCGGCTATAACCCACCAATTGCTTCCATCTGATTGGACGATAACACCTTCATCAGGGGGTATATCAATATCGGTTACGCGTTCGATATTAGTACTTCCGCCATCTATTTTCAAAGTATACGTTTCATCAGTATTGCGAATGTAATATATTCGGCCTCCACATTCATCAGCGTCTGGAAGCGTGATAGTAATTGCATTTGTCGTGAAAACCGTATGGTCGTTGACTGTAAGCGTATAGTTACTTGTCTTTGACGTAAAGGCCGACGCTTCGGAGCCGTCGTAGTGTAGGGTGGAATTTGGGCTTGGTTCGTTAATACCGAGCTTGCCGGGGTAGTCGCCATCGTAGAAGGCGGTTACGTAACTGTTATTTACAGATACCGACCGTCCGAAGGCGAGAGAGTAATCGCCGGAAACGGTGTTCGTTGCACCACCGATAATAGCTGAACGGGCTCCCGAAATCGAATTGTTGTAACCGCCAAGAATAGCAGAATATGTTCCATTTCCTGTGATTTCGTTATACCGTCCACCAAGAATTGAAGCCGTTTGGCCTGAGATGAAGTTTTCGTAGCCCCCTGCTATTGTGGAATATGCTTGTGTGATTTCATTTGAAAAACCACCGCCTATTGCTGAAAAGAAAGCGGCTACTCCCGATGTGTTCATTCCTCCCCCGCTAATTACTGATCCATATCGGGCGATATTTCCATATCCACCTCCTACTGTCGCATAGGGGCTACTCGCAAGGTTTTCCAAACCTCCAGATACGGTTGTATAAATGCTATCAGCAATGTTGTTCTTTCCGCCTCCGATAGTTGCATATGAGTGAGTCGTTAGGTTGTGATACCCTCCACCGATAGTTGACCATGCATCTTCGACAATATTGCTATCACCGCCGCAAATTACAGAATAATCTGCATTTAATCTAATTCTGTTGTTCTTTCCTGCTCCTAAAAAGCAGAAGTTCGAACTATCTATGTTAGCTTCGCCACCAGCAATGGCCGCCCAGGCACCGTAAACTTTATTGCCTTGTCCTCCGCCGACAAAAGAACCAGTGCTTACAAAGTTATCCCATCCTCCGGCTATTGTTGCATGATCTGTTCCAGCTTCATTTCGTCCACCTCCACCGATAGTAGTAAATATTCCGCCAATTATTGAATTGCTATCACCGCCAGCAATAACCGAATATTGTGCATTTGGTGTGATTGTATTTCTTGTTCCTCCACCTATAAAAGAACAATATGATCCGATGAGGTTATTCGAGCCACCCGAAATAACTGAAGTGTCTGCCCCTGTAGTTACATAATTGCGGTGCCCGCCCCCAATAAATCCGTATTGGCTGTGGACGATGTTTGAATCTCCTCCGGCAATAGTCGCGAAATCGTTAAGGGCTTCGTTCCTTTTGCCGCCGGAGACCGTGCAGAAGGAATCGGTCTCGGAAAGGCCGGTAACGCTCGATGCGCCTATGTTCACATGGGTCTTCTCAATTCCCGCTATTGTATTCCCGGCATTTCCTTTTGCAACTCCCATAAATGCTTTTTCGCATTCATTAGGGCCGCCATCAGCGGTGTATAACACCTCGCCATCGCGATTCCAGGATTGACATGTGCCATCATACAAGAGACCACATGTCGATATGTCATCTGGTTCCCATTTTTCGGATGTTGCGTTCCATTTGAGCACCTGGCCGTCTTCGGCGCCCATGCTGGGGATGTTCATGGCGTAGGGGCTGGCGGTTAGGTGGAATCGCGGGGTTAGCTCCGCGCCGCCGTCTATTGAGATTCCCAGCCAATACTGTTTCGAGAAATCGACACTGCTCGGGAAAGGGGTGGCACTTCCGAGATAAACCGCGAAAACGCCGTGCTGGACATGGACACCGAGGTGGGTCTCTGTCCATATAGGTGTTGCGAAATCGTCCTCCGATTCGTAGAGGGCGAACCCGAGGTTTCTCATGCCGTTAACGGGCGACCCTCCGGGGGATGCGGTCAGCACGCCCTGATACGAGATAACCCGCGGCACTTGAGCATTTGCAACTACTGCTAACAACATGATAATCACGAAGAAACTTCCTTTGAGTTTCATCTTTGTCTCCTTTAATACTATGGTTTTTGTTTAGGGATGTCAAACAAATTTTGTTCCTCCTTCCCCCCGGGGTAGAAAAAACCCGCGCCTTTGGAATGGCACGGGTTGTATCGACGAAAGAATTTGTTTGCGAGGTTAGCGTGAAAGCATCCCCCCCCCGTAAAGACTTACAGGGGGAGACCATGGCGGGCTTTTGTTGCGTTCTTTTTTTCATGGTAGTTTAAATATATACGCATGTTTGAGAATGTCAAGGGAAAAATAGGGATAGCGGTAAAATTTCTCGCGATTTGCGGACAGCTTTAGTAAGGGATTGTTTCGCGCGTTGTAATGGCAGGGGGGGTAGTTCTGCTCCAACCGATGGTTGAAACGACTACAATGAAGGGATGCGCGGACATCCGTGGGATTCCGCTTCGGTCAATCAAACTCGCCTTTGACCGAATCAACCGCTACGGCAGATAGACTCCCCATCGGAGTTTCAGGGCGATGCGGTATTCGAACTCTGCCTCCGGCGGGTAGCATGGATGGTAGGCAGGCGGAGAGGCGATTCCCACGAAGAGGGTCATATTGTCCCCCGGCACGAAGGGGGATTCGAGTGGGTGTAATACGCTCGTGAAGTCGTTGCGGACGACAACGTAATCGCGCGGAAAAGTCTCGTCAGTAAGCCTTGCGCGGACGCCGATTGTGTTGATCTCCAACGCATTCGAGTTGGAAATAGACACAGGGGGACAGTCGTAATCGGAAACATTTTCCGCACCTACCCATCGCAGAGCGAGGTCAAGTGGGGTTCCGCCGCAATTCTGTAGGAGAAATCCTCTGTTTTGAACTATATTGTCCCGCGAAAAGGCGGAATCATCCGCAACGAGAACCTCTTCTATGTCAATTGCGATTTCTCCGGGGTTCATGGCAAAATGAAGACATATTTCTGCAATCTCGTAAACCGCATAAAGCGTGTCATGCGCTGAAACTGGGCAGTATGTGGTGCAGGATGCATAGCTGTATATACCTGCGTTAGTAGCCCAATGGTCGAACACATATGCGTTTGGCATTACGAAATCGGTGTCGCTTGCGCAAATTGTTATGCAGTGGCCATCTGCGGGGAAGGTGAAGTTGCAGGTTGCGTAGCGTCGGTAACTGTCGGCCTCAATCCAGCCATCGGGATCGAAGGCGCAGGGTGTTTTGATTATCGTCAATAGCGTGTCCTGCACAAATACGCTATCGCAGGCAGTTATCGTGCATATCGAATCTCCGTAGCCATATGTAAATTGTGCGCAATAAACTGTCTTATCGTAAAGACTCGTCGCGCCGCGGATGCCGTCGGGGTATCGGGTCGAGCCGTGATATATCATCGAATCGCCGCTACATATGAACCAATCGATTAGGCTGTCTGCCGAGGTCGAAGGAGGGGGATCGAGTCGAGGTCTAGTGTTTACAGAATCTCCGGGGGTTACTCCCGGCGGAAGTATGTTCATCGAGAAACTGTAAACCGGCGTGATTACAAGAGTTTCGGTTACACACGACATAACGCTGAAGCAATTATTACAGATGTTTGCGAAGACTGTCTTCGGCACAAAACTATTGATTCCGCCGCAGGTTGTTGCTATAGGAATTATGGAGTAATTAGTGCAGGCAGTTGTCGCGCCATTGCTCCATGTTATTACATCGATAGAAATTTCGGGGTTAGTGTTATGCACGCAAACCCTTACAGTGCCGTTTTCGGGGCAGATGCCAAGAGGAGTTGTTAACTCGACACTGGGATAAAGACAAGTATAAACCGTGCAACATTCTAAGCTATACCATTCGCAACCATTGGCGAAGAAATCGTAACAGAAAACCGTTGTAGTAGGCTCAGAAAGCGTCCTTCTGAAAACGCACCAATCACCCGGATAGAAAGTTCGAACCTCCTCGGCGGGTGCTCCGATTGGATATTCGAGCACAACTATGCTGTCAGGTATAAAACCATCGCCGAATTCTCGACATGGGATGGTTAGTTCGAGAGCCTCACCGAGGGGAACATAGACGATTTCCGGCCAGACATCGGGTGGTTGCGGAACGACATAAACTGTGGCGCAATGGCTCAATATGCAAATTTCACCGAGAGAGTTTTCGTAATTCACATTATAACAATATAATGTTGTGCTGTCAGGAATATGCGATATACAGGCGGACGAGCCAATGATAAGTCCGTTCGCAGTCCATTCGCCGTGGAGGCTGTCGGTTGCGGGGCAGTCGTCGCCCAGTAGTATCGCGCAAAGGTAGGCAGTTTCGCCGGCGCAAAGGCTATCATAATCAATAGTTATCTGAAGAGTGCAACAGAATTCATTTACACAATTCAATGTCGTGCATATTCTCGTATAGCAATATTCTAAGCCTGTGCATTGTGCCCCCACAACTGCGCAAATCTCTACCGAATCGGTGCCGTGAATCGTCAAATCGATTGTTTCGCCCCAGAGTGTTGTATCGATAGAGCCTCCGAAGAAAGATTCCGCAGTCCATGAGACTGAATCCCAAATGCAATCGGAACCGGGAATACTCGCGAGCGAGAAGCTCCAGCTACAATCGCCGGAAACATCGGTCAAAAGCTCAGCACGAGGCGCACAACAGACTGTAACATGCCAACAAATATCATAACAGCAATCATTATCTATGTCATAATAATCTTCATGGCAGACGATGAAACCGCCGACATTGAGGGGGATGAAGTCCATACATGATGAGTCTTCGTCCATGATGATTGAGCCATAAACCGCGATTCCGTCTTGAGTTACGCTGACAGCTCCGCGGGTCATCGGGCCGGAATCGCCACACATCGGGCTTTCGCAGAAGGTCATAGTGTCGCCGAGGCACATGAAGGTATCGCGAACCTCGTGAACGAGAACATTAATATAGACCGAGTCGATATCGACGCAACCAGCCTCGTCGGTGGCGCGGACGAAGAACCAAATGTCTTGGGTCAGCGGCCCGAAAGTGGGGTTTTGCGAAGTCGAAGCGAAACCCGACGGCGAAGACCACCAATTATACGATGTTAGCCCCGAAGCTCCAGACACAGAGGCAGAAAGAGATGCATTTTGCATGAAACATATCGTAGTATCCTCGGCCTGTGCGACAACTTCGACCATACACGACTCTATCTCGCAACCACAGCCGTTCGGCTCAATCCAACAAGCGATATTTTCGGTAAGGAGTCTGCCGTCGCACTGATGGTGATATGTGTCGAGGTAGCGGAAGAAGCTGGCATCGACGAAAAGCCTCCCGCCGTCGATGAGCGCGGCCTGCAGGGTGTCGCCGGCGAAGGTGGAAAGCGGTCGGAAATCGCCTGTGCCGGTGTATCTGATTCGGGCTTCGGATGTGAAACAGGCGAGACGATAAAGTCCGCGGGTGAGGTAATGGGAAGCGAAGTCGATTTCGCTATTGCAGAGGGATTCTGTGCGATGGTTTACCGATCCGGTCAAACTAATATTGAACTGAGCGAGGATATATGCGGCATCGCGGGTATAGTAGGGATAATGATCCGCCAGAATAGACACTCCGCGTCCGGATCGAAGATAATCGCGAATCGCCGCGACCTCCGACCAGGAAAGTGTTGTGTCCAGCGAGTTTTTCGAATCGATGAACCAGAACTGGCTGTAATTTCCCAGCAGGTCTGGAGTTATGGTGATGCCGGCCGATGCGCCATAGGCTGTAACCTCGTTGCCCTGAGCTTCGAGGGCGGAGATGAGCGAGTCGAAATCATATATAGTGTAGGAGCCTGAGTTCAGAGAGTTCGAATAGATAAGCACCTTGCACCGAAGCTCAGTTGTATCGATTCGAGTCCAGCATGTGTCCGTGTTCCAATTGCAGAAGGAATCACGTCCTGCAACGGCGAATTGGATGTTGCAACCTTCGGCCTCCGGGGGGATGACCCAATGGAAGGCCGAGCTGTCGAGGGTAAGATTCGTTTCTCCGGCGCACCAGTTCAAGTAAACCTCGAAATAATCCTCGACAGGGAAGAGGTCGTCGATGGACCATCTCCAGATTGCCGTATCCCCAGAGAACATCGGCGATTCCGGGCAAGTAAGGCTTATTGTTGGGGGATCTGTATCGACAGGATTGTGGGCGTAATAGTTACCGAGAAGGGAGCCGGCTCCGATGGTGCGAAGTTCGAGCAGAATCGCGAAATCACCCTCCCATGCTGGCAAATCGCGCCCGGCATTCCAGTAGAAGCAATGACTGCCCGCGAAAACAGAATCTCCTATATCACCGGAGTGTGCGAATAGGGTATTCAGCGCGATGCTCCACGCGTCGCCATCGGTGCTTCCGAGAAGCGAAATATTGTAAGCCGAATCGGGACATGAGGATAGGAGGTCATAACAAATCTCGACTATGGAGCTGTCGTTGCAAAGGGTTTCTTGATTGAAACGGAAATTCGCGACCCACGCCGAACACGCCGGTTCATCGCCGGAGACCGTGAAATAGCATGTGTCCGTGCCCCAATTGCAGAATGAATCTCGCACAGCGACGATTATCGAGTAGGTCGAACACGCCCAAGGCGCTACCCAGGTGAACAGAAGCCCCTCCACCTCGTGCCGTTCCCAAATGCCGCAACCGCGAACCGTAACGGAACATGGGTCGCCGGAATAATAGGCGTCGTCCAGCGTCCAAGTAAAATTATAGGGTATGCCTGCAGGGATAGTATCGGTCGGGCAGGAAATGGCTACCGAAGGCGGTTTTGTGTCTATCATTCCGGCGGCAATCGCAAAACTGTTATAGCCGTGTCCAGCGACATCGATGCGAATCGAGAAATTATCGCCCTCCCAGCCGGGGAAATCGTAACCGGCATCCCAATAGAAGCAATGAACTCCGGGAATTGTGCCCATGCCGAGGTCGCCAACATCGTCGAAAGTCGAGTCGATGGCCACCATCCAGCTTGTGCCGCCATTTGTGGAGCCGAGCACTGTCGCGAAATAGCCTGAATCGGGGCAGGCACTGTGGAAATCGTAGCAAATACGAACGAGGCCTTTGTCGAAACAGTCCGTTTCTTGAGCGAACCAAACCGAGTCGATGAAAACCGAACATGGCGGGGCAGGTCTGTAAACCCTTACCACGCATGTGTCCGAACCCCAATTGCAGAAGGAGTCCCTCGTAACGACGACAATCGTGCAGGCGGGGCATTCCCATGGGTTCATCCAGTTGACGGTTGTGCCGGAAACATAGTTGTGCCGCTCGTTTCCGCAACCGAAGATATGCACCGAGCATGGATTTGCGGCGTGGAAAAGGTCCTCGACGCTCCATGTGATATTATATGGCACTCCGGCGCGAATAGAGTCGGATGGGCAGTTAATTGAAACTCTCGGCGGACGTGTGTCTGCCGGGCCATAGGCGATGGCTGAATTCACGAAGGAATCCCAAAGCTGAATTTGGTAAATCTTCTTTGTGCCGGTCGTGTTGTAGTTATGGAACCACATATATTCGCCGTCGAAACAAAGACCTTCCGCGCCCTCGCCGACATTCGGCGCAGGATAACATCCGACATAAGCCATAGCGTCGAGGTCGATCTCGATAATACGTCCGAAATCGTTGGAACCCCATAATCTGCCGTGGGCGAAGGCCATTCCCTCGATGGTGTGGCATTCGTCGAAGGGGCTTACGAAAAGGGTTTCCCATTCGGTGATTGGGAATGGGCGCGTCAAATCGAGATACAGCAACATATTGGGGACTTCGGGCGTTGTCCATGTGGCTTCGAAGCCGAGCCACGCGACGATTAGACTATCGCCGATGACATGCACGCCCTCGATGTCGCTGGCGTATTCCGGCAATCGACCAATTCGCTCGTTGACTCCGGTGGAGACATTAATTCTGCGAAGCCGATGGCAATCCCCACCTGTAGAATCGGCGTAGTAGATGTATCCATCGGCGTAATCGATGTCGCAGTTATTCCCCGCGACGACATAGAAACTATCCGCCGGCGGGCAACCGATGCAAGATGTTTTGTAGATATATCCGCGGTCATAATCGTAAATGAAATACCAACCGTCGCCGTAACCCATTCCCCTGCCGTAATTTGGGCGTGCGCTGACATCGATGGAGTCGATGACGAGGAAGGTGTCGAAATCTACAGATACGCCTATTTCGATTGCCAAATCGGTTAATTCGATGTTTGGCCTATCTGCGCCGATATCCCATGAAAAGCAATGGACTCCGGGAAGGACATTTCCCAGGTTTCCACTGTGGCCAAAAAGTGTGCTAAGGGTGATCGACCATGTCGAGCCGGAATCTGTTGAAGCACGAACCGAGGTGTAGAAGAATGAATCGGGACATGTGGCAATTAGATTGTAGCAAATTTGAATGATGTTTTGGCGGTCGCAGTTGATTTCCTCGGAGAACCATACCGAATCAACCCATGCCGTGCAAGCCAAGGCCGGTTCAAGGACGCTCAGATAGCACGTATCGATGGCGGGATTGCAGAAAGAATCCCAGACAGTAACAGTCAGTGTGCAGTCCGGGACGAAATCCGGCGAAACGCGCCACATAAAAGAGTTTCCGGGTGATTCATGCGTCTCGGCAAGGCTTCCTTTGCGAAAGGCAATCTCCGAAAATTCCGCGAAGGGGGAGCGGTCGGTTCGATTCCAGTTGAATTCGTATTCCATGCCTGCGACGAGGGGTGAAGTGGGGCATTCAAGAGCAATTTCCGGCGGTTTGGAGTCAAGAGAATCCGAGGCTCGGCCATAGCTGTAAGAATTCGAGTAGAATATCTTCACTTCGACATCGAAATGGCCGATATTGTCCTGCCAGCGATAATTATCATTAACGCCCAAAAACAAACGGTTAGAACCTTCGGGTGGAATGAGAACCGAGGGTCCCGACCCGATAAATACCGATTGCTGAATCTCCGGTGTCGAAGAAAATGATGAAAGCTGAAGGGGCATAGATAAGCTACTCGGTTGTCCGGGAGCAAGAAAAACCGCAACCAAACCGACTATCGGGCAATCTGTGAAATAACTTATTCCGGCCATCGCTCCGTATTCGGGTATTGTAGGGGTAGGAGAGCCTCCATTAGGGCCGTAAAATGGATATTCGTCTCCGTAACTAACTGTGCCAGACGCTGTTATGATTACGCTGTCAACATCGGGGGCGATGTCGATACGAACCGGCGCGACTGTCGGGATAGTATCACCGCCCCACGAATCCGTAAGCTCTGTTCCATAGGGCATTCCGGCCCAGTATGGGCAAGATTTGCCGGACACGGTGAAGTGCCGTAACGAGGGACTGATCGAATAGATTTCGCAGGAGAAATATTTATCGTCGCTATTTGGCAAATCCTCGGCCATAGCCCATCGGAAACAATTGACACCTGAAAGGGTATTATTCCCCAAAGTCCCTTCGGTTTCGTAAAGAGCGTAAAAGGGAACATTCCAAGTCGCCCCGCCGTCGGAACTCATTCTCGCGCCGACTAATACAGAATCGTTTTCAGGGTCGATAAGCTCGTAGCAAACATGCACAGAGCTTGGTTCAGGAACGCAATCCTCCAACATCCAAACCGAGTCAATTGTCGCAGGGGCGTTAAGCTGAAGCCCGCCGTCGAGAATATAAAGGCCGTCATCACCGAAGGAAGCGAAAATATAACCTTCTTTGACAGTAACATTGAGGCAATTGTGGATTGTTCGATAGAATCCGCTCTCGAAGGGAGTCTGCGGATCGTAAATGTTAATAGCGCGAAGCCCGTGGCCGTAATCTGCGACAAAAGTAATCGTATCTTCCGCCCAAACGCCCATAGCGTAACCGGCCGTATTAAAGGTAGAAATTAGGGTCGGCGAGGCTGGGTTTGTTGCATCGATAATATGAAGACCGGCATCGTAACCGGCGACGAAAACGGTGTCCCTTCGCGTGAAAACGCCCCTCGAAGAACCGGGCAGTGACAAAGAGCCAATCACATAGCATGCGCGCGGATCGGACACATCGATTATCTTCAATCCGCCGGCTCCACAGGCGATATATGCGAGATCACCGTCGAGGTGGATAGAGTAAGCATAACCACCCAAAGAGCTTATCGGGCCGTATTCGACAGGATGAAAGAGATTCGAGAAATCGACAACAGTGAATCCGGACCAGCCGAGGGCGCAGAAGGCGCATCTCCCGCGAGCTACAACGCCGGTGTATGTTGCATAAATCGTATCACGGCTAATCTGAATAGGATCGATAGGATTTGCGACATTGAGAAGCCGAATTCCGCCGGACATGTCGGCAAGATAAAGCAATGTGTCATAAAGGAATACAGAATTCGCTTCGCCGGGTGTATTGAAAATAAATCCGTATGAAGGATTGGCGGGGTCAGCGATTTTTATCGTTACAATTCCGGTGTAGGTATCCGCGATGAAAGCATAGGGCGAATGCGGAACAACATCCACCGCGACGCCTTCGGTATTGTAATAGCCTATTCTGCGTATATTGAGGCTGTCGGCGGCGAAACATGCAGAGATAATAAAGAGTGACACGATCAAAAATATATTTCTCACGAAAACCTCTTTTCAAATCTGAATAATCTCTACAAAATAATATAAATTATGTGAAAGTGCAATAAAATAATCATGAGCGAGTTCTAACTCTTGGTGAAACTCAAATAAGCAAATTGGGGAAGACTCGCAATGGGTAATAATACCCATTGCCTTTACAGAGTAATGTGCTAATATAATGTCATGTAAGGACTTAGAAATTTGGCAAGCTTGATGCGATATTATGAAATAGATATTTGATAGAGCTAAAGTTCAGAAAGCCAAATTTTTATTGTGCTATGATGACATTTTACTTAAAATGAAAAATGAACATATGGCAATTAAACGTAAACTGGATGTAAGTGAGAAGTCGATAATATTTCGGGAGGAAAATATGAGAAACACATGGGTAGCAACATCAATAGTTTGTCTGCTGGTGGTTTCGGCTTTGTTTGGGGATTTCGGTCAAGTTTTCACTTACCAAGGGAAACTGACCGACGCTACCGGACTGCCCGCCGAAAGCCCGGTAAACATGACCTTTACGCTCTACACGGCCTCTACCGGCGGGTCGGCGGTTTGGTCGAAAACAGTTCCCGGCGTCGATCCGGAGCACGGTATCTTCAGCGTTACACTGGATATTTCCACCGGTGCCCCGACCTCGGTGAACTGGGATATGTATCCGGAATTGTGGCTTCAAGTTACAGTCGGCACTACCGAGCTAACCCCGCGCGAAAGGCTTACTTCGGCTTTCCACGCCCTAAATATCGCGAATAACGCGGTTTCCGAATCAAAACTCAAGATGACCTCCCACGGAACCGCTGGCGAAGACGGCTATCTGCTATCCTTCGATAATGCCACCGGCGGATTTACATGGATCGACCCGAGCGATGTCGGCGGCGTTAATTCGATTATCGGTGGCGATAACATTCAGGTTTCTTCCGGGACTGGAAACGTTACTATCGACGTCGCCCCGCAAGGCGCAGGTTCGGCCCTCGACGCCGACCTTCTGGACGGCCAGCATGGCGCTTATTATCTCGACGCTGACAATATTAACGCCGGCACACTTCATACTGACAGATTCTCCGCCTACGACGACCTTGTCGCCGAAAGCAAGATCGGCTCCGATGCTGATCGGGTCGCCGCGGGGGATCATTCGCATACGAATATGGTTACGGGCACAGGCACCGCGACACGAGTTGCCTTCTGGGACGGTCCAAACTCCTTATCATCGAGCGCAAATCTTTATTGGAACGGCACGAACAGCAGACTCGGCATCGGGACAACCTCCCCAGATGTTCCACTCGACATTCAAAGCACAAGCGGAGCAACCGGGTTGAGGATAAGAAGCAATCTCGCCGCCGCTGGTTCCGAGGCGATTTTGGGTTTCAGGATGACAACAACAGCCTCCGGCTCCGATTATGCCCAAATAAAAGGAATTAGGACAAATGTTCCAGCAAACACAGCTTCGGATTTGGCATTTGTTACAAGCAACGGAACGGATTTGGTTGAAAGGATGAGAGTAACGAGCACCGGCAATGTCGGTATAGGCAACGATAGCCCGACATCCAAGCTCGATGTTACCGGCACCGGACGTTTTACGGATCAGGTAACGATCCCGGAAACTCCTACCGCCGACGCTCATGCGGCTTCGAAGAAATATGTCGATGATCAGATTGCCACCGCCGGCGACGGTTGGGGCAGTCAGGTTGTCGAAACAGATGCCACCCTCACTGGCGACGGAACTGCGGGTAACGAGCTTTCGGTTGTGTATGGTTCTACTGCAAATACTGCGGTTCAGGGCAACCAGACAGCGACTATTACAGCCGGCACCGGCCTTACAGGTGGAATCTCCGGCGATGCTCTCGGCGACGGTTTCAGCGCGACGTTGAATGTCGATTTTGCGGGAACGGGTGTCGCAAACACCGCCGCCCGTAGCGATCACGATCACGACAGTGATTACGATAATTACAACTATTGGACAGCCAGCGACGGCTCGAATACCTCGAATATCGGTTCAGCCACAACTCTAACATATGCGGGTTCGGGCGGGGTTACCACTTCGCTTGCGGGCAACACACTTACCATCGACGCCTCGTCTGCTGGCGATAACCTTGGAAATCATACCGCCACACAGAATATTCAGACTAACGGATATTGGCTCTCTAACGACGGCGACAACGAAGGCGTTTTCGTTTCGACTGCCGGAAATGTTGGTATTGGAACAAATGGGCCGTCGGAAAAACTTGAAGTAAATGGAAATGTGCTTGCATCCGGTATTATCCGAAGAGTTACTATTCCATTAACAGTTCCTACTGATGGGGCAACTGCCGCAAAAACTGCTGCACTTGCAGGTTACACCGCTTACGTAGATGGCGATTTATTCGCTGTTACATTCTCGAATGGTAATTCCGTTAGCACTCCTACATTGAATATAAATTCTCTCGGTGCGAAGAATATCAGATGCGGGACGACTAACGCTTCAACAACAACTTTTACTTTGGGTGCTGGAGCAACAGTGTTGCTTTATTATGACGGATTAGCAGACAAATTTCAACAGATGGGTTCTTATAGAACAAGCGACGGCACAGAAAGTTATACTGTCAGATGGAACAGTAATCTCCAGGCGGGAGCCGAGATTACCAGATATAAAATCGTCATGGCAGGAACAGACGGCAGATTGTATCCCTTGACCATAGGAAATACGACAGCCGCGACAAAGACCGTTGCCTCAACAGAGTTCAGAATTGAATCGCCGATAGTGTCTTATTATTACAATGGGACAGTTGCGGCAGGCGCGACGTCAAGTAGTTATTGGTATGAAGGCTATACCATGGCGAATCTTGATTACACCTTAAACCAATCGACTGGGTTTTCTGCTTATATGCCGCTATATCTTAAGGGCACCATTAACTCAAACGGAAACTTTGTTCTGGACGGAGCCGGTGGAGTTAATAATGACTTCTGGACGCAGACCTTGCCTTCAACTGAAGATGGCAAGGTGTATATCATGATAGGGATCATGCATAATACAACCACATCGATGCGATTGATGGTCAATAAGCCCATTTATGAATTCAAAGACGGAAACCTGAGGGTTTATACACCAGAGCATGTCCACGACAGCGATAATGAAGCACCCTCGAACACATACGATATTCGCGGAAGCATCGCCCTTGGCGCGCCAAGCTCCGATACATGGCAACGAGGAACCGAGATTCAACCCAAAGTCGATATATTAGTTTATCAAGCCTTTGTTTGCTGGGGTAACGAGAAATTCAGAATTTGGAGAAACTCGGATGCCGCACTTATGCGAGAGGTCGATTTGACCGGAGTTGTCGCCGGAAGCTGGCAAACGGTCGATATTTTCCCACCCATCCTTCTGAAGGCGGGTGAAAACTATACAATCACATGCAAAAATAATCCAGCAGGGAACAATTACGCGGAATTATCGCCTTCCGGCCCTCCCGATGAGACTTATGTAACCTATGTTCAGGGCAGAACTATAAATGGAACTGGTTTTCCTGACCCAACCCCCGGATTCCATCCGGTTGTCGATATAAAATTCCTTCCGGGTGGTGGAGGTTCCGCCAATATGGATCCTTATTCGATAAAAGGTAATCCGGTTGGAACTGTCGAGCCGGCAGTGGATATATTTCTCGATGAGAATCAAGTATTAGGCAGAAAGGTCGGAGATATTGTCGGTATAAACATAGGTATGGGCGATGGCGAGATTGCTCCGGGGAATCATACTCATACCGGTGCACTAACGAGCACTCTTCAGCACGGAAGAATCTATATCGGCGATATTGATAATAGTGCATCAGAGCAAACGGTTTACGGCGACGCTGTTCTCGCGCCGGATGGTCTCATTACCATAACTACAGGGGCTGTGGATGGCACCAATATCGCCCTCGGCGGAGACGCCAAAGGCGACATCATGTATTACGACGGAACACAGTGGGCTTTGCTTTCCGGCTCAACAACTCATGATTATGTTCTCGCCTACAATACGGCAATCGATGAACCATATTGGAGACTCGACGACACCGGCGGAAGTATCGACGGAAGCGGAACACCTAACAAAATATCGAAATTCGTCGGCACCGGAACAACAATCGCCGATTCAAGAGTTGAAGACGACGGCGTTAATCCGGTCGAAGTTGACGCCGATCTCACAACAACAGGAAACCTCACCGTTGAAGGAAACACAATCACCTTCGGTAATTTGGAGTCTATTGATAACTCCATCGACGGCATTGTTAGAATCACCGGTGATTCGAGGGTTACCGGTCATCTCGGTGTCAATAATATGGACCCCCATGGCAACTACAGCATTAATGTCGATAATACAGCTGTTGGTGGCCGTGCTATTAATATAATCACTCAGGCTGATAACTCCAGCGGTGCGTATTCTACCGCTGGCGGCAAATTCAGTAATAGAGCTTATTCAGCCGTTGCAGAGCAAGCTTTCGACGGCTCTTCGACGAATAGCAAATACGGATATCACGCTACTGTGTCAGCCTATGCTGACAATGCCGGTCAAACGGTCAATAATTATGGCGCTTATCTAATTGCCAGCGGCTCCACCGGTGCGGGTGGAATAACAAATAATTACGGTCTTTGGGCATCCGCTTCGGGTGGAAACACCAATATTGCCGGATACTTCGACGGCGGTATCCGTCTCATAGGACATTTCTATGATCAGGGCGGTTCGGAAGGAACTCCCGGTCAGATACTCTCAACGACTGCCAGCGGAACAGAATGGATCGATGCCTCAAGCGGGCTTGTTAACGATGGCTCGAATGGTGCTGTCGCCTATTATTCCGGCACAACAACACTTAGTGCTTCCGCGGTGGGTGTTACAGGGCAAGCACTAATTTCCGGCAATACCGGCGCTCCGACATGGTGGGCGCCGAACCAAGGTTCCGTTGTGTTCGCAGGAGTTGGTGGCATTCTCGCCGAGCAGAGAAGCGCGCAGGAACAATTCTATTGGGACAATACAAATTTCAGGCTTGGTCTTGGAACTGAATTTCCACAGGCAAGGCTCGATATCAACAAAAATGGCACCGGTATTCAAGAAGCTATGATGATTCGCAACAGCAACGCCGCTGTCATCAATCAGGGTGCATCGGCGGTTTTCGCCGCGTATCGAACCGGCGGAACTCTAACAAAAGTCGCTTCGGTCGGCGGTGTCATTACCGACATTACCGCTGGAGCTTATAAAGGCGCGCTTGTTTTCAACACTTCCGATAACGCCGCCCCCGCCGAGCGGATGAGGATTACACATCAGGGTAATGTTGGAATTGGAGTCTCCGACCCCGGTTCATATAAGCTTTATGTTGACGGCAACGCCTTCGTAAAAACCCCGATTACCGGCACAGGAACATCGACCGACGGCCCGGCTGTCAGCACGGATTTCCTCAATGGTCAGACCTCGATGACAGGAGCCGGCGGACTAAAGATTTATACCTATCTCGGTAACGGCGGTGCGGCTTCCGGTGGAGGGGGCGGAAGCGGATCGGTTAGTAATGGATTAGCATATGCCGTTGCATATTATCCGGCGGGAGGCACTACGGTTGACGATTTACCGCATGGCCAACCCGGACAGATCCTCAGAAGCGGAGGGTCAGTTGCCGCGCCTTCATGGTCAACTCCGACTTATCCTAACACCGCTACTGCAGGCAAAATCCTCATGGGCGACGGAACTAACATCGTCCTTTCAACCCCGGGATTCCCTCTTGCGGCTGGACCCGCAGGAACGATTCTTAGGTCGGACGGAACCAACTGGGCCGCAAGCACTGCGACATACCCGAATACTGTTGCTCAGGGCGATATTCTCTATGGCTCTGCGGCCAATACAATTATAGCACTCGCTAAGAATACCACAGCTACCAGATACCTCTCGAATACCGGTGCGAGCAATAGCCCTGCATGGGCGCAAGTCAATCTCGCAAATGGCGTTACAGGAACGCTTCCGGTGGCAAACGGCGGAACCGGCCGCACTACATTGACTTCAAACGGTGTGCTGTATGGCCTTGGAGCTAGCGCTGTCGGAATGACTGCGGCGGGTGGAGATGGCCAGGTGCTCTCCACTTCCAGCGGCACACCTACATGGACATCTGGTGGCTCAAGCGGCCAGGTGCTTATGAAATCCGCTTCGGGACTTCCAACGTGGTCATCCATCTCAACAGGTTCCGGAACAGTTAACCCCGGCAATCAATATAGGCTGGCATATTATCCAAACGCTTCCGGCGGCACTGTTGTCGATGATCTTCCGGCAGGCCTCGGAAGTTCGAACCAAGTTCTTCACGGAAACGCGTCGGGCGCTCCGACATGGGGGCAGGTTACTTCAGCCGATATTCAAGACCTCACGATTGTCAATGCCGACATCGCTAACACTACTATCAATGTCGCTAAGATGAGTGCCTCAGGAACTCGTGATGCCACTACATTCCTTCGCGGAGACAACACATGGGCTGTCCCGGGTGCGGGAAGCGTTACCGGTTCGGGAACAGCGAATTATGTCCCAAAATGGAACGGAGCCTCCAGCCTTACGAATTCTCAAATAATCGACAATGGAACTAATGTTGGTATCGGAACATCACCTTCAGCCAAACTCGATGTCAATGGAACGATGCGTATTCGCGGCGGCTCACCGGCGGCAAACAAGGTTCTCTCTTCGACGAATGTAAGCGGAGACGCAGTTTGGGTGCCGCTAACAGTTTCATCGAGCTTTGTCCATGTTTACAACAGCAACGCCGATAGATGCGTTAACAGCACAAGCTGGTTGAGTTTTTCCGGCTGTTCGGGAACGATTTATTTAGAAGCCGGACAAAAGGTTCTCGCATGGGCACAGGGCGGTGTGATGGCTGATAACGACTGCAATGGAACATCAGATAATTCATATTCGAATTACGATGTCCGTATTGCGATAAATGGGAACGACTTCCAAAATGGTGCATGGATAAGAAGCTCTGTCGATAATACTTCAAATGTATGGAAAACAAACCATATGCCTTTCAATGGATGGTCGGTTGCAGGTCAACAAACCATTTCAAGTAGCGGCAATTATACATTCACATTGCAGGCACGGAAAAATTCCGGCGATAACTGTATTATGGGCGGCGACAATTCTTCTTCATTGCAGGCAACTATGATAATATTGGTTCTTAACCCTTAAGAATAACAAACAACTCAATTATGAGAGTAGAAGATATAAATATCGGAGGTTAAAATGAGAAGGACATCGGTTATTATTATCAGCGTATTATTGCTATCGCTCGTGGCATCATACATACTTTTCGCACAGGGCAATACAGGAGAATACAATATCGTCAGAGTTAGTCAGGACGGTAGCGCTAAACTCTCAGGTGGAAACGTCCAAGTGAGTTTCGTGGGCCGTTCCTTTAACAAGGCGACAAATATCAAGATTATCGTTACTCCGGTCGGCTCTTGGAGCGGAATCTATGTCAAAGATGTTACCGGCACGGGCTTTACCGCCGTGTCGGAAAACGGAAATCCCAATGCCGAGTTCAACTGGATTGCTTTAGGCGATGTTAAAGAACCGGCAATGAGCATTTACCGAGATGATATTCCCCAAAGCGACGATTGGGACGAATGATAAACGATGTCAAAATAACCTTGCTCTTTAGCCTTATAATAAGGAGAGAATCATGTTAGGGAAGAAACTAATCATACCGGTAGTGCTCATAGCTTTGGCATGCTCGCTTTGGGCTGACCCGCCTGTAAAACTTCAATATCAGGGCAAAATCACTCAGAACGATATCGCCTTGAATGGGCTGTATGACATGACTTTCAGGCTCTATTCCGGTTCCTGCGAAGGCACCCTCCTATGGACTGAAATCCACAACGGAGCGAGCCAGGTCCAAATTACAAACGGCCTGTTCAATGTTCTGCTTGGCGATATAACCGCCTTTCCCGAAGTTTCGACTACATTTAACCAACCCCTATGGTTGCAGATTACTGTCGGAGCTACCGTCATGTCGCCATGCGAAGCCTTCAACCCGGTGCCCTATGCCATGTATGCCATCTCTTCTCCCGGCTCCGGCTCGGTGAACTATTGGTCGCCAAACGGCACCCATATTTACAGCAACAACACCGGCAACGTAGGAATCGGGACGACAGATCCGAGTCACAAATTGACCGTCCAAGGAGGCACGGCTCAAACGACTTATCTCAATGTCGGTGGGACGAGCAATGGAAGCCTCTCGGTTAGACATCTGCGCGGAAAAAGCGGAACCGATGCCACAGCCGGCGACCTATATATACAGTATTATGAGGCAAATAATGTCTTTTTATGTGCCGGATCAAGCCAAGGCAGAGTCGGCATCGGGACAGCAAGCCCTCAAACCAAACTCGATGTTCGCGGTCATGTCGGAATCGACGGCGCCAGTGGAATCACTATCGGCGGTTGGAATTCTAATACGCCCGACGCCACTCCGCGGGCACAGTTGGTTCTCGATGGAGCTCATAACGCCGGATATAATTTGGGAACAAAGTTACTAATTAGTGGCATAGATAACGAAACTGATCAAAAGGCAATCAGCATTGTTGATGAAAACTCAAATGAGCTATTCTACATTAAATCGCAACCAATTAATGACGGTCAGACATATTTCAAGGGCAACGTCGGTATCGGAACACTTGCGCCTTCAACAAAGCTCGATGTCGATGGAACTGTGCGTATTCGTGGAGGGTCTCCAGCCGCCGGAAGGGTTCTTACCGCCTCCGATGCTAATGGTAACGCGACATGGACTACAGGCTCAAGTAATTTCATCCAAAATCTCGGTGGAATCGGCACAACACCGCAACAGGCAAGATGGAGATTATCATGGCCTTTCACTGTAAGCACTTCTACCGATACCCTAACCTATCTTCTTTGCCGGCCGGCCTCTTGGAACAGCGATGCGGTTATCTATGGCAACCTCGTTGATATCGGAACAATTAGTGATGGCCACGGCCAAGCATTCAAAGGAGAAGTAGATGGCAGTTATTCATCATTGACTGGAACATCTTCTTTTACTGGAGCTATGTTTAGTTGTTGGGATGCCGCAGGAGCCGGAGCAGGAGCAACTGGCGCAATAAATATTTCAACACTTAAAACAAATTATGCCGCAAGTAATGCCACTGCGTTTGGCTTAGCAGGAACTGCCACAGGAACAAGTTTAACACCTTTTGCAACTACCGGATCGAATAGGTTGGCTATTGCCGGTGTTCAAGCTGAATTGAACGGAACGATAAACAACCCGGCTACAATGCCCGACACCTTCCGCGTTGCCGCTCTATGGGCGGTCGATAACAAAACCGGCGGCACTGCAACCTCCTATGCCGGCTTCTTCGACGGCAACGTCTATATCGACGGCGACCTCACTGTTACCGGAACCGGCGGTGGCGGCGGAACAATAGGCGGCTCTGGAACCACAAATTACATAACAAAATGGAACCCCGCAAGCACGACAATTAGCAACGCCAGAATGATAGATAACGGAACGACATTAAAAATGGGAGCCGTATCCGATCTTACTACAACGACCGCAGGCGTTACAATTGCTCACAACGCCGATGGCGCGGTTCAAGGCGCAACAGACGCACATATTGCTCTAAATATCCACTACGATTCAGATGCGACAGGCTCCGGTGCGGCTATCGGTTTTGGCGTATCCTCGCTCGACGAGGCAATAGGCGCTAAAATCGCCCATGTTAGGGAAGGTTCGTATAGCTACGGCCCGTTGATTTTTTATACTAAACCGAGCACGGGGGGCAATCAGGATTATACTCTCGAAAGAATGAGAATAACCGCCAACGGCAACATCGGCATCGGAACAACAAGCCCGACAGGACATATGCTCGACGTTGCTTCCACATGCGGATCAGCAGGAAACAGCGCTATTAGAGCACTTTACCCCGGTGGAGGCGGATTAACAAATACTGAATTCGGAGCACTTGCGCATCGTGACGGAGTTTGGAGCGCCGTATATGGCAGGCAAGGCTCTGCGAGTTATGCCGGCTACTTCTCCGGCAATGTTCTGTTAACCGGTTCATTGACTGCTAACGGTAGCACCGGCTCCGCCGGCCAAGTTCTCACCTCAAACGGCGCCGGCGCGGCATATTGGAACACTATCACCTCCGGCGGCTCGAACTGGACACTGTCCGGGTCGAACCTATACCCGCTTAGCACTGGAACCAACATCGGCATCGGAACAACTGGCCCGACAACAACTCTTGATGTAGTAGGAAGAACCACTATTCATCCAAGCGGGACAACCGCGGATAATGCTTACAACGGGAATCTTGTGATTACTAAGCCCGCAGCGAGCGCTCAATACATAAACCTTATTCGATCTGGAAATTATCCGTGGTCGATAGGAACCGTGTATAATTCTAGCAATTTCGCAATTGGACCTGGAAATGCAACAGAGTCTAGTTTTTCGCCCTATTTCGTTCTTACAACCGCCGGCAACGTTGGAATCGGAACAACAGGCCCGCTTTCCAAACTCAGCGTGAACGGGGCTGGGGATGCCC
>Ga0334886_1001276_pt1 | contig 30460 bp, 27 predicted proteins | sample GraSluR1_MG_9_FD_207232 | JGI IMG/M metagenome (GOLD analysis project Ga0334886, IMG submission 207232) | Sludge microbial communities from methane-producing bioreactor in Wageningen University, Netherlands - Granular Sludge_27_06-R1 | ecosystem: Engineered > Bioreactor > Anaerobic >... | reverse complement strand
TGCGACCGCTGATCGGCGCCTTGACCTTAGTGTATTCCAAATTGATTTTGGCGGTCTCCAGTGCTGCCTTGGCAGCGGCTATTTCGGCCTGGGCCTGCTTCCAGGTGGCTTCAATCTCCACCTGTTCTTGCGCGCTCACCGCCTTGGTCTGCACCAGACTGCGGTAACGGGCAGCCTTCTGGCGGGCAGAGTATTCCACTGCAGTTGCCTGGCTCAAACGGGCTTGGGCGCTCTCGACTGCCGCCTTATACAGGGCCGGGTCTATCTGGTAGAGCACCTGCCCCTCCTTTACCTCGCTCCCCTCGGTGAAGAGACGCTTCTGGAGAATACCGCTTACCTGAGGCCGCACCTCAGCCACCCGGTAGGCAGATGTGCGGCCAGGCAATTCTACCTGGGCCAGGATCATCTGCTCCGCCACTTCATACACCTCGACCTCTGGAGCCGGCCTCATGGCACCAGGAGCACCATCCTGCTGGTCGTCTTTTTTGCATGCCGCTGTTAGGGCAAGCAGAAGACAAAGCACAGCAGCGCATCCACGAGATAACCTGTTGTTTTTCATGATTTTTTCCTGATATGTATTGTATATGACTACCGTTTTTGCGGGAAAGTGGAACAGAATGTACATACATTCATGAATGTATGCAAATTGTTTTTTTATGACGTTTCCATTTTTTTACTGCTGCCGCAAATAATATCCTGGATGGATCCATCATCTCTTCGACAGAGCAACCAGGCAAGCTCCTTATCTTTTGGGGTCAACTCATTAACCAGTACTGTAAAACCAAGCTGCTGTACCAGGGCAGCAAGTTGCTCAGGGCTACGGTAATAGGTACGGTGGCCAGCCAGACGTACCCGTCGATCTTCCAGATGCCAGCACCAACTGCGCCGGCCCTGTGGCTTTTGGGAGTGACGGATGAGGACAACACCGTCTGTGGCCAAGGCCTGCCAGCACTGGCGCAGGGTTTTCTTGAGGTCTGCATCGTCAAGGTAGTGGAGCATGTCGAGCAAAAGCACCAGATCTGCTGCAGCAACAAGCGGTGGAGTATCTGTTGCCCAGCCCTGCGCAATATGTCCCCGTCCACCTGTTGCCAGGGCTGTAACCTGCACCCGCTTGCTGTCCGGATCAACCCCAAAAACCCGCGAGTCTGGATATGTCTCCAAACACCAACAGGCTGGCAAGCCAAAGCCACAGCCAATGTCATAGATGGAGCGGATAGTGCCCTGTCCTGCCAGAAGCTGAGGCAGATCGCGGAACATGGGATCAAGACGCAATTTGCAGCGGACAAAAATACGAGGATAGGCCTCCAGCAGCCGGTAGCGGTGGCGGATGCGCCGGGACATGGAACCGCCGACCGGCAAAGCAGCAGCAAGCCTATTTGGATCAAAGCGGCGCTTTAAAAGTGGTGGCAGGAGCAGAAAGGCGCCGACCAGGGAATAGCCAATGCCCAAAACAGAAATCAAACCAACACTGCGCAGCAGGGAGTGCTCGGCAAAACACAGTACACCAAAGCCGATCAGGCTGGAGACAGCGGCCATGAACACTGTGGTGCGCACCAGCAGATACGATGGGTGGTTGGCATCGCGGTACCACTGGTAGCCATACACCGAATACACCGCGTAATCATCACCCATGCCAAAAATGACAATGGCCAGCATCAGACTGGGGATGTCCAGCGGATGTCCAATGAGCTTCAGGGTACCCAGGGTGCAGACAAAGGCAAAAAATGGCGGCAGCAGGATAAGCGCAGTCAGGCGCAGATTCAGGGAAAAAAGCAGATGGAAAAATGCCACCAGGGCAATGATCAGTCCCAGCCCCTGCAGAAAATGGGCAAAGAGGATATCCCCCAAACGTTTGGCAAAATAGGGCCCGTCAAAGATCTTGGCAGAAGCGCTGTAGCGCTCAAAAAAGCTGGCAGGCTCATATAGGTTACCCGGTTGCAGGCTGATGAACTGCACATGGCCACCTTGTCCGCCTTCTGCCGGTCCCACGGAGAGCAGCCGGAGAAAGGCTGGCGGCAGCGCTGGAGGAGCAGGGGCATAGTCAGATGGATAGCCAGGCGCAAGTTGTCGTAGAAAAGGGGCAAAGGCATCCTGGGCAAAACCGGCCTGCTGCCCGGCCTTTGCCAGGGTTGTCCGCAACGCTGTACTGCGCTCGGGCGTCCAGAAAGCCTGCCAGGCCGCAAGATTCTCCTTACTTCTGTGGGCGCCGGGAAAAAGCATGGAGGGCACAAAGACTGAACTGACGAGGCCGGCACGCATGTCCTCTTCCAGTTGCTGCAAAAGGAGGTCATTTTTGGCCTGCAGGGCAACGAGATTTTCTGCCTTAGCCATCAGATAGATACGGTTACCCATATCGCCCCAGGTTGTGGTGAAGTGTGCTTCGGCTGCCCTGGTTTCTGCCCGCACCGAACTCATCTCCTGCAGATTGATATGAAAAACAGGCGAGGCAAAGGGAAGCAGGCAGCAGAGCAGCACCAGGCCGAGGACAAGTCCTCTGGTATCCCAGGAACCTAACCACTGCACCAACCGTTGTAATGGCAAGGGCCGTTCTGGCCCGGGCTGCATATGATCGAAGATCTGTGGAAAAATAACCATGACATAAAAATAGGTGCCAAGAAAACCCAGGGCAGTAAAGATGCCCAGCTCTGCAAACATGGGAAATCCGCTCAAACTCAGCACCAAAAAGGCACCCACAGTGGTGAGCAGGGCAACCCGGCCGCCAATGGCCCGCACCTCGCCCGCCACTGCCTGCCCCTGGGTGGCATGCGGCCGGTCGAGCAATAGCAGATAGGTGATACCATAATCTACGGTGATAGAAATGAGCGCGCCGCCAAAACCCAGCACCAAAATGGAAATGGAATCGAAAAAAAACGAATACACAAAAAGGGCAGCAGCAGTGCCCACGATGGAGGGGAGCAGCGACAGCAAACCCAAAAAGGGCCTGGGAAAGGTGAGAAAAAGTAGCAGGCCAATACCGGTGGTGGAGAGGAGTAGGGCCAGTTGCACATCGTGGCGAACAATTTCCTCGTTATCAAGCGCTGCGCGGTAAGCACCCACAGGAATCAGCTGGGGCGCCAGGCCTTGGGCTTCATACGGCTGGAGCAGTTCCTCTTCGGCCTGCTGGAAAAACTCTTGCAGCAAGCGGGCCTGTTCAGTATTCGAGCCTGGCTGCTTGGGGCGGGCGGTGAGCAAAAGGTGCCGGCCATCTTCACTGAGCAGGCTACCTCGATAGAATTTTGCCTTGAGTGTGGGTGCCAATGGGGCCAGCTTGGCCAGGATCAAGTCGCGCAGGGCCAGGGGGTCGGCGGCAGCAAGCCTGGCCTGACCAATACCCTCCATGGTCTGGAAAGAATGCGCAAGTTCCTGCACCCGCTGCTCCACGTGGGCTGGCTCCAGTTTGGGGGCAACATCCCGCTGCAGTTCCTCTGCACTGAAAAGCAGGGACAGTTGCTGCACCACCAGCCCCACCAGTTCGGGCATCAGGTTGCTCAATTCCCGGTTGCCCACCTCGGCAAAGAGGCCGCTGGCCCGCATTCTTTCCTCCAGGGCCATGCCCATGGCCACCAGCTGGTCAGGTGCGGCCACAGCTACACTGATGTCCACTGCTATCTGATCGTGTACCGGGTGGTTGGCAAAGATCTCCATGGCATCACGCATCACCTGCTCCTGGGCAGGCATGGAACGGACGATGTCGGTATCCACATGCAGCCGCTGCAAGGCAGCCAGGGTGAAGGCCACGGCGCACAGCGCAGAGGCGGCAAGAAGGAGATATCTGGTGAGGAGTCGGGGCATAGGAAAGTGGTCTGCCAGGCCTGGGCATGGCTACGATTGCAATTCCATATCAAAGAGCTCTTTGAGTTGGCCTTGGAAAACACTCCTCAGAGTACCTCTTGTGCACCTGCGTCGTCTTTTCCCAGCCTTCTTGGGAGCATCTTTGCTCTGGGACTGAAATAAAGGGCGACTACACCTGTTTGTGCAGCCTTTTGCACTGGCAGAAAAATATCCTGCGCGCAATACCCTGTATGCTGGCCGTAAAAAGTGGCAGGCGTAGCAGCATCGCTTGCTACCTGTTCCAGGCCGTACTATAATATGGTTTGTAGACGTTGTTACTTATAACAAATTACCGACAAGGTCCTTTCACTAACAGTCCTTATGTTGCACTGGTATCCCTCACTGCTCCTGCGCCTGGCTGCACTGCCCTATGTGCAAAACGCCATTGCCGAGCAGGCCGACCTGAGTGCCTTTAGGGCCCGGCCTACCCTGCGCATCCTGATCGGGGTCTTCCTCATTGGTGCAAGCTTTGTACTGGGCTGGCCAGCAATAAGTGGGCTGGGAATCTTGGCCCTGCACCTGGGCAATCCGTGGATTGTGGTCATAGGCGGCCCGCTGGTTTATGGCCTGTCGCACCTGGTTTTCCTGGCTGGCATGTATCTTTCTGGTGCCGAATATACGCTCATCTTTTGCCGCTGGCTGGTACGGATAGTCATGCTGCGTCTTTTGGCCTGGCAGGGTATTGAACCGCAGCAGCCTGTGCAGCAGGTGTTGGGGCAAAACCAGCCCAGCTGAGCAGCGACAAGAGCTGTACTGTACTCACTCTGTACTCTGCGCCGTAACCAGGCCGGCGACTGCAAACGACCGCCACTGACATCCCGCATGACCAGGCCCTGCACCTCTTCGTAGACTTGACCTTCATTGGCAAGCCACAAATCGTAGATCAGCACATCCTGTTCCTGGCAGCGCAGCTGCACCTGCACCTGATACGACTGGCCAGGTCGAGTGGCCTGGTAGATGCGTCGCCGCTCCAGGGCCACGGGAAAGGGCACAAAAGATGCCAACCTCTGACCATGCACACAGGCCACATGCATGGCCCCATCCAGCGGGAAGAGCGAGCCAAGCCAAGTTGCATGCTCCTCATCCTGAGCCAGTCCAGGTAGTGCATGCACCTGCCCGCCCGCAGCATCACCAGCTAGCCAAACCTCTCCAGTCAAGCTTTGAAAGGCCGGACCCAAGGGGACCAGTTCCTGGTATACCTGCCGGGCAGCAAGGCACAGCTCTGCAGTGTCGGGCTGTAGCGGCATGCAGGGTTGGGTGCTGTCTTGCTCCTCTGCAAAGAACAGCTCCACACAGCTAAGCAAGCGCTTTACGCGGCCACGCACAACTCGGCGCAACAGGGTGAGTTGCAGCTTTTCCTGCTCCTGTGCCATATCGACAAAAAATTCGACTTCCCGCTCTCCCGCCACAATTTCGGGCAAACGAAGGAAACGGGCCCTGAGCACGCAGTTGGGCCTGCTTCCAGGGCGGATGCTGGCATGGGCCGTAGCCATCAGGCGCATACTTTCCACTGCAGGCAGAATTGTACGGCCGCCCAGGTGATGATCCTGCAGCCAGGGGGGAACCAGGTAGTGGATACTGAACACGGGAATGCCGGCCTAACTGGGGAATTGCCGCCAGAGAGTAATGGTTTTTTCGTCGATCTCCACCGGGATGCCCCGCGTATTGACCGCACAATGCCGGGTATAGCCGGTGCAGATGATTTCTCCATCTGTGGCCCTGGTGATCAGGTAGTCAAACTGTACCTTGACCAGCTCAAGTCGTTCCGGCCGGGTGTGGATGTACATGAGGTCATCGTAGTAGAGCGGGGTATAGTAATTCAGCTCGGTCTTTATAACCGGATAGATAAAGCCGCTCTCCTCGATCTGCTTGTAGGGATAGTTGGCCTGCCGCATCAACTCGGAGCGACCCCTTTCAAAGTAGCGCAGATAATTGGCATGGTACACTACCTGCGAACGGTCAGTATCCACGTAGAGCGTACGCTGTTCACAACGATGCCAAACCTTGCCAGTGGCGCGGTCGCGCACATAACAAGCCGGCTCTATTGGTTCTGGACGAAAAGGTTTCGGCCGCATCACAGACCCCGAAAAACAAGACAGCAGTTGGTGCCTCCAAAGCCAAAGGCATTGCTGAGTACATGTTCGTGCGGATGCTTGCAGCTGGCGTTCGGCACCACATCTAAATCAGCCAGCTCCGGGTCGGGCAGGTGGTTGACCGTGGGCAAGACCAGCTGTTGCTGCATGGACTCGATGGCCAGGGCTGCCTCAATGGCAGCGGCAGCACCCAAACTGTGCCCCACCTGGGACTTATTGGCCGATATGGGCAGCCTGGCCAAATGCCTGCCAAAAACACTGCGCAAACAGTCGGCCTCGGTGCTGTCGCCTGCCCGGGTGGAAGTGCCATGGGCGTTGACCGCCTCGATATCTGTTGGTTCAAGCCCTGCATCGGCTATGGCAGCCTGCATACACTGCACCACCGTGGCCTGATTGGGCCGGGTAAAATGATGGGCATCGGAGTTCCAGCCCACTCCCAGCACCTCGGCTCTGGGCCGCAAGCCATGGCTGTGTGCAGCCTCCTCGGCAGCCAGTACCAGCACGCCTGCGCCTTCGGCCAGGACAAAGCCCTTGCGATCCAGGCTAAAGGGCCGGGAGGCTTGGCTGGGATCACTATAGGCCCGGTCTTTCTCGCCCACCTTGATGGTGGCCAACATATTGGTGAAACCCAAGATGATTTCAGGGATGAGACAGGTTTCCACTCCGCCGGCCAGGGCAAAATCCGCATCGCCATCGCGGATCATGCGGGCAGCCAAACCAATGGCATGGTTGCCCGAAGCGCAAGCACCCTGCGGCGACACAATTGGCCCGGTAAAGCCCAGTTCCATGCCTGCCTTGCCCGCAGGCAGGTTGGCACAGAGGTTGGGCAACAGGTAGGGGCTAACCTTGAGCGGGCCGTGTTGCAGGTAATTGCCCATGGCAATGCGGTAGGCGTCTGAGCCGTTGAGGGCAGAACCGATCAGGCAGGCGGTGCGGGGAGCGACCTGTGCATCCATCGCCAGGCCGGCGTCGACCAGGGCCTGACGGCACATTTCCACGGTGAGGAAGACATAGCCCGCGTTCCACACCGAGACATCCTTGGCGCTGACCATGGGCAGCCTGGCTGGATCCCAATCCGGAATCTCACCGACCACATTGCTGCGGGTCTCCACCTGGCAACGGCTCAATCTGCGGAATCCTGCCTCGCCTGCTGCAGCGCGCTGCCAGGTACTGGCAAAATCCTTGCCCAGGGCAGTGGCAGTGGCATATCCCAGCACCACAACCCGTCTATTCTTCGGTGCCTGCATGGGCTCAGCTCAACCTCACATCATTTGGCTCAAGCGCATCGCCGGAAAAGCGCACAGGCATTACATCCTCCAAAACCAAAAGCATTCTTCATCACAAATTCCTGCGCCAGCTGGCGCTCGCCTTCGGCCACACAATCGAGTTCCATTTCAGGATCAGGCCGGTAGTTAATGGTGGGCGGCAAGCGTCCCTCCTCCATGCCGCGCAGGGCAAAAATCGTTTCCAGGGCACTGGAGGCGCCCATGGCATGACCGAGGAAGGACTTGTTGGCAGAAATCGGCGGCAATTCCTTGCCAAAAACTGCCCGCAGGGCCTTGTACTCGGTTGTATCCCCTGCCCTGGTGGCTGTGGCATGGGCATTGATCGCTGCCACCTCCTGGGGACCAATACCTGCATCTGCCAGGGCACTGTGCATGCAGGCCTTGATGGTGGGGGCAAAGGGCAGCACCGGGTGATGGGCATCGGAACTCATGCCCCAGCCCGCCAGTTCCACTGTGTAAGCAAGCCCATGGGTGCGGGCGAAGTCACGGCTGCACAAAACAAGTGCACCTGCGCCCTCGGACAAGACAAATCCGCGTCGATGCACGGAAAAAGGACGGCTGGCCGCCTGTGGCGGCGTTTCCTCCTCGCCCTTTTTGGGAATAAAGATGCCGTTCATAGTGTAGAAGCCAGCGGTGATTGGCGCAACCACGGCACAATCAACAGCCCCACATAGAACCACATCCGCCCGACCCAGGGCCAGGAGCATGGCTCCGGTCAACAGCGAGGTCAAACCAGTGGCGCAGGCACTGATGGTGGACATGATCGGCCCGCTGGCGCCGGTGTGCATGGCCACTTTGCCGCTGACCATGTTGATGCAGGAGTTGGGATTGGCATAGGGATGGGGCAATTTACTGTTCTGCTGCCACTGACGGTCGGCCTGCAGCAGGGCATCCACCCCGCCCACGGCAGAGCTGAAGGTAACCCCTACCCTGGGGGCAAGTGCAGAGTCGATCTCGATCGTGCTCCGAGCCAGGGCGCGCTCCACCACCAACAGCGCGTACTTGAACACCGGCGAGGTCCACATGGCCTGTTGCCGGGCACTCAGGAAAGGGTAATCAAGATGATCTATGGCCGGCATCTGCCCGGCAATGTGCACTGGGAAATCCGCACCACCATCAAAACGGGTGAGTGCAGCAATGCCGCTTTCACCGGCAAGGGCGCGCTGCCACTGCTGATCGAACTCCACCCCCAACGGGGATACGCAGTCGTAGCCGACCACCACCGGCCCCTGCCCTTGCATGCCTTCTTTTACCAAGGAAGAAACTGATAGAGTTTGGCAAACATTTCATACACCTCGATCCAGTTTTGTAGATCTTTGGTGCTGTTCATGTGTGCGCGTTTATTCACCATCACCCAGCTCATGTGGGCAGCCCCATCCTTGCAGGTGGAGCAATCACGGGTTTCAGAGGTGCAGCAGCGATGGGTGGTGCGCAAGTCGGATGCCCAGCGGACAAAGTTGGTCAGCCTTCTGGGTTGCGGTTCGCGCGTGTCAGCGTAGATGGTCACCGAAGGGCACTCCAGCCAGCCAAAACGCCGTCCCTGCATGACACCAGTGGTGATGATCTCGTGGTAATACTTGCAGGAAATAACCGTGTCTGGATAGGCGTCGAGCAGGCTGTCCATCTCGGCGCGCACAGCCACGAGTTCCTGCGGCTGCCAGGAAAAGCCATCCACCCCTTCGTCGTTGGAGAGGAGCTGCATATGCACCTTTAGGCCCACATCCCTGATTTTGCGCACGATCTTCTCGCACTTACCCAGCTGTTTGGGAGTAATGGTGAACAGGTAGTAGGCATGCGGGTCACCCGCATAGTTGGCACTGGAAATTTTGAAGGTATTTTTGCCGCGCAGGATGGTTTCGTCTTCCTCGTCTCCCCACAGAGAAATGCCCACCATCATGTCCGGAAAGCGTTCCCGCGGCACCTTGATCAGGCCATTGGTGGCGCAGAAGGTGGGCAGGCGGCGGTAAAAGGCTTCCACCCGGTCCAAACAAAGGGTAGGCTCGCCGCCAATCAGAATGGCCAAATTCACCCCCCGGGCCATCTCTGCCTCGACAAAGGCATGCCACTTGGCAACATCCTTTTCTTCACTGGCAGCCTTGTGCTCGCCCGAGGAAAAAAAGAAACACCCCTTGCAACGCAGGTTGCAGCGGTCAGTGACATCGTAGATAGAGCTGCGGATGTTGAGCCGGGAAATCTTTTTGTAGCGCTGGTGCCAGGCCGCATCAAGGAGGGAACTTACCGTTTTCATGGCATTTGGTCAGGCAGCATCCTTGGTTGGTACAGGTGCACCCGCAGCACAGAGATTGGCGCCCTTTTCGTAGTGGCGCACCCAGACGGCCAGGTAGGTGTCCACATAATCGAGCCAGGCGATAAAGGACTGTGGATGACTTGCATGGCGATACATGCGGGCAGTAACCACGGCACTGCCCGCAGCATAGTGGCGGCAGTCGGCGCAGTCAGTATCGGGCACGCAGCAGGCAGCAGCACGATCCCAGCTCAGATCGGTGCGATACTGCCTGAAAGTGCGCCCCAAGCCCACATCAGTGGAGGAATTTTGACGCGGATAGGGGCAGGAGAACAGATCGTGCAGACCTTGGTCATGGGTGTGCACGGTAGTGTTGTAGGGCGAGTAGAGCACAGTTTTTGGGTAATGGGCAAGCAAGTCGGTCATCATCTGCGCAGTGGCACGCAAACTCTCAGGATTGTGACGCAGGTTCCCTGTGTAACCAACCGGAGCTGAAAACATATTGAAGCTGATGCGCTGGTTGTTGTCTGCAAGTATTCTAGTTACTTCCGCGGCCTGATCGATATTGTGCGGGGTGAAAGTATAGATGAAGATGGCGCGACTATCATCCCGGTAGAGCTCCATCTGGCGCTTGAGCATGTCCGGAGCCCTTCGCACAGCCAAACTGGCCACATCATTACCCCATACCGAAATATGGATGCGGTAATCGATGTCGTGGGGAATGAGCTTAAGTCCATTGGTGGCGATCGCACCCAGAGGAATGGTTTCAAAACAAACCCGACACAGCTCCGGCACCAGCGATGGCTCGGCCCCGGCCAACACCACAAAAGTGATGCCGCGTTTTTTCTCTTCGACCATCAAGGCGCGCCACGCCGCCGGATCCCGCTCCTCCGTAGCCAGATGCTTTTCACCGTTGAAATAGTAGCAGCCCTCGCAACGGATATTGCAACGTTTGGTCATATCATAGGTGGATTCGCGCAGGAAAAAGAATTTGCGCACCTTTTCCCAGCGGGCCCGGACAATAGGGTCGGCAAGGATATCACTGAATTTGCAGGAACCGGCGTTGGCTGCTGCCTGCACATTCGTTGTCATGCTTCGTTTTTTTTCTCGTCGATGTAATTGGCGATAATGCGCAGGGTGGTCAGCTTGGGGTAATCGTCCTCATCAATGCGAATACCAAACTCATCGCGGATCACCAGGGCAATGGTAGCCAAATCCATGCTGTCAATGCCCACCTCGTCCACCAGATCCAAATCCGGATCAAAGGAGTCGGGGGTCACCTCTTCCAATTTCAACTCGTTGATAATGATTGCCGCAACCCGTAGGGTTGTGGGGCTTTTATCTGCTTGCATGTTGTAATCTATATCGTTATGGGCCAGAAAGATAGTGCCGCTGGACACCTCTTCCCCACCTTCTCTTATACGGTAGCTGTATTGGCCCTGTTGTGCATTCTCTGCAGTGGCGTGCACTGTGAGCACGGCATCGGGCGCAACCAGCCGTTTGAACTTGATTCTGCTGGCCGACTTGAGATACAGGGGCAAAGCCAAGGCTGCGGCCACCATCTCGACCACCATGCTGACCTGGGCAATGCCCGGCAAAACAGGAAAATCAGGGAAATGACCGTCAAACCACGGGGAGTCCACCCGCAGTTGCACCTGGGCACAAATTTCTCCGGCTGCGCTGCGCTTAGGCGCGGACATTGCATACCATAACGTATCCCTGCCTGTCCACGAAAAATGTTCAACCATGCTCGTCACCATGCCACGGATAGTGCAGTACACCTTTGTTTATACAAAAAAGCAAGTAAATCTTCTCCTGCGTTTGGACATCAACGGGCAAGATGTTCCCACAGGGGACCCACGCGACCACGTGCATGCATCTTCTGCACCAGGTTGGCAGCGGTCTTGCCGCCTGAACCCACCAGCCAGTTGATGCGACCAGCAGCCTGTTGCAGCACCATGGCCTCTATCTGGTCACGGTCTATGGCGTTTGCCCGGTAAAAAACCGGTTGAAGCAGATCCGTATCCTGGCTGATCTGTCCCTCCTGTACTGCGATCTCATAGAGTTCTGTGCCCGGGTAGATGCGGATACCGATAAAAAAGAAAAAGGCCGCCCGCGGCAACTGTTCGATCCGCTCCAGGCTTTGCTGCACAGTTGTGGCGCTTTCTCCTGGTCCACCTAAAAGAAAGTAATGGGCAACATGCAAACCAGCTGCCTTGGCAGCCGTATGGGCGGCAAAAACATCGTCTGAAGTAAAGGGTTTGCGGTAGTTGCGCAGCATACTTGGCGAGAGCGATTCAGTGCCAAATTCAACATGGCAACACCCTGCCTCGGCCATGAGCTTAAAATATCCTGCATCTGATCTGGCCAGCCGAAGCGGTGCAAAAAAAGCCCCCCAGGGAAGGGCAAGTCGACTTGCCCGCAGGGCACGGGCCACCTTGATGCTGTGGCGCAGGTCGGAATTGAAAGCCGAGTCGGTGAAAAAGAGATACCTGGCCCCAGCCTGCTGAAGGGCAAGGGCTGTGGCAGCCACCTCTTCTGGCGAAACAAGTCGGTGGCTGCGTCCTTCAATATGTGGATAGGGACAGTAGATGCAGCGAAAAGAGCAACCTCGTTTGCTCTGCAGATTCAGCATACCACCCTGTTGCACATAGAAGGCACGCTGCTCCGGTGCGGCCAGTACACGCCTGCGCTCTCCATCCCAGGGAGGTGCGAGCCGACTAGGAGCGCCTGGTGCGAGCACACCAGGAATGAGCGCCGGATCCTCCCCCTGCTCCAGGGCCGTCAGCAGCAAGGAAAAACGCTCCCCTTCGCCAACAATCCCGTAATCAACCCGTAGGAGCGCAAGTATCGCCTCGGGCATGATAGTAAAGCCGCTGCCCCCGCATACCAAAATGGCCTGACTGCGACTTCGCAACCAACTGACCAGCTGACTGAGTTGATCCAAAAAATAATCCGAAGCACCTGCCTCGGTATTGTCGATGTTGCGACAGGCAAGACCAATTACCTCTGGTTGCCAGCTGGCCAATACAGTTGCCAGTTCCTCCAGGTTACCACTGTTGAGATCGTAACGCTGCACCTCGTGCTGCGCAGCAATAGCGCCAGCCACGTAATCCAGGCCCAGCGGATACACCGGATAGGGCACCTGCAAGGTGTTGGGGGAGAGGAGCAAAACCTTCATGGCAGAGCAAATTCCACTGCACTTAGCGTGTACCCGCACCCCAAAAGCAGCACACTCTTACCTCCAAGGTAAACAGGAGATAATACTCTCTTCTGATCAGTTAAAAGCACAGCAGGTATATATTGTTCCCTGAGCAAGGAGACAGCCAACACCGCGGCCACAGCCGAGGCCGAGGCGAACTGGCCCAAAAAATCCCGGTACAAGCAAACAGGAATATGCTGGCCGCACAATCGGCGGAATTCTTCCAACTGCGCGTAAGCCAAGCCCTTGTCTACCGCAGAGATACCAGCCAAGATCAACCCGATGCGTTCACCAGCCCTTCTTGCCCCGCCCAAGGCATCCAGTAGCAGGGTTACAGCTGTCTGGCCAGAAAAGAGCTGGCAGTGACTGATAACAGCCATGGCTGCCTGTGTGTCCCGCCTCAGCAGTAGAGCACCGCCGCCATCGGCAAGGGGTGTGTCTGGACAGATGGCAGCATCCAGCATGGGCGACCAGGATACATGGGCCTCATCTGCGCCCAGCAGCAGGCTAGACAGGGTGCCTGGTTCATCCTGCTCAGTATGCTGCTGATCATTACGCTGAATATGCCGATTGCTTCGGCAGGCAAGCAGGTTGGCGGCAAAACAGGCCTGCTCAAAAGACTGTTCACCACCACTGGTGGTGACATTGGCCCCTTTGGCGCCCAGCAATAAAGCCACCTGCCCGGCTGGGCTGTTGTGCACCGAGCCGATGAAATTCGTGGGACTGGGAAATTGTTGCCCACTCTCCTCGAGCCGGGCAAGAAAATCCGCGGTTTCAGAAAGCGAGCCCCAACCTGTCCCCATGAACACCGAATCCACAGCAGCAGGTTTACCTTCTGGCACAACCGCTGCGGCCAGGGCAAGGCTCAATTTGGTCAGGCGTTGCAAGCGGCGCAGTTGCCGGGCCGGCAAAGTTGTGCAGTAACGAGCTATCTCAACCCTATCTGCGCAGCTCTGACCAGACTCGAGACGGGCTAAGGTGGCGGCGAGATCACCGGCACCAGTGAAGCAGGCGCACGCATGCACAGCCAAGGGAGGAAGGGCGCCAACAAGTTTTGGCTGCTCTGGAAAAGCTCCAGCAGCGGCAAAGACAAGGCTGGCATTGTTGCCACCAAAACCAAAGGAGTTGGAAAGCAGCGAACGCAGTGGTTTGTCTACTGGTTTGTCTTGTGGATGCAAGCCCAGGTCTGGATCAAACTCGCTAAAGCCGGTGTTGGCCGGAATAAACCCCTTGGCCAGGGCCAGGCTGGCAAGCACTGCCTCGATCGCGCCGGCCGCGGCCAGGCTGTGGCCGCTTGCACCCTTGATGGAAGAGATCGGCGGAGGTTGGGCAAACAGTCTCCGGATGGCCCGGGCCTCGGCCAAATCGTTATCCACCGTGCCGGTACCATGCAGATTGATGTAGTCAATGTCTTCAGGAGCAAGGCCTGCGTCTGCCAGGGCTGAGCGCATGGCAGCCAGAGCTCCATCACCCTGGGGATGGGGCGAAGCAGGATGGTAGGCATCGCAGGACAGCCCGGCACCAAGCAGCTCGGCCAGGGGAGTATCTTCCTCAGCACTACTCAACAGGAGCATGGCCGCGCCTTCTCCCACTGCCATGCCGCGGCGGTGGCGGTCCATGGGTTTGGGGCCGGTAGCATCCACAAGTTGCAGGGAATGGAAGCCAAAAAAGGTCAGGCGGCAGAGGGAATCCACCCCACCGGCCAAAACCCGTCTGGCCTGGCCACTGCGTAAAAGCCGCAGGGCCAAGGCCAGGGCCAATGCGCCCGAAGAGCAGGCCGTGGAAACCGTCAGGACCGGGCCGCTGCATCCTGTAAAACGAGCCAGTTCTGCACCCACTGTAGCCAGAGCATGGTAGCGACAGGCGCTGTTGGCACAGACGCTGTTGCCACAGATACTGGTACTGGCCGCAGCCGGATGTTCGGCCAGCATATTTTCGGTGCTGAGCATGCCACCGGTGGTACAGCCCACAACAATAGCATCCGGGACATGGCCACTACTATGGGCAAGGGCCTGTTTGGCCGCATGCAAGGCCAGTTGGTGGGTGCGCGGCAGGGGGCTGTTTTTGTCTTCTGTAAAAACCGCCTGTCCTACCGGCAGACCTGCTCCCTGCAAGAGCGGAAAAAGACGCAGCCGCCCCAAGCAGGCCTGACCATGACGCAGGGTTGTTTCTGTAGCTGCCAGCCCATCACCCAGGGCACTGACCAGACCAAGACCAGTAATACAGACACGGGTACGATTGTTGTTCAAGATGTTGTATCAAGGCGTTTTCGTGGGTGAATGCTGTTTGATATGGGCAGCCAGGCTCCTCAGCGTGGCAAAGACCTGCTGGCCAACCTCCTGGTTGTTGATCAACACTCCATAATCTTTCTCCACCATCACCACCATCTCCAGCACATCAATGGAATCTATACCAAGTTCACCGCCCACCAGGTGGGCATCGGCGTCAAAGGTTTCAGGGGTCAGCTCCTGCAGATTCAAAAGGGTTATCAGTTTTCCCTTCAATTCTTCGATCAACACATCCATACCAGCACCTGAAAAAGCGGTCATCCCACGGTCGTCTTCAATTAGTGACAAAAGCCTCCACAGGCTTCCAGACAAAAAAGTCCTTTTACACCATTGTTGCCTACCTTGCCAGCAATCAACATAAAAGAACGTTACATTTATTCGGCAACATGATAAATTATCACGTTTAATTCGTTCTGCTGCACTTTTTTTGAGGCGAAAAGCAGTGGATACTGGCCACAGTATGCCTTTGCGCAGTACAAGTCCGGCTCAATCATCATGGAACATAAAACCCTGGGAGCGATAACCGAACTACCGCTGGAAGCACTCCTCCCCCAGCGCGGCCGCATGCTGCTTCTGGACGCAGTGCTTGCCGGCGACACCACCTTTGCCATCACCCGAAGTATTGTCCGGCCAGAATGGCCCCTTGCCAGAGCCAATGGCGTGGATGCCCTTATTCTGGTGGAAATTGCCGCCCAGACTGCAGGTATCAGCTGCAGCTGGGAACGTTTGCTGAGCAAAGGGGTGCATTCGGAACAAAAGGGCTGGATCGTGGCCATCAAGCGCCTGGAGCTCCACCTTGCCCAATTGCCGTTTCATGCCCACATTAAAGCCGAAGGGCGCAGCACCATCAAATATGGTGGATTTCAAGAGGTCGCCACCCGCATGCACATGAACAACGCATTAATAGCAGAGGTGGTGCTGCAGTTGTATCAACCAGAGGAAGGATAGCATGCACACTGCGCAGGGGAAAAAGATAGTTCTGGTGAGTGGCGGCAGCAGTGGGATTGGCCGCGCCATTTGCGTGGAACTGGCTAAAAACGGCAACCTTGTCTGCATCAACTACAGGCAGAACCAGGCCGGGGCTGAGCAGACGCTTGCCGAGGTGGCACAGGCAGGAGGTACAGGCGAGCTGCACCCCTTTGATGTACGGGACAGGGACGCTGCTGCAGCTGCTGTCTCGGACATTGCCCAGCGTCACGGTCGCCTGGACATCCTCATCAACAATGCCGGCACCATCGCCGACGGCCTGTTCATGACCATGTCACCAGAAAACTGGCACCGGGTCATTGATACCTCTGTGCACGGTTTTTACAACCTGACTCGACCAGCCATTGAATACATGGTGCGGCAAAAAGCGGGCGTGGTGGTTTCGATCTCTTCGGCAGCTTCGCTCATGCCCAACCGCGGCCAGAGCAACTACGCTGCTGCCAAGGCAGGACTCAATGCTGCCAGCCGGGTCTTGGCCGCTGAAGTGGCACGCCTGGGCATCAGGGTGAATGTGGTGGCCCCTGGTCTGATTGATACTGAAATGATTACACATGCGCCCAAGGAGCAGATCAAACAGCTGATCCCCATGGCCCGTATCGGTCGACCGGAAGAGGTGGCTGCAGTGGTTGCCTTTCTCTGCTCGGATGCTGCCTCATACATGACAGCGCAAATTCTTTCGGTCAACGGAGGCATGATGTGAACGTGGTGCGCAAGCTCTCCCTGCTCCTTGCCCTGACGCTGATCACCTGGAGCACTGCCTTTGCGATGCCAGAGCAGCCCAGGGTACAGTTGCAGTCGGTGCAGGCAAATTTTTTCCAGGAAAAGCATCTACCCATCCTGGCCCAACCCATCACCTCCCGGGGCGTCTTTGCCTTCCAGGCCCCTCGTTTCCTGCGCTGGGAATACCTGTACCCAGTACGCACCCTGCTTCTGGTGCATAATGACAGTATGAAAAAACTGGTTGAAGTGGACGGTAAACTGGTCAACGATCCAGATTTGGCCACCAATTCCATGCAGCTGGTTCTGGAGGAAATCACCAACTGGCTGGCTGGCCGCTTCAGCGACAACCCTGCCTTTGCTGCCTCTTTTCCCGATGAACACACTATCGTGCTCACGCCCAAGGATGCCGGGCTGGCCGCCATTATCAGCCGCATTGACCTGCATCTGCAGGGTAAAGACGGACTCATCGACACTGTCCTCATCCATGAAGGTCCAGACGCATTTACCCGGCTCGTTTTTTCCGATGCTGTTTTGAACCTCACCCTTGCAGAATCGCTCTTCACTGCACCATGAAGCGAGTTGCACCCTGGCTTTTCCTGGTTTTTGTACTTTCCGCCTGCGGTACTGCGCAAACACCGCCACAGTTCGTCACCCTGCGCCCACTGGCCCCTCCCCTGAGCTGTGCCGAGTTTTTTCCCCAGGGTGACTGGCAGTATGTCCATGCTATCCGTTTTCATCTGGCCAGTGGTGGAGGTGGCTCTGCCATTGGTGTGGTTGTACTGAGCGGCCAGGATATCCGCTGCGCTCTGACTACAGTAGAAGGATTGACCCTATTCGAAGGACGGGTCAAGGGTTCGGGACCTGTGGAGATCCTGCGCGCCCTGCCGCCCTTTGACCGGCAGCATTTTGCCGACAATCTGCTCAAAGATATTCGCACCCTGTTCATTCCCCCACTGGGCCTGGTCAGACAGGGACAACTGGCCGACAAGGCCAGGGTCTGCCGGTACGAAACCGCAGATGGCGCCATCGCCGATATCATGGAAACCAAGGATGGCTGCTGGCGGTTGCAAACCTACAATCCAGAACCGCAACGCAACCGTTCGGTACGCGCCTACTCCTGCGAATGGACAGCACAATCCGGATTGATGCCCTCACAACTGGAGCTGATCGCTCCCGGTCGTAACGGCTACACCATCAACCTGCGACTGATTTCGGCCCAGCGCCTTACTCCCAACCCCTGAGTGTGCATGCGTTTCAAGCTGATTTACCCCAAATGGCCCAAGCTGGATCGGCAAACAGAATTCCATCTGCCGCCCCACGGCCCAGTGGTCTTTGCCGCTACTCTGCCAGACTATGTGGAAGTGGAATTTATCGATGAAAACCTCGAGGATATCGACTTTGATGCAGCAGTAGACTTTGTTGGTATCTCCATGATGCTCACCGTACAGGTACGCCGGGGCTGGGAGATCGCCCATGCTTTTCGTCAGCGCGGCATCAAGGTGATTTTTGGTGGTATTGCCACCATGCTCCACGCCGAAGAGTGTCAGCAGCACGGAGATGCTGTTTTCCTTGGCGAGGCCGAAGGACGCATGGAAGCCGTGTTTGCCGATTTTAGCCGCAATGCCCTCAAACCGGTCTATAACTTCCTCGACCAGCCACCAGATATCGCCCTGGTGGGTACGGCCCGGCGGGATATCCTCAAGCGCCATCTCTACAACTATCGCGGGGTGCAGATGGTGGATTTGGTGCACGCCTCCCGCGGTTGCCGCTTCAACTGCTATCCCTGCGCGGTTTCCTACCTGGGCGGTCGCAATTTTCGGCCCAGGCCCATTGACAAGGCCATTGCCGAAATGGCCTCCATAGACAACAATCGACTCTTCATTGTTGACAACTCCCTGGCACAGGATACCCAATGGGAGCTGGACCTGTTCAGGGAGATGATCCCCCTGAAGAAAAAATGGTGTGCACATCCCATTGAAGACAAGCCCGAAGTGCTTGATCTGGCTGCCCAGGCCGGAGCCTGGTACGTGTACCAGGCAGTGTTCGACACCTCCGACTACATCCGCGAACGGATCAAGCGCTATCATGACCACGGTATTGGTGTGGAAGGCACCATTCTTTTGGGGTTGGACAACCACGACGAAGACTTCATCAAACGGCTGGTCGATTTTCTTTTGGATATCGACCTTGACCTGGCCGAATTCACGGTACTCACCCCCTTTCCCCACACCAGGGCCTACGAAGAACTGCACCACCAGGGCCGGATTCTCACCTACGATTGGAACCGTTACTCCGCAGACCAGGTGGTGTACCAGCCCAAACACATGAGTCCGGAGCGCTTGCAGGAGCTCCTCGACTACGCCTGGGACCGTTTTTACCACGATGAATCCCAAAGCATGAAAATGGCCAAACTCTTTACCCAGGTAATCCGCAAGGAGATGGCAGACAATAGCTTCCGCCCCCGCGACCGCAACCTGGGTAATCATCATTTTGGTCGCACGAATACAGAGGCAGTGCCTTGAACAGGGATGATTGCACATCCACCACCTTTATTCAGCAATGTACCAGCCAGGCCAGCACCCTGCTGCGCGGCCCGACCTGGCTGGAGCAGCCCTTTATCTGCGCTGGTATACGCCACGCCCAGTTGCATCAGCAGGCAGCCCAACTCTATTGGCATTGTACGGATACTGGCCACAACAGCCCCATCTGCCTGGCCAGTGAAGACAAAATAGTTTGTGCCGCTGCCCTGTTGGCAGCCCTAGCCGGCGGCCCACCCCTGCTCTTGCCCTATGCCCTGTCGCCACAGGCACTAACAGCCCTACAGACGGCCACCACCTATACCCATGCCCTGGCCAGCCCAAAACTGGAACTGCCCGCAGACATAGAGCGGTTGCCCCTGCCCACAGAACTTTCCGGACAAGAAAGCAGGCCCCTACCACACAAACCAGTGCAAGGAGCGATGCTCCACCTCTTTACCGGCGGCAGCACCGGTGCCCCCCAACTCTGGAGCAAAACCGCTGCCAACCTCTTTGGCGAGGCCCTGTTCATCGCCGCCCACCATGGTATTGGCACGCAAGACCGCATTGCTGCCACCATCGCACCCTACCATATCTATGGTCTGCTCTACAGTGTACTGCTGCCCCTGGTGAGTGGTGCGGCCGTACTGGCAGAGACGCCATCCTTTCCCGAAGAGATAAGCGAAGCAGTGCGCGCCAACCGCATCAGCATTTTTATCAGCGTGCCGGCCCACTACCGCGCCCTGCAGGGAAAGAGCTGCGCATCCTCCGGCCTGCGCCTGGCCTTCTCTTCGGCAGGCATGCTCGATGCGGCCAGTAACCAGGCCTTTTGCCAGGCTAACCAAGTTGGCATTGCCGAGATCTACGGCTCCACGGAAACCGGCGGCATTGCCCGCCGCAACCGTTTTCTGGGTGAAGAACATTTCACGGTGCTGCCCCTGGTTGACTGGCAACCAAGTCACGAGGAGCGGTTAAAGGTGCGCTCGCCCTTTCTCTCGCCGGAGCTGCCCCTGGATCAAGCGGGCTTCTTCCACACTGCAGACCGAATCGCACCCCTGGATACCACCTCTTTTGCCCTGCTCGGCCGGGCCGATCTGGTGGTGAAGGTGGCAGGTAAACGGGTAGACATGGAAGCCATTCGCCTGCTCATCCAGGAACAGCCCGGCGTGCGGGAAGCACTTGTCCTGGCCCTGCCCGCAGCTGGCAGCCGGGAAAACCGCATTGCTGCGGTGGTGGCGGAGAGCAAACCGGGTGGAGTTGAGGCTGAGGCGTTGCGCCGCGTCCTTGGCCAGCAGCTTGAACCCTATGCCCTGCCCCGGGTCATCAAAATAGTGGCACAGATCCCGGTGAAGGCAAACGGCAAGTACGATCGCGAGGCCATCCTCGCCCTGGTGACAGCATGAAACGCATCAGGGCCGCCTGTGCCGCTGGTTATGAACGTATGGCCGCCCGCACCGACCTGCTCGACCAGATCAATGTCTTTCCCGTGGCCGATGCAGATACCGGCGTGAATCTGCGTCTTTCGCTTGCACCGCTGCGCGATGCGGCAAGCGAAGATGCCCAGTGCCTGGCGCGCTTGCAAAGCCACGCCACTGGCAATTCAGGCAACATTGCCGTTGCCTTTTTTACCCCTCTGCTCGGTCCACCAGATCCATCAGACACAAAAGCAGGTACAGCAGGCACAGGTCTGCACAGTACACAGGAAGAGGTGCACACCAAGCTTACCAGTAAGTTGGCCGCAGGTAACCGCCTGGCCCGACAAGCCGTGCTTGCCCCAAAAAATGGCACCATGCTGGATCTGCTTGAACACCTTGCCAGTTTCCACAACACTGCTGTTCCCCTACCTGCAGGCCACAACCTTGTGGAGGACCTGGCCGAGACGGTGCGCGCCACAGCCCAAATATTGCCGCAACTACGCCAGGCAGGTGTGGTGGATGCCGGTGCCCTGGGACTCTTCTTTTTTTTCGAAGGCTTTTTCGCCACATACTTGCAAGACACTTCCCTGCTCCGCCCGGCACATGGGCTGTTTCCAGGTCTGCTCAAACCTAAACCACTCCTGGCAAGCGATGAAGACAAGGGGCTATGTATAAGCCTTACCCTGGAGAGCAACACCAATAGAGACGCCAGAGACCCTGCCCAGGCTGAGCCAGCCGTGCTTGCTCAACTGGGCAGCAGTGTGGTGGTACGCCGGGATGGCAGCACCCTGCGGCTCCACCTGCACAGTCAAACACCGGAGAAGGTGCAGGAAAGACTGCAGGATTTAGGGACCATCACCAGGTGGCACACCGAACCTATCTCTTTGCAGCAACACAGCCGGCCGGCACCCGGCCTCTTGCACCTGCTCTGCGATGCCGCTGGCTCGCTGCCCCGAACCTTGGCACAGCAGGAGGGCATCAGCCTGCTCGACAGCTATGTGGTCTGTGATGGTGAGGCCAAACCCGAAACCCTGTGGGATCCGGCAACCATTTACAGTGCCCTGCGCCAGGGCAAAAAGGTGAGCACTGCCCAGGCCTCTGCGTTCGAGCGCCAGCAACTCTTTGCCAGCACCATCGAACTGTACGGGTCTACGCTCTACCTCTGTGTCGGCTCCGCCTATACCGGCAACCACGGTACAGCCCTGGCCTGGAAGCAGGAACATGACACCAAAGACCAGTTCACCGTGGTGGATAGCGGCGCAGCCTCTGGTCGCTTGGCCTGCATAGCCCTCATGGCTGCCCGCGCCAACCGCCGGGTTGCCACAAAAGAGGCTTTGCTGACCTTGATCAACACACTTTGTCAGAACTGCGAGGAATATGTTTTCCTCGATACCCTGCGCTATCTTGCTGCAGGTGGCCGGGTTTCGAAAATACGTGGTCTTGCCGGTGGCCTGCTTGGTCTCAAGCCCATTATCAGCCCACAGCAGGAAGGGGTGCGCAGCATGGGGGTGGTGCGCAGTCAAAGCGGCCAGAAGGATTTTGCCCTGGAACGGATGCGCACTTTGGCCAAAAGGAGCCGGGTGCCACTGGTTTTGCTTCAGTACAGCGACAATGAAGACTGGCTCCAGCAAGAGGTGCTCCCCCTGGTGCAGGAACTTCTCCCCAGCAGTGAAATCCTGCTGCTACCACTCTCCCTAACCTCGGGCGTGCACATGGGCCCGGGTACCTGGGCCCTGGCCGCCTGCCCACAGCCCACAGGCACAGAGACAATGGAGATATAACCATGCGAGTTGTGCTTGTTATTCCCAGCTACAACCACGGCTTGCGTCTTCCGGCCGTGCTAGATGATGCCAAAAGACTCGGCCTGCCCATCATGGTGGTGGATGACGGCTCCACCGATGACACCCAGACCATTCTGGCTGATCTGGCCACCCTGCCGGAGAACGCCCACATACATCTTGTGCGCCACCGCAGCAATCAAGGCAAGGGCGCAGCCCTGCACAGCGCCTTTACCCTGGCAACTGAGCAAGGATATGACTGGGCACTGAGCATGGATGCCGATGGCCAACACCTGGCCGAAGATGCCGCACACCTGTTGGCCCGTGCACGCGCCGCCGGGGGCCGGCCATTGGTGGTGGGGGTGCGCAACGGCATGGAAGACATCCATGTACCCTGGAGCAGCAGGGCTGGCCGCGGGTTTTCCAACTTTTGGGTCTGGGCCTGCGGCGGACCAAGACTTGCAGATTCCCAGTCCGGCTTTCGCCTCTATCCCCTACCCGAGACCCTGCTTCTGGGCGTGCAGGCCAAGCGTTACCAGTACGAGGTAGAGGTGCTGGTTGTGGCACAGACACAGGGTCTGCAGGTTTTGGAAGCGCCGGTACAGGTAGTGTACCAGCCCAAGGGAGAGCGCATTAGCCATTTTCGACCAGGCCGCGATTTTCTCCGCAACAGCGCCACCTTTTCCCGCCTGTTTTTCCGACGTTTTCTTGGTCACAACCAGTGAGTATGAGCGCCTTCTGGTACAGGTTTCTGGAAAAAAACGCCATTTTTTTCGGTGCCTGGCTCTTCCCCTTGAGTGCCCGCATCATTGCTGCAGGCTATTTTCTTTTTTCACCGCTACGCCGCGAAAGCATCCGCTTCTACCGTCTGCTTTATCCAAAACAGTCTGCTCTGCACCATTGCTACTGCGCCTGTCGGCAATACCAACAGTTTACCACCATCCACAGCGATCGTTTTCTTGCCCGCCAAGGTCGCAGCGTCAATTTCAGCTCCGAGGGTCTGGAGCAACTCGCCCCTTGCCTGGGTAAAGGAGGTGCACTTTTGCTCATGTCGCACCTGGGCAACTGGGAGATGGCTGCCAGCCTGCTGAGCCGTCAATTTAGTGAGTTGCGGCTTTTGCTCTTTATGGGTGCGAAACAAAAGGAAGGGGTGGAGGCCGCGCAAAAGGAGGCGCTGCGCAACGATGGCGTGCGCATCATTGCTATGGAGGAGCAGGAAGAAAATCCACTCCTTGCGGTGGAGGGCATCCGTTTCTTGCAGGAGGGAGGGGTGGTTTCCATGCCAGGCGACATCCTCCACCGGCCGGATCAGAGACGGCTGCAGGTGTCCTTTTTAGGCGGGGTGGCTGAAGTTCCGGCAGCGCCCTTTGTCATGGCCCTGCTGGCCCAGGCACCGCTCTTTGTCTTTTTCGCCTTCCGCACCGGTCCTGGCCACTACCATTTCACCCTGTCACCACCTCTGCTGCTGCACAAGCAAACCCGCAACAGCCACCGCAAAGAACGTGAACAGGTGCTGCAGCAGGCAGCCCAGCACTATGCCGGGCTGCTGGAACAGGCCCTGCGCGCCCATCCCTTTGCCTGGTTCCATTTCCGCCGTTTTGTCCATGACGCACCAAAGAGCCCCAGTGGTTCAGGCAGTCAAAACAGTCGAAAATAGGCCCTTACTGCTGCCAGAAAACCGATCAAGGCGCCTGAGCTTGCCAGACACTTTTCTTTTTACGGCAAAGCAGGTAATATTCTATCTTTTCTTCATCTATTTTGTAGGACAAGTTATGACCCGTGAGGAACTGCAAGACCGGATTATCGCCATTCTCGTACAGGATTTTGAATTCAAGGATCCGGCCCCAGACGACCATCTGCGTGATGTGCACGGCTTTGACAGTATCGACGCCATCGAACTGCTCGCCAAAATCGAAAAACTGCTTGGCTTTTCCCTTACCCGGGAAGAAAAGGAACAGGCCATGGTTATCCGCACCATAAACGATATTCTGGACTATATCGAAACCATGCAACAGAAACGGGACCTGGCCACACCATGAGTCGCCGGGTCGCGATCACTGCGGTCTCCGCAATCACACCGATTGGGTATGGCCAAAGGGATATTGTCGAGAGCTTGCAACAGGGTGTTTCCGGGGTCAAGCCGCTAAAAGACGACGGCCTGCTTGTCAGCCGTATCCATTCCAAGGTTTTCGGTACAGTGGATTATCCCATCCCCTTTGATTTTGCCCGCCGGTTCCGCAAAACCATGGGGCCGGTGGCCAACTATGCCTGCCAGGTTGCCGGCGATGTACTGGCCGCCTCTGGGCTCGATCAAGATTTCATCAGCTCAGGCAGGCTGGGGGTGGCCTTTGGCTCCACCCACGGCAGCCCAACGGTACAGCGGGATATCTACCGCACCTTTTTCCAGCAGCTGGACAGTGGTTTCTCTTCCATTGGTGCGGTGGATTACCTGCGCTCCATGGTGCACACCACGGCGGTCAATATCACCCGCATGTTCCACATCACCGGCCGGGTGATCGCCACGGCCACGGCCTGCACCACGGGCAGCCAGGCCATTGGCTTTGGTTACGAGGCCATCAAATTTGGCCTGCAAGATGCCATGATCTGCGGCGCGGCTGATGAATACGACACCACCACAGTGGCGGTTTTCGACAACCTGCTGGCTTGCTCGGTAGCTTTTAACGAACATCCGGAACAAACTCCCCGGCCCTTTGACAAAAAGCGCGATGGTCTGGTGGTGGGCGAAGGCGCAGGCGCGGTGCTTTTGGAAGACTATGCATCTGCCAAGCGGCGAGGCGCACCGATTCTGGCCGAGGTGCTTGGTTTTGCCTGCACCAATAATGGCGGTGATATGATCCTGCCCAACCTGGAGGGTATCACCGCCACCCTGCAATTGGCCCTGAAAAACGCCAGACTCACACCGGAAGAGGTGGATTTTATCAGCGCCCATGCCACAGCCACCAAAATGGGCGACAGCATCGAGGCCCAGGCCATTGCCCAGGTGTATGGCGACAGATCACCGTATGTGAGTGGGCTCAAGGGCTATACCGGCCACACCATGGGTGCCTGCGGCGCCATTGAGTTGATCTGTACCCTGTATATGATGCAGGCAGGTTTTTTGGCCCCTACCCTCAACCTTGAAGAGGTGGATCCCCGCTGCGCCATGATCCAGCATACGCCCGCGTGCATGGATGCAGATACGCGCATCGCTGCCATCCAGAATTTTGCCTTTGGCGGGGTCAATACCTGTCTGCTTATCCGGAAAGGGACTGATGCAGGCTGAAACACGTTCCACCTTATTTGCGCGTCTATTCATTGATTTGCCAGTCACCCTGGCCGCCTGGGGCTATTACATTTTTGCCTTTCTCTTGTTTTTCGCGCCCTTTTACGCTGCTGCGTTTTTGTGCCCGCGTCGCCGCCTGGCCGTCCAATACTTAAACCATCTCTACTGCCGTGGCCTCTTTGCCCTTATCAGGCTGATTGCGCCCCGCCAGTGCTGGCAGATCGATGCACGCCTGGGCAGCAGTAAGGGTGCGGTTATCCTGTGCAACCATCTTTCTTATCTGGATCCGCTGCTGCTCATGGCGACCATGCCTGCCTGCACCACAGTGGTGAAAGCGCGTTTTTTTCTTATCCCCATCTTTGGCTGGATACTGCAAAGTGCAGGCTATTTGCCCTCCAGTTTTGAGGGCCGTTTTACCCGTCTGATGCTCAGGCAAATGGAGGAATTGCAAAACTATCTTGCCGCAGGCGGCAATATGTTCATCTTTCCGGAGGGAACCCGCAGCCGTACTGGTTCGCCTGCACCGCTGCAAGCAGGAGCCCTCAAGCTGGCACGCCTCACCAAAGCACCGCTTGAGATCTTTCGCATCGACAACACCCAGGTCCTTTTTCCGCCGGGCCGTTTCCTCTTCAAGGCCAGCCAGGCAAATACCATCCGCATCGCTCTGGTTGCTCACATTCAACCGGAAGACGTTCTCTACCATGGCCCTGTGGATCATTTGGCCTTGCATCTGCGCACCCTGCTGGCAGGCGCAGTTTGTGCACAGCAAGAAAACGTCACCCCCAACCAGGCCCAGCAACCAACTCAGCCCGCTGCATAGCGCTACAGGAGTAGCCATGAACATCCTCCTTCTGTCCATGCCAGATATCACCCCGGTGGTCATCCATGAATCTGCGGTGCACATGCCTAACCTGGGCATTGCCAGTATTGCCGCCAATCTGGATCCTGGCCATGAAATCCGCCTGGTGGATCTGGTGCGCAAACGCCGCTCCTTAAAAAAATACCTCTCGCGTCTGGTAAGGGACTTTAAGCCGGATCTCATCGGCCTCTCCTCTATGACCTGGCAGTTCGACACCTGTGTTAAAATTGCCCACCTGCTTAAAACCCTTAGGCCTCAGGCCACCCTTGTTTTGGGCGGCTACCACGCCACCCTGATGTATGAAGAGGTGGCAAACAGCCCCGATGCCCGCTGGTTTGACTATATGGTGCGCGGCGAGGGTGAAATCATCATGCAACGGCTGGTACGGGCCCTTGAGGGGAACGATACGGTGGAGCACATCCCTGGCCTGTCCTACAAACGCGCCGGAATTTTCCGCCATAACGCCAGGGGCGAGAATCTCGATCTTGCCGACATCAAGCCGCCGGTTCGCGATAAACGCAGGCTCACCTGGGGCTATCACATTGTCACCAAAAAGGTGGAGGTGCTGGAGACCTCGCGCGGCTGCACCCGCTCCTGCAACTTCTGCTGTATGCGCCACATGTATGGCCGCAGCTTCCGCACCTATCCCATTGAACGGGTGCTGGCCGATCTGGACAACATCTATTACGAGCGCAAGACCCGCTGGGTTTTTCTCTCAGACGACAACATTGTTTTGAATGTCAAACGGGTGATGCAGCTCTGCGACGGCATTATTGCCCGTAACTACAAAAATTTGATGCTGACCGTGCAGGCCGACTGTCTGACCATTGCCGCCAATGAAGAGATGGTGGCCAAGATGGCCCAGGCAGGCTTTCGCATTGTCTTTCTGGGTATAGAAAACGGTTCCAAAAAGAACCTGAGCCAGGCCGGCAAGGGCGATATTGTCGCGGCCAGCAAACAGGCCATTGCCAACTGCCACAAACACGGCATCATGGTGCTGGCTGGCCTGATTTTCGGCTTTCCAGACGACGACGCTGCGGCCATCCGAGAAAATTACGAATTCTTCCAAGAAATTGGTGCAGACGTGCCCTACTGCCAGCTGCTCACCCCCTACCCGAAAACAGGCATGCGTCAGCAACTGATTGAGGCGGGCATGGTGGTGAATATGGATGATTACAAGCGCTACAACGGCCTCTGGGCCAATGTGCGCACACGGCACCTGAGCATGGAAGAACTGCAGTTTGAATTCTGGTTGCAACGGGAACAGGTGCTGGGCTGGTGGCGACCGCCCCAACTGCTGCGCCAGGAAGGCCGCTTCTGGACTTCGCTCTGGCGTTTTGTGGTTAAACCAGTGCTCAAACGCAGTTATGAGCGCAAACTGAAAGAACAGGGCTGGCAAGGACTCTACCAGGAGGCCGAGGCCCACTGGCGGGGTATGAACCACTTTCCAGATCTGGAAGGGTACTGAGCATGCAGATCTACAATCTGGAATTCAGCGAACAAGAGGTGCGGCAGGCTGTGGCCGCAGGCAGGCTGCTCTCCATGGAAATAGAGTTCAGCCGCCTGTGCAACTTCCGCTGCAGCTACTGCTATGTGGAGGACCGAGTTGCGCACCCAAATGAGCTGAACAGGGAGGAAATCCGCTCTGTTCTGCTGCAGGCCAAGGCGCTGGGCGCACGGAAGATCATTATTTTAGGCGGTGAGCCAAGTATTTACCCACATCTGCCAGAGATGCTCGAATTTTTGGCGAATAATGAACTGGCCATCGAGATCTTCACCAATGGCAGCGGTGTGACGGCAGAGCTGGCCCGGCTGCTGGCAAGTAAAAAGGCGCGGGTGGTGCTTAAGCTCAATTCGCGTGATGCTGAACTACAAGACAAACTGGCCGGAAAAAAGGGCGCACATGCCATTATCATGCAGGCCCTGGCTAACCTGCGCAGTGCAGGCTATCCCCAAAACTATCCCGCAAACGGGCTCTTTCTTGCCCTGTCCACGGTCATTTGCCGCCAGAATATTGAAGAACTGCCGGATCTGTGGCGCTGGCTGCGCCGCGAAGGCATTGAACCCTACTTTGAGGTCATCACCCCGCAGGCCAATGCAGTGGCAAACAGCTGGCTTAATGTATCCGGTTCAGAGTTGAAGGCACTTTTTACCGAGCTTGCCGCCATAGACAGGGAGGAGTTCGGCAAAATTTGGGAACCACAGCCGCCACTTGTGGGCAACCGCTGCATGCGCCATCAGGTTTCCTGCCTGGTGACGGCCAAGGGCGAGGTCATGCCCTGTGTGGGCGTAACTTTAGCCATCGGTAATATCCGCGAGCAGCCCCTAGCGGATATTTTGCGCTCTTCCAGCGTGTTAAACGATCTGAAAAATTACCGCGAAACCATCAAGGGCCCCTGCAAGAGCTGCGAAAAGGCTGCGGAATGCTACGGCTGCCGAGGAGCGGCCTTCCAGCTCACCGGTGATTACCTGGCCAGCGACCCCACCTGCTGGAGAAACTGCGGCAAGCAGACCTGAATGCTGTGTCTGTGCTAACTACCCTTAAAAAGTATAGCCAATCAACAGTTTAATAGAGTTGAGCGGCTCGTTGGGATCTTTTGTACCTGCATTGGAAATGTGGTGGTAGCGCACTTCAACGATGAGGGCGTGCATGGGGTCATCGAGCACCCGGCGCAGGCCACCGGCAAACTGGTAGTTGCCATTCCAGTCGGCACCCATGCCGGGAATATCGGCAAAACTGTAGAGGATACCGCCACCGCCAAAGACATAGGGTTGCCAGATGGGATGCGCAGTGAAGGTGTAGGCGGCAAGCAAGTTCACCCCCACCATGGCCGAGGTGTCTGGCCCGGTTACGAAGTGCAGGGGCAACTCCACAAAGGTATCGTGCCGGCCTGCAAGCCAGCCAGAACCGATATCATCAATGGTGAGGTGGCTGTAGCGCGGCACCAGATCAAAACTGTGCACCCGCTCCTCGGTCAGCCCCCAGCCGGGAAAACTCTGGCCATAGCCTGCCAGCAGGGCCCAGTAGTCATCTGATGTATCCAGTAGGCCGGCCTGGGATACAGGCACGGTTAGCCATAATCCCAACGTCAAAAATATTGCCACTGCTCGGCATAGGGCCGCCTTGGGTCGCTCCAGCGGCACTGAATCTTTGCCCACAAGGTTGCTTTTGCACATACCGTGTGCCTCAAGTTTCTGGGTTGCCCATCAGAGCTATCCCATGACTATCCCATGAGAATGGTAGAGAAAGCGACTTGGAAAGCACGCTGATAGTATGGTGTGTTAGGAATACCATACGAACCAGAAACATCCAAACCACGGCCCAATATAACATCATTTTCAGCCAATTGCTTGCACGTATCAATAGGCACGATAGGCACGCGTTTGCCCCCGAGTCAAAGGCCACCACCTTCAGAAACAACAATTCCATTTGTTTATCCAGTTGCTGGAATCAACTTGTGGCCATGTTGGTGGTCCTGGTCTGGCTGCAAAAGCCTCCGTGGCATACTGGTAAGCGAAGCGCTTAAAAAAAGAATCTCTCCCGCCTTTGGTCTTTGGTCTGCAGCCAACCGTATACCCCAACCGATCCACATGGCCGCTTCCATGGCAGCCAGGCACACAAGCTGTTCTTTCTGTAAGCCAATTATGCAACACCGCACATCTGGCGCAAAGCGATTTATTGCGGCCCTTTGCTCAGTTGAATTCACCTCCCTTTGCTCAGTTGAATCGCCCGTTTTCAGAAGGCTTTGCTCTTTTGCCTGACTATTCAAATAGTACTGCAGCGATACGCATTGTTGTTGCAAATAAAAAACGGGAAAATCAATTGTTGACAATTCTGTATCAACAAAGTCAGTAATGTCCGGTTAAGAAATTGCATGGAGACAATGGATAAAAAAGTATCGTAACACATTAAAATAGCTTGACAAATCCATAAAGGGCCGATGCGGCCGTTTTCAT
>Ga0334886_1001271_pt1 | contig 30532 bp, 20 predicted proteins | sample GraSluR1_MG_9_FD_207232 | JGI IMG/M metagenome (GOLD analysis project Ga0334886, IMG submission 207232) | Sludge microbial communities from methane-producing bioreactor in Wageningen University, Netherlands - Granular Sludge_27_06-R1 | ecosystem: Engineered > Bioreactor > Anaerobic >... | reverse complement strand
CCGAGGTAGTGCGCCTGTTTCTGGAACAGCCGCTGCCCGGCGAAATCATGACGGACTTGCGGGCCTTCCTGGAAGAGGTGCGGTATCCGATCGCGGTCCGCTCGTCGAGCTTGCTCGAAGACAGCCGGTTCCAGCCGTTTGCCGGCGTATATGCCACGTACATGCTGCCAAACAGCCACCCGGAACTGACTGTGCGACTGGATCAGCTCAGTGCGGCGATCAAACTGGTTTATGCGTCCGTTTTTCAAGGCGGAGCCCGTTCCTATCTCGAAGCCGCTGGCAGCCGTGTCGAAGAGGAGAAGATGGCGGTCGTCTTGCAGGAAGTCGTCGGCCGCCGCCACGAGCATTACATCTATCCGGATTTCGCCGGTGTCGCCCATTCGGCCGATTTCTACCCGCCGCCGGGGATATCGCCGGCCGACGGGGTCGTGTGCGCCGCCCTGGGGCTGGGGCGGTGGGTGGCCGATGGCGGCGCCGCCCTGCGCTTCAACCCGCGGCGGCCGAGCCGGCTCCATCAGTTCGGGACCGTCGACGACTGGCTCAAGGGCAGCCAACGGGAGTTCCTGGCGATCGACGTATCGGGTTCCGAGCTGCCGCCGCAAGCCAGCGAGACCTACAACGTGGTCCGTCTCGATCTCGCGGACGCCGAGCGTCACGGCACGCTGAACGCGGTGGGCAGCACCTACTCGCCGCAGAATCGCGCGATTCTCGACGGCATCGATCGACCTGGCCCGCGCCTGGTTAGTTTCGCGCACGTTCTGAAATCCGGGCTGTTCCCCCTGGCGGATATTTTGAATTACCTGCTGGAGCTTGGTCGCAACTGTCTGAGCGGACCGGTAGAAATCGAGTGGGCGGCGACCTTGGCCGAGAAACCAGACCTCCCGCACCGCTTCGCTTTTCTACAGATCCGCCCGTTGACCATGGCAACGAACGGCCAGACGCTGACCGAGCAAGACCTCAACGATCCCGGCGCTCTGATCACCTCGGAGGTCGCCTTGGGGAACGGGCGCTACCCGGACGTGCGCGACATCGTCTACGTTTCGCCGTCCGCCTTCGATCGGGCGGCGACCGTGGCGATCGCCGCCGAGGTGGCGGCGTTGAACGCGCAGCTCAAACGCGAAGGACGGCCGTATCTGCTACTGGGGCCGGGACGCTGGGGAAGCAGCGATCGCTGGCTCGGCATTCCGGTGCGGTGGGAGCAGATCTCGGGCGCCCAGGTGATCGTCGAGACCGACCTGCCGGATTTCAAAGTTACACCCAGCGAGGGCACGCACTTCTTCCAGAACCTGACCAGTTTCCAGGTGGGCTATTTGACGGTCAATCACGGCCGGCCGCGCACGGTCTGCCGCTGGGAACGCCTGGATGCGATGGCGGCCGCGACAACGGGCCGGCACGTGCGCCACCTGCGATTGCCGGGCGCGTTGGAGATCGTGATCGATGGACGCAGCCGGCGCGGCATCGTCCGCGCCGGGGCGGCAAACCTGTAAATCTAGCCTCTATTCCCGGTTTTCTCAAATTCACGAATCCGGTTGACAAGGCAGGTTTTGGGCACGGTCTTTGGGCCGTGCTTTACGGCGTGCACCTCAACCGAAAGGAAGTCGTCATGGCGACCACCAAGGCTTACAACCCGTTCGAGATGGCCCGCGCACAGTTCGACAAGATCGCCGATCTGATCGGACTCGATGCCGGCACGCGCGAGCTGCTGCGCAGTCCTCTCCGCGAGTTCCACTTCAGCGTGCCGGTGCGCATGGACGACGGCAACATCAAGGTATTCCAGGGCTTCCGCATCCAGCACAACGATGCGCGTGGTCCCGCCAAGGGTGGCATCCGGTTCCACCCCCATGAGACCGCCGACACGGTCCGCGCCCTCTCGATGTGGATGACCTGGAAGTGCGCCGTGGTCGACATCCCGCTCGGTGGCGGCAAGGGCGGCGTGATCTGCGATCCGCACCACCTCAGCGCGCGCGAACAAGAAGCCATCTGCCGCGGCTTCATTCGGCAGATCTACAAGAACATCGGGCCGGTCTCGGACGTTCCCGCGCCCGACGTGATGACAAGCCCGCAGCACATGCTGTGGATGATGGACGAGTACGAGGTGTTGACCGGCGGGCACTATCCGGGCGTGATCACCGGCAAGCCGGTCGGCATGGGCGGTTCGCTCGGCCGCAAGCAGGCGACTGGTTACGGCGTCGTGTATTGCCTGCGCGAGGCGCTGCGCGAACACGAGCTGGCGCCCGAGGCGACCACCGCCAGCGTACAGGGATTCGGCAACGTCGCCCAGTTCGCCATCGAACTCTACCACCAACTCGGCGGCAAGGTCGTTTGCGTGTCGAGCTGGGACCAGGAAGACCAGACGTCGTACTCCTTCCGTCGCAACACGGGCATCGATCTGGCCGAGCTGCAAGGCATCACCAATCGCTACGGCGGCATCGACAAGGCCAAGGCGCGCGAACTGGGTTACGAGGCGCTGCCGGGCGACGCCTGGCTCGAGCAGGATGTCGACATCCTGATTCCGGCGGCGCTGGAGAACCAGATCACGGGCGAGAACGTCGGCAAGATCCAGCAGCGCGTGAAGATCGTGGCCGAAGGCGCCAACGGGCCGACCACGCCGGAAGCGGACGCCATCCTCGAGGAGCGGGGCATTTTCCTGATCCCCGATTTCCTGGCCAACGCGGGCGGGGTGACCTGCAGCTATTTCGAGCAGGTCCAGTGCAATATGAATTACTTCTGGGAAATGGACGAGGTCCTCGGTAAGCTGGATCTCAAGATGACGGCCGCCTATCAAGCCATCAGTGAACTGGCCCGCAAGCGCAAACTGTACATGCGCGACGCGGCTTACGTGGTGGCGATCAACCGGGTGGCCGAGGCCTGTCGCGAACGCGGTTGGGTCTAGCAGCCTGCTCGCGGTGCGATTGTCGGCGGGCCCGGTCGTTGCGGCCGGGCCCGCGCAGTCGGGAGGTCCCGCATGGCGTCGTGGCAGCTTCCGGTCTACCGGCGGCAGCTGCTGAACCATGCGACCGGGCCGACTCGCATCGGGGCCGGCGATCTCGGCGGCAAGGCCTCCGGCCTGATCCAGTTGCGCGAAGACATCGTCCGCCGCCTGTCGCCCGCCGAGACCGAAGGCATCCACGTCGACGTCCCACGCCTGACGGTGATCACGACCGATGTCTTTGCGTCTTTCTTGAGCTTGAATCACCTCGACGATACCGATTGGGACGGACTCAGCGATCGCCGGATCGCAGGGCTCTGTCAGGCCGCGCATCTGCCGGCGATGTGGATCGGCGATTTACGGTCGCTCACGGAATGGGTCCAGCAACCGCTCGCCATCCGTTCCTCGAGCCGGCTCGAGGATGCCCTGGCCCATCCCTTCGCCGGCGTCTACGCGACGAAGATGATTCCCAACCGGCGCCTCGATCCGGACAGCCGGTTCAAACACCTCGGCGCCGCGGTCAAGTTCGTGTTCGCGTCGACATTCTTCGCAGCCGCGCGGGATTACCGCCGCGCCGTGGGCGTCGCCGATCATCCCGAAGCGATGGCGGTCGTGGTCCAGGAAGTGATCGGCCGCCGGCACGGTTCGCGCTTCTACCCGGATTTGTCCGGCGTGGCCCGCTCCTGGAATCCCTATCCCATGGGCCGCGCCAAACCCGAGGACGGCGTCGTCAACCTGGCGCTGGGTCTCGGCAAACAGATCGTCGACGGCGGCCTGAGCTGGACCTACGCGCCGAACCGCCCGGCCGCGCCGCCGCCCGCCGCCGGTCCCAAGGACCTATTGCGCAATAGCCAGACCAGTTTCTGGGCGGTCAACATGGGCCCGCCGCCGCTGCCCGATCCCCTGCGCGAGGAGGAGTTCCTGGTTCGCGCCGATCTGGCGCACGCGGAGGCGGACGGTGTGCTCGACTTGCTCGCCTCCACCCTCGACCCGCAGACGGGCCGCTTCCGTCCCGGCTGTCACGGCGACGGTCCCCGCTTGCTCGACTTTGCGCCGCTGTTGCAACATCGGCTGCAGCCGCTGAACAACGTGCTGCGCCGGGTGCTTGCCGCCGCCGAAGCGGCAGCCGGCCAGGCCGTCGAACTGGAGTTCGCCGCGACGTTTCCGGAAGCTGCCCCGCCGCGTCTGGGCCTGCTGCAGATGCGCCCGATGGCGGTCGCCGAGGACGATATCCTGGTCACCGAGGAGCAGATGGAGGGCGCCAATGTCCTGTTGGCCAGTCATCACGTGCTCGGCAACGGCGAGCGGACGGATCTCTACGATATCGTCTATATACCTCCGGATGGCTTCGAAGCGAGGCACACGCCGCGGATCGCCGCCGAATTGGACAAGATCAACCGCGGCCTGGTGGCCGCCGGTCGGCCGTACCTGCTGATCGGTTTCGGCCGCTGGGGCAGCAGCGATCCCTGGCTCGGGGTGCCGGTCGCCTGGCCCCAGATCGGCGGCGCCCGGGTCATCGTCGAGGCGACCCTGCCGGGCATGGAACCGGAACTGAGCCAGGGTTCGCATTTTTTTCATAACTTGATCGGCCTGCGTGTACTCTACCTGTCCGTTCCGCATCGAGGCGGGCAAAGCATCGCCTGGGATCGCTTGCAACAGTTGACTGCGGTGCAGGACACGGGTTTGGTTCGGCACGTGCGCAGTGACCAACCCCTGAGCGTGCGGGTGGACGGACGGCGCAGACGCGGAGTGGTGATCTGTCATGATTGAGAACACGCAGAACCGGCAAAACGACGAACAAGTCTCGAGCGAACCCCTCTTCAGCGCGTTGCGCGAACGCGCCAAGGAGCTCAACTGCGTCTACGAGATCGAGAGCATCCTGGCGCAGGAAGACAAGACCCAGGACGAGGCTTTGCAGGCTGTCGCCGAACTGCTGCCGACCGGCCTGCAGTACGACGACATCGCGGCGGCGTCGATCGACGTGGGGGCGACGTCCTATCACGGCAGCCGCTTCCAGCCGACGCACTGGATGATGGAAGCGCCGATCCTGATGCAGGGCGAGCCGGCGGGACGGATCCGCGTCTGTTATCTCGAAGCGCGGCCCGTCGAAGCGCTCGGTCCGTTCATGCTGGAGGAGGAGCGGCTGCTGCGCAGCGTCGCCGACCGCCTCGGACACTACTTGCTCTATAAACGGGTGCGCAGACTCTGGCAGCGCATGGACGCGGCCGGCCGCGACCCGGACCACGCCGCCGAGAAGGGTTGGCAGGTGGTCATGCGCATGCTCAAGGGCACGGATCCGCAACTGGCCCGGCGCATCGGCCGCAAGATGCTCAACCTGCTCTGCGCCATGGGCGTGGCCGAGGCGCAGGAGGTGCTCCATCGGATGGAGAACGTGGAGGCCGATGGCAGGGAGAACGTTCCGGCGCTGCGTTTGGACCTCGAAGAGATGACCTTGCCGGGCCGGCCATTCAAGCTGGCGGCGACGTACCTGACCGACAGCGAGATCTTGTCGCGCATCCAGAAGTGGATGCAAGAAGATCGCGCCGGATTCCTGTTCAAGGTCCTGAGCAATCCGCGCAGCACGCTCGCCGACATCGCCAACGCCATGCACCGGGTCTATCACGTGCTGGCCGACGGCATTCAGCTTTCGGAGAGCTGGTTCAAGAGCTTGCGCGTCACATTGACTCACCGCCTGCTGACCGAACAGCTCGAGTTCAACCAAGTGGCGCGCGACGTCGTGCGCGTCCGCGATTTCCGCGACGTGCTGCAGCACGTCGTCATGTCGACGGAATCGCACGGCAAGCTCGGCGGCAAGGCGGCCGGCTTGCTGCTGTCATACTGGATTCTCTCGCGCGCCGAGGATGAGCTGTTGGCCGAAATCAAGATGCCGCACACGTGGTATGTGGCGTCGGACGCAGTGCTGGAATTCTTCAACTACAACGAACTGGAAGACGTCTGGGAGCAGAAGTTCAAAGACCTGGCCACCATTCGCCGCGAGTATCCGAACATCATCCAGCTCTTCAAGAACTCGACCTTCCCGCCGGACCTCAGCAAAGGATTGTCCATCGCGCTGGACGACCTGGGCCCGGTGCCCTTGGTCGTGCGCAGCTCCAGTCTCCTGGAGGATCGCCTGGGCACCGCTTTTTCCGGCAAGTACAAGAGCCTGTTCCTGGCGAACCAGGGCAGCAAGGAGGAACGGCTCGCAGCGCTGCAGGACGCCATCGCCGAGATCTATGCCTCGCTGCTCGGGCCTGACCCCATCGAGTATCGCCGCGAGCGCGGTCTGCTTGAGTTCGACGAACAGATGGGGATCCTGATCCAGGAAGTGATCGGCCGGCGCGTCGGCAAGTACTGGGTGCCGGCCTTCGGCGGTGTGGCGTTCAGCCGCAACGAGTTCCGTTGGTCGCCGCGCATTCGGCGGGACGACGGTCTGGTGCGGATGGTGCCGGGCCTGGGCACGCGCGCCGTCGACCGCGTCGGAGAAGATTTTCCAACCCTGCTCGTGCCCGGTCAGCCCAACTTGCGCGTGAACGTCGATCGCGAAGAGATCATCCGCTACAGCGCACACATGATCGACGCCCTGAATCTGGAAACAAACAGCTTCGACACGCTCACGATCCAATCGCTGCTGCGCGACGCCGAAGGCGACTTTCCCATGCTCGACAAAGTATTCTCCGTGCAGTCGCGCGATCTGTTGCGCAAGCCGGTGCCGCTGCTCTTCGACCCCGAGAAGGACGAGGTCGTGACGACGTTCCAGGGACTTGTCGACGAAACGCCGTTTCTGCAGCAGGTCCGGAGCATACTGACCGTGCTCGAAACCGCGATGAACACGCCGGTCGATGTCGAATTCGCCCACGACGGCAAAGATTTCTATATCCTGCAATGCCGGCCGCAGAGTCAGGCGCAAGACGTTGCGCCGGCGCCGATCCCGCAGGATATCCCGCCCGCCGATCTGATCTTCGATTCGCATCGCCACGTTTCCAACGGCTACGTGCCCGATCTGACGCACGTGGTCTACGTGGATCCGGCCGCCTATGCCGCGTTGCCGGACGAGGCGAGCCTGCGCGCCGTGGGTCGGGCGGTCAGCGTCCTCAACGGCGTGCTTCCCAAACGGCAGTTCGTGCTCATGGGCCCCGGTCGCTGGGGCAGCCGCGGCGACCTCAAACTCGGCGTCAGCATCACGTACGCCGATATTTGCAACACCTCGCTGCTGGTGGAGATGGCGTGGGGCAAGGGCAAGACGATGCCCGACCTCTCGTTCGGCACGCACTTCTTCCAGGATCTCGTCGAGTCGCATATCCGGTATCTGCCGCTGTATCCGGGGGAGTCGGGCACCGTCTTCTGCGAGGACTTCTTCCGCACGTCGCCGAACCTCCTCGCCGAACTGGCGCCCGACTATGCGTACTTGTCCGAATGCATCCGTGTCATCGATGTGCCGACCTGCACCGGCGGCCGTATCTTGCGCGTGCTCTTGAACGCCGATCTCGAGCGAGCGGTCGCGATCTTGGCCGAACCGGACCAGGTCGCCCACGAACGGCAGACACCGCGGCGGGGCCTGGTCGGCGCCGCGCAGGAGCGCCACTGGTTCTGGCGGCTGCGGATGGCCGAGAAGATCGCGGCCGAGATGGATGCCGAGGCTTTAGGCGTCGTCGCCGTATACGTGTTCGGTTCGGCCAAGAACGCCAGCGCGGGACCCGGCAGCGACATCGATCTGTTGATCCATGTCCGCCAGAACATTCGCCAGCGCACCGAGTTGCTAGCCTGGCTCGACGGTTGGAGCCGCTGCCTGGCCGAAATGAACTACCTGGAAACGGGAATCCGGAGCGAAGGGTTGCTCGACGTACACTTGATCACGGACGAGGACATCGCGCAACGCACGAGCTGGGCCGCCAAGATCGACGCCGTGACGGACGCGGCGCGGCCGCTGCCCGTCGGTACGTCGCGGCGGGCATAGCCCAAAGGACGCAACGAGGATCTGCGGCGCGAGGTCAACTGCCGGTCAGCGGGGGCAGCAATTCCCGCCGCGCCGCCGCGGGCGCAGTCGGGTCGAAGGTCACCAACGCCAGTTCCGGTCCGTCGTGGCACGCCGTCAGACACCAGGTGCGCCCGAGCTGTTCGCGCCAGGCGCCGGCCAGGCGCACGGTCTCGTGAATGTGACCATGCAGACTGACCGCGGGTTGCCGGCGTTCGATGAACCGACGCAGGGCGATGCTCCCGACGTGCACATCCAGCGGGACGTGATCGACCTGCCGGCCGTCCAGGGCGGCGCGGTCGAGAACGGTCCGGTAGGGCGGACTGTGGCAGAGCAGAACGGCGCCGGCAACGTCGTGTCCGCCGGCTAACCGCTCGAGGTCGCCGGCGATGGTGGCGAACTGCTCACGCCTGGGATCGATGTCGACGCTGTAGACGCCATCCTCCGGCGCCACGCAGCCGGGGTCGGTGAACCGGCTCACGTCGTAACGCTCCCAGTCTTTCAGGCGAAACGGCGTGGGCGGAACATACGGGTAGCCCAGGACCGGAATTCCGCAGACGTCCGTCCAGGCACCGGCGAGGTATTCCCAGAGCCCGTCCGCGGCGATGTCCTGCAACTCGGGTTCGAGGGCGCGCGGATCGTCGTTGCCGGCGATCACCACGAACCGCGGATAGGCGTCCGCGAGATCGTCGCGCAGCGCGACCAGCGCCGGGCGCAGGAAGTCGCGCAGGAAATCGGGGTAGCGGTCGGCCTCGGCCCAGGGCGCCAACGCGTGCGGCAGCAGATCTCCTCCCAGCAGAACGGCGGCGGGTCGCGCGGTTGCCACGGCGTGCAGCAGCGCGCGGTAGCGGCCCGGCCGACCGTGCAGATCGGTGGCGAAGAACCAGAGCCGCTCCGGGTTCGCCTCCAAGCCGTATCCCGCGTTGCTGGTCACCGCTCGAACCTGCCGGATCTAGATAGCGGATCGTAACTATCTGCGATTAGGGCGCCGCGTTCGCGCTCCGACGAGCCGCGCGGGGCGATGATACGCCGGGCGGCCGGCCACGCGCCAGCCGGACGACGCAAGTTATCGCCGGCAGTCTGGATTTTTCTATTGCACCACGTTCGGCGAGTCAGCATTTTACCTGCCATCCCGTCGGCTCCTGGCCCGCGCCAGCTCCGTCCATCGGCATCACCGCGAAGGAGAGTCCAACCATGGTCCGGAACGTTGCCCAATTCATGGATATGGTCAAGGCCAAGAACCCGGCCGAACCGGAATTCCATCAGGCTGTCGAAGAAGTCATCGAATCGATCTGGCCGGTGCTCGACAAACGGCCGGAGTATCGCACGGCCAAAATTCTCGAACGCCTCGTCGAGCCTGAGCGCACGATCATGTTCCGCGTGCCCTGGGTGGACGACAGCGGGGAGATCCAGATCAACCGCGGCTTCCGGATCGAGATGAACAGCGCCATCGGTCCCTACAAGGGTGGGCTGCGCTTTCACCCGAGCGTGAACCTGGGCATCTTGAAGTTCCTCGCCTTCGAGCAAGTCTTCAAGAACAGCCTGACCACGCTGCCGATGGGCGGCGGCAAGGGCGGCAGCGATTTCGATCCCAAGGGCAAGAGCGACAACGAGGTCATGAGCTTCTGCCAGAGCTTCATGACCGAGCTATACCGCCACATCGGCCAGTTCACCGACGTTCCCGCGGGCGACATCGGCGTCGGCGGTCGCGAGATCGGCTACTTGTTCGGGCAGTACAAGAAGATCGTCAACGAGTTCACCGGCGTCCTGACCGGCAAAGGTCTGGCGTGGGGCGGCAGCCTGGTCCGGCCCGAGGCCACGGGCTACGGCTCGGTCTACTTCTCGGCTGAAATGCTCGCCACGCGCGGCCAGACGCTCGAAGGCAAGAGGTGCCTCGTATCCGGCTCCGGCAACGTGGCGCAGTACACCTGCGAAAAGCTGTTGGATCTCGGCGCCAAGCCGCTGACCTTGTCCGACAGCAGCGGCTACATCTATGACGAGGCGGGCATCGATCGCGACAAACTCGCGTACGTCATGCAGCTCAAAAACATCAAGCGCGGGCGCATCAGCGAGTATGCTGAGAAGTACAATTCGGCTGTGTACACGCCGATAGACCCCGGCATGGATCACAATCCGCTGTGGGACCACAAGGCGGACTGCGCGTACCCTTCGGCGACCCAGAACGAGATCAACGCCAAGGATGCCGCCAATCTCCTGAAGAACGGCGTCTACGTCGTGAGCGAGGGCGCCAACATGCCGACTACGCCCGAGGGTGTCAACCTGTTCCTGGACAAGCGCATCTTGTATGGTCCGGGCAAGGCGGCCAATGCGGGCGGCGTCTCGACGAGCGGGCTGGAGATGAGCCAGAACAGCCTGCGCCTGAGTTGGACGCGCGAGGAGGTCGACCAACGGCTGGCCGGAATCATGAAAGCGATCCACAAGACCTGCGTCGACGCGGCCGAAGCGTTCGGCACGCCGGGCAACTACGTAAACGGCGCCAATATCGGCGGATTTCTGAAAGTGGCGGACGCCATGCTGGCGCAGGGCCACTGGTAGCGAGCCGGCGGCACGGTCCGGACCAGACCGCGGGGCGAGCGAAACGGCAGCGGCCGGCCGCTCGCCCCGCGCGTTTGTGCAGCATCGGCGCGGCAACGCCGGCTGCGGTCGACTCAGCGCTCCGGGCCGCTCGGTAGATGCCAGGCGCCGCTTGCCAGATCGAGCTTGTGGCAGTGAGTGCACTCGCCCTGGAACATCGACAAAAACGGGTTGTCCGGGCGCGGCTCGAGGTGTATCCGGTGCATCAAGCGCGCGAACGGCGGCGCGTCCGTCGCCTGCTCGCCGTGGCAAGCGAGGCAGGCTCCGGGAATGTCGGCCAGCGCGTCCGCCACATCGGGATGGCGCCCGGTCAGTGCCACGCCGGCTGGTGCGGCATCCGCGGCGGCGGCGAGCAATGCCTCGCCAGCGCCCGCGCACCACTGCTTCATGTGCGTGCTGATCCGCACGTCCATGCCCAGATCCTGGTAGTTCAGGTGGCAGTCGATGCAACCGTGCGGGTACATGTCCGGGGCGTTGACGCCGGGAACCGCGCGCGGCGGCGGTAGCGGGGGCATGCCCTCCCCGCGCGGGGGCGCCGCAGCGCCGGTCGTGGCCGCCGCCGCGGCAAGCAGCGCGGCCATTGCCAGCGCCGGGCGATGGCGGGATGCAATGCGACGCATGCTGGTGTGTCCTTTCCGATCTCCGCGTGGCCTCCGCCGCGAAAGGCCGGCAGACCCGTCGGCGGTTCGCGATCGTGGATGCTCGTGTTCCTGCGGGGATCTGACACCATAATTAGGATATATGGGTATTTATGTCAATATGTGGGAGCCGTACTGCATGGCCGCGGGCGGCGCCAGGTCTTGCTACTGGCGCGTCGTTGACAGCGAGCGCAATGGGGCGCTATCCTGTTGCGTGACAGTCCCGCCTCCTGGTGGGGGCGACATGGTCTCGACGTGGTCGGGGGACTGTGGGCTGCGTGCCGGGATCCCACCCATCCCGCTAAACGGTGGAAAACCAACAAGCGACGAAGCTAACTTCGCGCTGGCGGCCTAAGGCCGCCCGTCCCAGGCTCGGGGGGTCACCAGCCTGATCCGATGGGGCGCCGTTTACTGGCGACTGGCCCGAAGCAGGTCTCTGGCGGAGGGTGAGACTTAAGTGAGACTGGTCCGGCGGTTGGTGCGCCGATCGACCTTCCGGCGGATGAGATCAACGATCGGCTACGCATGTAGATGCCTGCAGGGTACCGGTTACGGACGCGGGTTCGATTCCCGCCGCCTCCACCATCTATCGTTGACGCACCGCGGCGCTGCCGCGGCGCTCTGGTCACCCGATCGCTTGGCACCGCTGGCCGCGTCGCTCTTGCGGCCGCGGTCCTGACAACACGGACAAACCTGGTCACCATACCCGATATCGAGTATCCTGAAGCAAATACATCTGCGCCGCACCGATGCGCTGGTTCTCCGTTTCGCCCGCCGTAGGAGAATGCCGTGATCGGTCAAACCGTCGCGCAATACAAGATCCTGGCTCGCCTGGGGGAAGGCGCCACGGGCGTGGTGTACCAGGCAGAGCACGCGACGCTGCGCCACTTGGTTGCGATCAAGTTTCTCCGCGCCGAACTGATGCTGGGCGAGACCGCCCGCGACCGGTTCCTGCGCGAAGCGGAGATCGCGGCCTCCCTCGACAGCCCCGGTGTGTGCAGCGTCATCGACTACGGCGAGCATGACGGCCGCGTTTACCTGGTGATGCGATACTGCCCGGGCGCCAGCCTGCGGGACCGCATCGCGGCGGGACCGCTCGCGCCCGAGCAGGCGGTACTCTTCGCGATCCAGATCGCGGAAGGTCTGGCCGCCGCCCACGCGCGCGGGGTCGTGCATCGCGACATCAAGCCGTCGAACATCGTCATCAGCGGTACGAATCGCTGCACCCGCAGCCCGGCAACGGGTCCCGAGGCTTCGACAGTCTCGGTCACGACCGGCGGCGGCCCGCAGGAACAGGCCAAGATCATCGACTTCGGGTTGGCGTTCCTGCCGCAGCAAACCCGCCTGACGGGAACAGGCGGCCGCCTCGGCACGCCCGCCTACATGGCGCCCGAGCAGGTTGCCGGCGAGCCGACGGATCAGCGGACCGACCTCTGGGCGCTCGGTGCGGTGCTCCACGAGATGGTGACCGGGCGGCCGCCGTTCGCCGGCGACCACGCCGACGCCGTGATGCACGCCATCCGGACCGCGGAGCCGCGGCTCATGACGCAGCCAGATCCGGCGGTGCCGGCGAAGTTGGCCTGGATCATCGCGCGCGCCCTGCAGAAGGACCCCGCCCGGCGTTACTCGGACGCCGAAGCGATGCTCCGCGATCTACGGAGTCTGCACGCCGACCTGAAGCAGCGTACCCGGGATCTGCCGTCCTGGGTGGTGGCCCGCCGCCGCTGGCTGGGGTGGTTTGGTGCCGGGATCCTGGTATTGGCCGGCGGGACGCTGGCTCTGATCCTGTTGCGCGCGCCACCGCAGCCGGCGCATGGTCTGCCGCCCGGCAAACCGGTTCCGCTCACCAGCGGCGTTGCGCTGGACACCGAGCCCGCGATCTCGCCGGACGGCAGCCGCATCGCCTTCACCTGCCGGGTGGATGGCCAGGCCGATATCTACGTCGTCGACGCGCACGGAGGCGATCCGCTGCGCTTGACCCATGACCCGCGCGACGACTACTCGCCCGCCTGGTTTCCCGACGGCAGCAGCCTGGCGTTCGTCTCGGAGAGGCGCGGAAGTCCAGACATCTGGAAAACCGGCCAGCACGGCGGCGGCGCGACGTTGGTGCTTGCCGACGGCCGCGATCCTGCCCCGGCGCCCGATGGCTTGCGGCTCGCGTTCATCCGCACCGACTCGCTGGACATCGGGCGCGTCGGCGTCGTGACGATCGGCGATCCGGCGAGCCTGCGCATGCTCACCGGGCTGGCCGACGGGCTCTGGGACCATCGCGATCCGTGTTGGTCGCCGGACGGCAAACTGATCTGCTACGGCACGAAGAACGACTTGTGGCTCGTTGCTCCCGAAACTGGCGCCACGCGGCGTTTGACCCGCGACGGCCGCGAGGACTGCGAACCGTGTTGGTCGCCCGACGGCCTGCGTATCTACTTCTCGTCTTACCGCGACAACGTGCGCGCGCTCTGGCGGATTCCGCTCGGCGCGGCGGCAGCCGAGCGGCTGACCCTCGGCGGCAGCGCCGAGGCGCACCCGAGTCTGGCCGCAGACGGACGGGTGCTGGCCTACAGCACGCGACCCGCGAGCAATGTCGACTTGCTGGTGGGCGACCGGCGCGGTGGACACCAGCACCGCTTCGCCGGCCACCACGACGACACCTTTCCGTCGCTATCGCCGGACGGAAGGTTGCTCGTGTTCACGTCCGACCGGCGGGGCGATCGGGCCGAGGTCTGGCTGCAGGTCCTCGTGGACGGCCAGCCGGCAGGCGCGCCGCGGCGCCTGACCGAACAGGCGGGGCATGCCTCGCAGCCGGCCGTCTCACCCGACGGACGCTGGGTTGCCTACTACTGCTTTGACGGCGAGGAGCGCGACCTGTGGATCGTCGCCACGGACGGCGGTCAACCGAATCGCGTCACCGAGCATCCCGCTTCGGACGTGCAGCCGGCGTGGTCGCCGGACGGTTCACAACTGGCGTTCGCGTCCGATCGCGCCGGTGGTTTTGCCATCTGGATCCTGCCCGTGGCCGACGGTTTTGCGGCGGGCTCGCCGCGACGCTTGACCGCCGACGGTGTGATCGCCCTCGTGCCGATCTGGTCGCCGGACGGCACAGCGATCGCCTACGTCAGTCGCGGTGATGTTTGGATCATGGCGAGCCACGGCACCCAGCCGGCGCGCCAGGTCACGCGCGACGTTCAGGTGAGCCGCATCCGCTGGGAGAGAGCGGCGAATCGCCTTTGGATCGCCGGACGCTGGAACGGGACCCGGCTCAGTTTGCGCACGCTGGCGCCGACGGGCGGTGACGCGGCGATCGTTGAGCCGGCGATCAGACCGGAACACCCCGACCAAAGCCACCTGTACTTCGACATTTCCGCCGATGCCGGCGTGCTGGCCTGGACCGTCGAGAGTCCTCGCGGCAGGCTCTGGTTGTTGCGATCGGAGGGACCGGTATTCTAAAACAAGAAAGGAAGGAAAGTAATGCCTGACAATGTCTTATGCGGAGATATCAAGGTGGGGATGTTGATCCACAGCGAACTGCTGAAGCACCTCGATGCGACCCTGCGCCAGATCATCCCCGATCTCAGGACGAAACCGCTGGACGACTGGACGGGCTATGGTGGGACGCTGCCCGTCGACTGGCCGCCCATCGTCCAGGAGGTGGGATGCCGCGTCGCGGCGGACGTGCCCTCGGTCACCAACGCCTTGACCCTCGCCAGCACCCTGACCCTCATGCGGGCGCTGCTGCAATTGCCCTGGGCGGTCTTGTCCAGTCTGGGGGACGAGTATGTCTTCGAGCTGCCGGCGGTGATCATGCCGCTCGGGCTGCCGCTGGCCGACGAGGCGAATGCATGACGCCGCCGGGCGCGCTGCGGGCCGTCACGCTGGTGTTGACCCGCGCCTGCAACCTGGCGTGTCGCTACTGTCCGCGCGACCCGCGGCGCGACGAAACGATGTCCAGCGGGACCTTGCACCGAGCGCTCGACGTCGCGCTGGCGTTGGCGGGACCGCGGTTGATCGTGGAGTTTACGGGCGGTGAGCCGTTGCTGGCGCCGGAACTGCTGCGCGAGGCCGTGGCGTGGTCGTATCCGCCGGGCGTACCGCGCGCGCGAATTGCCACGCCGCCCCGCGTCGCCTGCCGCCTGTTGACGAACGGACTGCTCCTGGATCCGGCGACCCTCGACCTTCTCGCCGAGCACGACGTGGCGCTGCAGATCAGTTGCGACGGCCCGCGGGCGCAAGACCAGCGCGGCCCGGGCACCCTGGCGGAACTCGAACATGTGTTCGCCGAGATCCGGCGGCGCCGGCCGGAATACTGGCGCCGCCGCGTTGCCGTGTCGGCGGTGTTCACGCCCGCGACGGTGCCCGACCTCGCCGAAGCTGTCGCCTATTTTTTCTCGCAGGAGGTGCCGGCCATCGCCATCGCGCCGGCCTGCGGATCGGCAGCGTCCTGGGGAACCGCAGTCTGCGCCGAGCTGACGCGCCAGCTGGCGCTGATCTTCGAGCTTGCCGCGGTGCACCGGCGGCGCACCGGCCGCGCGCCGTTGCAACATTTGCGCGGCGGCGCCGTCGCGGCGGCGGCCGGCCCGGCTGCCTTCGCCTGCGGCGCCGGCCGCAAGGCGAGCTTCGTGGTGGATACCGACGGCTCGGTCCACGGTTGTTCCTATCTCGTGCGGGCGCGACGGTCGCGCTTGACCCGCGCGGCGCTCCGACTCGCGGCGGGGCTCACCTATGGCCACGTCGCTGATCCCGATTTCGCCGCGCGGTGGCGCGAACCCGCGGCGGCGGCGTCTCTGGCCGACGTGCTGCGTCGCACCGAACGGATGGGCGAGGGACGGCCGTGCGTCGGGTGCGAATTGGACGACGCCTGCTCGGCCTGTCCTGTGGCGGGAGCCGTGCCTGGCGTTGTTCCCGACGCCCACTGTCTGTTCGCGCGTCTGGCTCACCGCGACAGTATTCGCTTCCAGGAAAGCGGTCCTTTGACCGACTTGCTGCGGGCCGGCGGTCTGCGCGACGACGCGTTGCGGCCGGTCGCGAGCTGGTTCGCGTCCGCGCGATCGTAATGGCCCTGCGCGCGGGCTGTGGCCGATTTATCATTTGGCCGCGACCGGCACCCGGTGTAATGTCGGTCGTGAGACCTTGCGCAGCGGTACGCCGGCGCGGCTCGCTGCCACGGCGCCGTTTTTCGCCACCTTCGCAGAGGAGCCAGCCATGCCCCTTGTCCCGATGCGGATCCTGCTGGAACACGCCGCCGAGCACGGCTACGGCGTGGGCGCGTTCAACGTCAACAACATGGAACAGATCCAGGCCATCATGACCGCTGCCGCCAAGACCAACAGCCCGGTCATCGTACAGGCCAGCCGCGGCGCGCGGTCCTACTCGAACGACAACTACCTGCGCCACCTCATGCTGGCCGCCGCCGAACTGAACCCGCAGATCCCGATCGTCATGCATCTGGACCACGGCAACAGCCCGGCCACCTGCTACAGCGCCATCCAGCAGGGCTTCACGTCGGTGATGATGGACGGCTCGCTGCAGGAGGACGGCAAGACGCCCGCGAGCTACGACTATAACGTCGCGGCGACCCGCAAGGTGGTCGAGGTAGCTCACACGCTGGGCATCACCGTCGAAGCCGAACTCGGCTGCCTGGGCGGCATCGAAGACGGTCACGGCGCCGGCCTCTCGGGCGACGAGGCGCTGGCCCACCTGACCGATCCCGACCAGGCCGGCGACTTCGTGGCGGCCACCGGCTGCGACGCGCTCGCCGTGGCGATCGGCACGAGCCACGGCGCCTACAAGTTCAAGAAGAAGCCGACGGGCGATGTCCTGAAGATGGACGTGATCGAGAAGATCCACCGCAAGCTGCCGAACTGCCACCTGGTGATGCATGGTTCCAGCTCGGTGCCCAAGGCGCTGGTCGATATCATCAACAAGTACGGCGGCGACATCAAGGAGACCTACGGCGTGCCGGTCGAGGAGATCCAGCGCGGCATCAAGCACGGCGTGCGCAAGATCAACGTGGACACTGACAACCGCCTCGCCATCACCGGCGCGATCCGTAAGGTCTTCAGCGAAACGCCGGGCAAGTTTGATCCGCGCGATTACCTCAAACCGGCGCGCGCGGCGATGGCCGCGGTCGTCGAGGAACGCATGATCGCCTTCGGCCAGGCAGGCTGGGCCGACAAGATCAAGTGCGTCAGCCTGGCCGACATGGCGGCGCGCTACGCCTAGCCCGCGCGATCGCGGTTGTCTTTGTGCGGTTGCAGGCGCTAATTTGCGCGCCGATATCCCGCGCCGACCGGCGGCCGCCAAGGGCAGGCCGCCGGTCGGTCGTGTCAGCCTGGACGCTACGGACCGCCGTCGCCGCGGAGGCAACGCGATGCTTGGCGAGTTGAAATCCATCCTCGGACGCGAACTGGCATCCCTGCGCGAGCAGGGGTTGTACAAGGAAGAACGCGTCCTGCAGAGCCCGCAGGGAGCCGTCGTCACCGTGGGCGGGCGCGAGGTGCTCAATTTCTGCGCCAACAACTATCTGGGACTGGCTGCCGATCCGCGGGTGGTCGCCGCGGCGCGGCGCACGCTCGAGCGCTGGGCGTACGGACTCAGTTCGGTCCGCTTCATCTGCGGCACCACCGAGCTGCACACCCGGCTCGAGCGCGAACTGGCCGATTTCCTCGGCCTCGAAGACGCGGTTCTCTACGCCGCCTGCTTCGACGCCAACGGCGGCGTGTTCGAGCCGTTGCTGGGCGAGGACTGCGCCATCATCACCGACCAGCTCAACCACGCCTCGATCATCGACGGCGTGCGGCTCAGTAAGGCCCAGCGCTTCATCTATCGCCACTCCGACATGGAATCGCTCGCCAAGCGGCTGCAGGAGGCGAGCGAGTTGCGCCTGCGCCTGATCGTCACCGACGGCGTTTTTTCGATGGACGGCGACTTCGCGCGCCTGCCGGAGATCTGCGACCTGGCGGAACAGCACGAGGCGCTGGTGCTCGTGGACGAGAGTCACGCCACCGGGTTCACCGGCCCGACCGGCCGCGGCACCCACGAGAAGTTCGGCGTCATGGACCGCGTCGACCTGATCACGACCACGCTCGGCAAGGCTCTCGGCGGCGGCCTCGGCGGCGCCATCGCCGGCCCCCACGAACTCATCGCCTGGCTGCGCCAGAAATCGCGGCCCTACCTGTTCAGCAACTCGCTGCCGCCGGTGGTCTGCGGCGCCACCCTCGAGGTCCTGCGCATCCTGCGCGAAGATCCGCTGCCGCTGCAGACGCTCGACGCCAATCAGCGGCGCCTGCGCCAAGGCCTGATCGAACTGGGATTCGACATCGATCCGGGCGACCATCCGATCGTGCCGGTGCACTTCCGGCGCTTCGCAACCGATGCGATCATGGCCCAGAACATGAGTCGCGACCTTTTGCTGGCCGGCATCTACTGCATCGGCTTCAGCTACCCGGTGGTGCCGGCCGGCCAGGCGCGCATCCGCCTGCAGGCGTCCGCCGCGCATACGCCGGAGCATATCGATCGCCTGCTCGCCGCGTTCGCCAAGGTCGGACGCAAGCACGGAGCGATCTGACAGGGCATGACGACCCTCGAGGGCATCTTCGCCAAGCCGCGCCTCGCGCAACCCGACCTCGCGCTGCTGCTCGCTCTCGACAACCCCGCCGAGCTGCAGCAGCTCTACGCGGCCGCGTACGCGGTCAAGGTACGCGAGCTGGGCAAGGTGGTGCACCTGCGCGGCCTCATCGAGGTGAGCAACCTCTGCATTCGCAACTGCCTCTACTGCGGCATCCGCCAGGGAAACGCGACGCTCGAACGCTACACGATCCCCGAGGACGAAGTCCTCGCCGCGGCCGCGTGGGTTTGGCAGGAGGGCCTGGGCTCGGTCGTGCTACAAAGCGGCGAGCGCACCGACGAGGCGTTCCTCGCTTACGTCGAGCGGCTGCTCGGCGGCATGCGCGACCTCTCTCAGGCCGGCCTGGGCGTGACGCTCTCGCTGGGCGAGCAGACCGAGGCCACGTACCGGCGCTGGCGGCGTGCGGGTGCGCACCGCTATCTGCTGCGCCTCGAGACCGCGAACCCCGAGATCTTCGCCGCCATTCATCCGCCCGGCCAGAACCTGGCCAGCCGACTCGCCTGCCTCGCGAGCCTGCGCCGCTGCGGCTACCAGGTCGGCACCGGCGTCATGATCGGTCTGCCCGGCCAGACCGCGCGAGACCTCGCCAGCGACGTGCTCATGATGCGTGACCTTGACGTCGACATGGTGGGCATGGGCCCGTTCATCCCCTGCGCGCAGACGCCGCTTGCCGACAGCCTCGGCGATTTCGACGCGCGGCGCGCGGCGCAGCTCGAGTTTGGCTTGAAGATGATCGCCTGCGTGCGCCTGGTGATGCCTGACATAAACATCGCCGCCTCGACCGCCCTGCAGGCCCTGGCGCCTGACGGTCGCGAGCGCGGTTTGCTGGCCGGCGCCAACATCCTGATGCCCAACGTCACCGATCCGCGCTACCGGCGCGGCTACCAGCTCTACGACGGCAAGCCGGGCCTCGACGAGACCTCGCGCGAGAGCCGCGACCGCCTCGCCGCCGCCATTGCCCGCGCCGGCGAACGCGTCGCGCTCGCCGAGCGTGGCGACAGCCTCCGGTTCCGGCGCCGGGGCGCCTGAGAAGTTCCGGTCAGAATCTTGTCAGAACTGCTGGCGCTGCCTTGCCGAGCGCCGCCGGTCGTTATACCTTCCCGCCGGGCACTCAGCAGAGGAACCTGGCACCGAGGTTGGCCGCAGCCAACCTCGCTGCTGTCTGACCAGCAGCTCCTTGCGGCGGCCGTGCCCCCGCCACCAGGCCGCCTCGGCGGCCGCAACGCCCGCTGCGCGGCGGCGGGCCAGACCGGGACGACGATGATGACGAGCGATCTGAGTAGGGTCCGCAACATCGGGATCAGCGCCCACATCGATTCGGGCAAGACCACACTGACTGAGCGGATCCTTTTCTACACCGGCCGCATTCGAACCATCCACGAGGTCAAGGGGAAGGACGGCGTCGGCGCCACGATGGACTCCATGGATCTCGAGCGCGAGCGCGGGATCACCATCCAGTCGGCGGCGACCAACTGCGAGTGGGCCGGTTATACGATCAACCTGATCGACACGCCCGGGCACGTCGATTTCACGATCGAGGTCGAGCGCGCGCTGCGGGTGCTCGACGGCGCCATCCTGGTGCTGTGCGCCGTGGCCGGCGTCCAGTCCCAGTCGATCACGGTCGATCGGCAGATGAAGCGCTACGGCGTGCCGCGGCTCGCCTTCGTCAACAAATGCGATCGCTCCGGTGCCAGCCCCCTGCGGGTAACCGACCAGCTGCGGGAGAAGTTGGGCCACAACGCGGTGCTGCTGCAGCTGCCGCTCGGTCTGGAAGCGGCCCACCAGGGCGTGATCGACCTGGTGAGCATGCAAGCGGCGACGTTCACCGGTCCGCACGGCGAGGCGATCAGCTGGAGCGAGATCCCAGCCCACCTGCGAGTGGAGGCGCAGGCGCGCCGGGAACTGCTGCTCGACGCGGTTAGCTTGTTCAGCGACGAGCTGACTGAGGCGATCTTCGCCGACGCGGTCACGCCCGAGTTGATCCACACCGCGATCCGCCGGGGCGTCCTCGCCAACGCGCTGACGCCGGTCCTGCTGGGCAGCGCCTACAAGAACAAGGGCGTCCAACTGCTTCTAGACGCGGTCGTCCGCTATCTGCCCGATCCCACCCAGGTGGCCAACATCGCGCTGGAGATCGGCCGCGACGGCAGCGAGCGCAGTTTCGCCTTGGCCAACGATCCGGCCAACGACCTCGTGGCCCACGCGTTCAAGCTGGAGGACGGACCCTACGGCCAGCTCACCTACATCCGCCTGTACGATGGTGAGATCCGCAAGGGCAGCGAGATCACGAACACCCGCACCGGCAAGAAGGTCAAAGTGGGGCGCCTGGGCCGCATGCACGCCGACCAGATGGAGGACATCGAGTCGGCGCGCGCCGGGGACATCGTCGCTCTGTTCGGCATCGATTGCGCCAGCGGCGACACGTTCACCGGCGGGCGGCAGATCTCCCTGACCAGCATGCACGTGCCGGAGCCGGTGGTCTCGTTGGCGATCGCGCCGGCCGACAACAAGTCGCAGGCCAAGCTGGCCAAGGCGCTGCACCGTTTCACGCGCGAGGATCCCACCTTCCTGACCGCCGTCGACCCCGAAACGGGCGACACGCTGATCCGCGGGATGGGCGAGCTGCACCTGGAGGTCTACGTCGAGCGCATGCGCCGCGAATTCGGCGTCGCCGTCGCGACGGGCCAGCCGAAGGTCGCGTACCGCGAAACGCTGACCCGCACGGTGGGGTTCAACTACACCCACCGCAAGCAGACTGGCGGTTCGGGGCAGTATGCCCGTGTGATCGGTCGCATCGAACCCAGCGACGACGGCGAGTTCCACTTCGTCAACTCCGTGGTCGGCGGCCGCATCCCGAGCGAGTACATCGGTGCCTGCGAGAAGGGGTTCCGTGACTGCATCGCCGCCGGCGCGTTCATCGGTGCACCGGTGCTGGGCCTGCGGGTCACGCTCGAAGACGGCGACAGCCACGCCGTGGACTCGTCGGACATGGCGTTCCAAACCGCCTGCCGCCAGGCCTTCCGCGACAGCTACAATGACGGCGCGCCGGTAGTCCTCGAGCCGCTGATGCTGGTCTCGGTGGAGAGTCCGAGCGAGATGCAGGGCGAGGTGCTCAAGACCCTGATGCAACGCCGCGGCATCATCGTCGGTACGACCGAGGACCAGGGGTTCGTGCGGGTCGACGCCCAGGTCCCCCTCGGCGAAATGTTCGGCTATGCCAACGTCCTGCGGTCGGCGACCGCGGGTAAGGCGGAGTTCAGCATGGAGTTCGCACGCTACGCGCCGGCGCCGCGCGACACGGCGGAGCAGTTGCGGCAAGATTATCTGGCCAAGCGGGCCCTGGGAAAGTAAGCTGAGGCCACCGGAGTGGGCGGGAGCATGAGCATGAGCACGAAGGTCTTCGAAAAGAGCCCGCTGCGCCTGCTGGAGCGCGCTCTGCAGGGCGGTCTGGGGCGCGGCAACTTCGGCGTGGTGCTGTCGCGCACGGGCGTCGGCAAGACCGGTTTCCTGATCAGCCTGGCGCTGGACAAGCTGCTGCAAGACCGCTGCGTGCTGCACATCTCGACCAAGGAACCGGTGGAGCGAGTGCGCGCGTACTATGACCAGTTGTTGCAGGCCATGGCCCAGCAGCTCGGTCTGGACAACATGCTGGAGCGCCGTCTCGAGGTCGAGCGTCGGCGGCACATCCTGGTTTACAACCGCGAAACCTTCACCCTGGACAAGCTCCGCCAGTCGATCCAGTTCCTGCGCGAAGGAGCCGGTTTCGCGCCGGACATGGTCATCATGGACGGCACGCCGCGTTTCGAGTACAGCGAGGACTGGGAGATCCAGGGCATCTGCGACCTCGCCCGCGCGATGAACGCCGAGATCTGGACCGGCAGCAACCTGCACCGCGAGGGACAGGAACTCGACGACCGCGGCATTCCGCATGAGGTCGCGTGGCATGAGGAGAATCTGGCAGTGATCCTCAGCCTGCAGTCGCAGAACGACCACGTGCGGTTGCATATCCTGAAAGAACACGACAGCGAGCAGCCGCCCAGCATTTCGCTGGAACTGGATCCGCAGACGCGGATGCTGCGCTGGCGTTGACCCGGATCCAGCCTGGATGATCAGGGTTGAGTGAGAGGTCCGGCGTGACCACGGGCGATGTCGTCGCCAACCTGCAACTCGTGCTGGACCGCCTGCACAACGCCTGCGCGCAGGCGGGCCGCGCGCCCGACAGCGTGCGTCTGATTGCCGTCACCAAGCAGGTGCCGCTGGCGGCGGTGGCGGCGGCGGTCCGGGCGGGCCAGCGCGATCTGGGCGAGAACCGGCTGCAGGACGCCTTGCAGAGACAGGAAGAGCTCGCCGTTTGCCTCGGTCCGGACGCGCCGGCCGTGCGCTGGCACTTCATCGGCCACTTGCAACGCAACAAAGCCGCGCGCGCCGCCGGCCGCTTCGCGTTGATCCACGGCCTGCACGCGACGGAGCTGGCCGTCCGGCTGGCTCGCAAGGCGGAGGAACTGGACGCGGTCCAGCCCGTGTTGCTGCAGGTCAACATCACCGGGGAGCCGCAGAAAGACGGGCTTGCCCCCGACGCGGTGCTCGACGTAGCTTGCGCGGTACGGTCCTTGCCTCATCTCGAGCTGCGCGGCTTGATGGCCATCGCCAGGGAGGGCGCGGCTGAGTCGGAGCTGCGGCGGACCTTCGCGTCGGTCTGCGAATTGCGCGACCGGACGGCGGCCGCCTGCGGGCAGCCGTTGCCCGAGCTGAGCATGGGCATGAGCGACGATTTCGCCGCCGCGATTCGCGAAGGCGCGACCATGGTGCGTATCGGCACCGCGATTTTCGGCCCGCGCCGGGCGTGAAGCGGCGGCCGCGGGCGGCGACTGGCACTGCTCTTGATGCGTTGAAGGTCGCAGCTCGGATGGACGGGTCGCGATCCGGGTTGATGGGGTGGATGCCGGCTTCGGTGGCTGGAAACTGGCCGGTCGAGCCTGCGGGCTGGCCGCCGGGGAAGGAAAGTACGATGAGGATCACACCGCTGGACGTCCGCAAGCAAGAGTTCCGGCGCGGCATGCGCGGCTACGACGCCGACGAGGTGCGCGCGTTCCTGACCACGCTGGCCGACGAATACGAGGCCGTGCTGGTCGACAACAAGCAGTTGCGCGAGCGCGTCCTCGAACAGGACGAGAAGTTGGCAGAATACCGCAACCTCGAGCGGACGCTGCGGGACACCCTGATGACCGCCGAGCGCGTGGCTCAGGAGGCCAGGGAGACGGCCCACAAGCAGGGCGAACTGCTCATCGGCGAGGCCAGGCAGCGGGTCGAGCGGGTGCTGGCGGACGGCCGCGCGCAACTCGACGATCTGCGCCGGCAAGCATTGGCCCTGCACCGGGAGAAAGAAGCGTTTCTGAGCCGCTTCCGGAGTCTCGCCGAGACGCAGATCCAGTTCGTCGAGATGCACCGGAGCGATTTCAAGGCGCTCGACGGCCGGCTGCTCGACCAGCTTGAAACGGGCGCCGGGCCAGCCGTGGACGACGGTGCGTACGTCCGGGCCGCTAGCGTGGAACCGCCCCGTAAGGTTCTGGAAACGGGGCGGGATCAGTGGCGGCACTACGATATCGCCGAAGCGGCGCGGGCGGCAGCCGATGACGTCGCGGCGGCGGCCAACGCGGCGGCGGTAGAGCCAGGCCTGGCCGAGGCCGCGGCGCCCAACGAGCCGCCTGTGGGCGAGAACCACCATCGCTTGGCGCCGGGGCAAACCACGGCGGCGGCGGCTCACGATCCGAGTTAGACAAGCCGCGGTCGGATCAATAGGGCGGCGACCCCGCGCGGTCGCCGCTCTTTCTCCTTTTTTGGTGCCTCTAACGATGTTACCTTATCCTGCCTCTTTTAGCTGACACGCGGCCCGCGGGCAGCCAAGGGTTGCGCGGAGGTAGCATTGAGCGATCTGTACACGAGAATCCAAACGGCGGCTGCGTTCCTGCGGGAACGGTCTGCGCGCGCGCCGGAGTTCGGCCTCATCCTCGGCACCGGCCTGGGCGACCTCGCCGGCCGGATCGAAGACGCCGTGGCGGTCCCGTACGGCGACATCCCGCATTTCGTCGAGTCCACGGCCACGAGCCACCAGGGCAATCTCGTGCTGGGAACCATCGAAGGCCGCGCGGTCTGTGTGATGCAGGGTCGGGTCCACTACTACGAGGGCTACTCCATGGAGGAGGTCACGCTGCCGGTACGGGTCATGCGAGCGCTCGGGGCTCACTCGCTGATCATGAGCAACGCCGTCGGCGGCATGAATCCCCATCATCGTCCTGGCGACATCGGCGTGATGGTCGATCATATCAACCTGATGGGCGGCAATCCCCTGATCGGCCCCAATGACGAGCGTCTGGGACCCCGGTTTCCGGACATGAGCGAACCGTACGATCGTGGTTACATCGCGCTCTGCGACGAACTCGCACTGGATCTGCGCCTGCCGTTGCGCCATTTCGTCTACGTGGCCGTGGCGGGCCCCAACCTGGAGACGGCCGCCGAATACCGCTTCCTGAGACAGATTGGCGCCGACACGGTCGGCATGTCGAGCGTGCCGGAGAACCTGGTGGCCGTGCACAGCGGCATGAAGGTGCTGGGCTTGTCGGTCATCACGGACGCCTGCTTTCCGGACAACCTCCACCCGGCGCGGGTCGAGGACATTCTGCGCACGGCCAGCGAGGCCCGGCCTCGGCTCGAGGCGCTGGTCACTGGATTTCTACGGCGGGCGCCGCGGCCCTGACGGCCCGGACGCCGCCAACCGACGAGGTCACTGGCAACCATGGCGGATCTCTACCCAGCGCTCTTGCGGCCCATCCATGACGCGGTGTCCGAGCAAGCGGTCAGCGCCTTCTGGGAACGGCACCGCACGTTCCAGCGCAGCATCGATCAGCGCGCGGGGGCGCCGGACTGGGTTTTCTACGAGGGACCGCCGACCGCCAACGGCAAGCCCGGCGTGCACCACGTCATGGCGCGGCTCTGCAAGGACATCATCTGCCGCTACAAGACCATGACCGGCCACCGCGTGCTGCGCAAGGCGGGCTGGGACACCCACGGCCTGCCCGTGGAACGGTCGGTCGAGAAGGAGTTGGGCATTCAGGGCGCCCGCGCCATCGAGGCCTACGGCCTGGCGGCGTTCAACGAACGCTGTCGCGAGAGCGTGTGGTCGTGCAAGCAGGAGTGGGACGAGTTCACCCGCTTGCTCGGGTATTGGGTCGACCTTACCGACCCCTATATCACCTACACCAACGAGTACATCGAGTCGGTCTGGGCGATCCTGCAACGCTTCCACGCGTCCGGATTGCTCTACCAGGGATACAAGGTCGTACCGTATTGCCCCATCTGCGCCACGCCCTTGTCGAGCCATGAACTGGCCGCCAGCTACCGCACGATCAGCGATCCGTCGATCTACGTGCGCCTGCGCGCGGTCGACGGCGACGAGTCGTTCTTGACCTGGACGACCACGCCCTGGACCTTGCCCAGCAACGTCGCCCTGGCCGTGGGCGAAGATTTCGACTACGTGCGGGTGCGGCACGGCGACGAGATCTTGATCCTGGCGGCGGCGCGGCTGGACGTGCTCGACCCGGAGCGCGGCGTCGAGGTCCTCGCGACATTCAAGGGCCGCGACCTGGTGGGCCGCCGTTACCAGCAGTTGCTGCCGTTCTGCGTCCCGCCGCCGGACCGCGCGGCGTTCAAGGTGGTGGCCGCCGACTTCGTGACGCTCGACACCGGCACCGGCATCGTGCACCTGGCGCCGGCCTTCGGCGAGGACGACTTCCAGGCCGGTTTGCGCGAGAACCTCGCGGTCTTCAAGCCGGTCGACGCGCACGGTCAGTTCACGGCCGAAGTTCCGCCGTGGCAGGGCCGGCACGTCAAGCAGGCCGACCCGGCGATCACGGAGCATCTGCAAGCGACGGGCAAGCTCTACGCCCAGGCCACGTACAGCCACGAGTATCCGTTTCACGACCGCTGCGGCAACGCGCTGATCTACTACGCCACGCCGAGCTGGTTCATCGCCACCAGCCGCATGCGCGACCAACTGCTCCAGGCCAACGCGGACATCGTCTGGGCGCCGCCGGAGGTCGGGAGCGGGCGCTTCGGGAACTGGCTGGCCGGCAACGTCGACTGGGCGCTCAGCCGCAACCGCTTCTGGGGCACGCCGCTGAACGTCTGGATCTGCGACCGGTGCGGCCGCCAACACCTACCGACCCGCCGCGCCGAGTTGAGCGAGCTGACCGGCAGCGACCAGGCCGACCTCGACCTGCACCGGCCGCACGTCGACGCCGTCTCCTTCGCTTGCGCGGCGGCCGGCTGCGCCGGCACCATGCGCCGCACGCCGGAGGTCATCGACTGTTGGTTCGATTCCGGCGCCATGCCGTTCGCCCAGTACCACTGGCCGTTCGCCGACCAGGAGGTGTTCGCCAGCCAATACCCGGCCGACTTCATCGCCGAGGGCATCGACCAGACGCGCGGCTGGTTCTACACGATGCTGGTGATCGGGACGTTTCTGACCGGCCGCAGCAGCTACAAGCGCTGCCTGGTCAACGAGCTGATCCTCGACCGCCACGGCAAGAAGATGTCCAAGAGCCTGGGCAACACCGTCGATCCGATGGCCATCATGCGCCAGGACGGCGCCGACCCCTTGCGTTGGTACATGGTCACGGTCAACCCGGTGTGGTTGCCGACGCGCTTCGACCCCGAAGGCCTGATCGAGGCTCGCAGCAAACTGCTGAGCACCCTCGAGAACACGTACCGTTTCTTCGCTCTTTACGCGAACCTCGACGGCTGGTCTTGCGTTGATGCCCAGACCGCCGCCCGCGAACGCCGGCTCGATTTGCTGGACCGCTGGATCCTCAGCCGCTTGCAGTCGATCACGGCCTCGGTGCGCGAAGATCTGGAGGCCATGAACCTGACCCGCGCCGGCAAGACGCTCGCGGCCTTCGTACTCGACGACCTCAGCAACTGGTACGTCCGCTTGTGCCGCAAACGCTTCTGGCACGGGGAGATGACGGTCGACAAGCACACCGCCTATCACACGCTCGCCACGGTGCTGGAGACGGTCCTGCGGCTGCTGGCGCCGTTCATCCCGTTCACCGCGGAGGAACTCTACCGCGGCTTGCGCATTCACGCCGAACCGGATGCCTCGGTTCACTTGCAAGATTATCCTGTGGCCGAAGGCGATCTGCAGGATCGCGAGCTCGAGCGCCGTATGCAGGTGGCCCAGACCGTGGTCGGGCTGGGACGCAGCCTACGCCAGGAAACCCAGCTCAAGGTGCGGCAACCGCTGGGTCGACTGTTGATCCACAGCACCGACGAGCGCGTGGCGCAACTCTTGGGAGATCCCACCCTGCTCGGCTACGTAGCCGGCGAGCTGAACGTCAAGCGGGTGGAAGGCCTGGCGGATCCGCGCGACGTCGCCGTGCTCGCGGCCAAGGCGAACTACCGGGCGCTCGGCCCGCGGTTCGGCAAACAATCGCCGCAATGGGCCAAGGCCATCGAGGCGTTGACGCCGCAGCAGATCCAGGATCTGCGCCGGCAAGGCTCGCTCAGCTTGACGGTAGGCGGCCATGAGCAGATGCTGGGCCATGACGAGATCCAGGTGCGCGAAGAAGGCGTTCCGCCCTTCGCCGCCGCAAGCGACGGCGGACTGACGGCCGCGCTGGACACGACGGTGAACGAAGAACTGCGCGCTGAGGGCGTGGCGCGCGAGATCATCAACAAGGTGCAGAACCTGCGCAAGAAGAGCGGGCTGCAAGTGAGCGACCGGATCCGGCTCGGCATCGCCGGCCCAGCCGTGGTCCTGGCCGCTGTCCAGCAGCACGCCGGCCGGATCTGCCAGGAAACCCTCGCCGAGTCGCTGTCGGCAGATGGCGAGCTGCCGCACCGCGACAGCTTCCGCCTCGATGATGCGGAAGTTACGATCACCCTCGCCAGGATCTGAGCGCGGCGAAAGGGGTCTTGCATGCGCAAGTCCGACCTACAGCGGTTTCGCAAGCTGCTGCTGGCCGAGAAAGAGCGGGTCATGCAGTCGATGGCGCATCACCACCGGGTGATCCGCGGCCTCGACGGGCAAGAAGGTCTCGCCGCCGGCAAGGCGCACTCGAACCATCTGGCCGATCAGGGCACGGATGAGTTTCAGTACGAGGCTACGATCCAGTTCGCCAGCACCGAAGGGCGCTACCTCTATCATATCGAGGAAGCACTGGCCCGTGTCGAGGACGGCTCTTACGGCAGGTGCGAAGCTTGCGGAGCCAACATCGGCCTGGACAGGTTGAAGGCGCTGCCGCACGCCCGCCTTTGCATCGACTGCAAGGAAAAAGAGGAAGAGGGAAGCCTCTGATGCGGCGAGGCGAGCCCTGGCTCTGGGCTGCGGGCATCTGGCTGGTCGATTTCGTCACCAAGCGCCTGGTCCTTGCTCACGCCGACACGCTGCGCTACGAGCGCGTCGAAGTGCTGGGCGACTTTTTCCGCCTCATCTACGTGCGCAACCCCGGGGCGGCGATGGGTCTCTCACCGTTCGGGCGGTGGACGCTGGTGGCGATCAGCGCCGGCGCCGTTGTGATGCTCTGCTGGTTCCTGGCGGTGACGCCTGCCGGTCTGCGGTGGCGGCGCCTGGCCATGGGCTGGGTGCTCGGCGGGGCTCTCGGCAATCTGGTCGACCGCGTCTTCTACGACGGTCTGGTCGTGGATTTCCTCGACTTTGGCCTCGGCGCGCACCGTTTCTGGGCTTTCAACGTGGCGGACATGGGTGTCACCTGCGGCGGGCTGCTGCTGATGGCGAGCCTGCTCGTCAAGGACGGCCGCGAGAGCCATGACTGAAGGACCGCTCGAGTTCTACGTGGACCCCGACGAAGCCGGCGAACGGATCGACCGGATTCTCGCCGAGCGTTGGCCTGAGTTCAGCCGCAGCCATTTGCAGAAAGCGTTCGCGGCCGGCGAGGTCACCGTCGACGGCCGCCCGCGCGCGAAATCGTACCGCCCCGGGGCCGGTGCCGCGGTGGCGGTGCGGTTGCCTCCGCTGCCCGCGATCGACATCGTGCCGGAGCCGATCCCGCTCGTGATCGTGTACGAAGACGAGCACCTCCTGGTGATCGACAAACCCGCGGGTATGGTCTCGCACCCGGCGCCGGGACATCCCGGAGGCACGCTCGTCAACGCGCTTCTTCATCACGACCAGCGGCTGGCGGCAACCGGCGACCCTTTGCGCCCGGGGCTAGTGCACCGGCTGGATCGGCTGACGAGCGGCCTGTTGGTGGTCGCCCGCACCCCGCAGGCGCACCGCGCGCTCGGCGAACAATTGCGGGACCGCACCCTGGGCCGCGTCTATCTCGCACTGTCGTGGGGCGCCTGGCCGCGGGCGCAGGGGACGCTGACCGGCGCGCTCGCCCGCCACCCGCGCGACCGGCAGCGTATAGCGGTCGTCGCGCAGGGGGGCCGCTCGGCCACCACGCACTACCGAGTGATCGACGACCTGGCCTTCGTCCAACTATGCCGCGTGAGGCTGGAAACCGGCCGCACCCACCAGATCCGTGTGCATTTCGCGCACCACGGGCATCCGGTGGTCGGTGATCCCGTCTACGGAGACGATGCCCGCGCCCGCAATGTGCGGCCGGTCGACCGCGCGGCGGCCTCCCGACTCGCGCGCGCCGCCACGCGGCAGTTGCTCCATGCCTGGATTTTGACCTGCCGCCATCCCGGCGACGGCCGGCCGCTGGCGTTCACGACGCCCTTGCCGGCGGACTTCGCCGGCGCGCTCGCGGGCT
>Ga0334886_1001270_pt1 | contig 30542 bp, 23 predicted proteins | sample GraSluR1_MG_9_FD_207232 | JGI IMG/M metagenome (GOLD analysis project Ga0334886, IMG submission 207232) | Sludge microbial communities from methane-producing bioreactor in Wageningen University, Netherlands - Granular Sludge_27_06-R1 | ecosystem: Engineered > Bioreactor > Anaerobic >... | reverse complement strand
CTATTACATCACATTCGATCATAACATCTTTATATTGTTGAGTTTCAGTTTCTATCTCACTTTTATTTTCATAAGTTGAACTGGCCACATCAAAGTCAACCAAGTCTGTTTTCAAGGCATTTGATAATCCGCTAAATCCATCTATCCACAGGCTTCCATTTTCTGAATTCATTTCGCCCAAAACATTTAATCCCCCTAAGGCCATTTGCAGTTCGTTATATACGTGCTGATATCGTTCAGTTTGGTTTTCAATCATTTGTGAATACCAGCTTTCTTCTGAACTTTTAGAAGCCATAATCCCCAATATTATATTTTGTTCTAACGTTAAATTTTTGGTTGGATCGCTCAAAGAAGTTAGTGCTAAATTTATATGCATTAAACTCTTCATTAATCATCCCCTGTGCATAGATATCATAAGAATTACTCAGATATACAGTTCCCATCATTAGGGCTTCTTTTTCCCTGTACAACATAGAATACATATCAACATTAATTAAGTGAGGTATTAAGAGAGAATCTAATGAATCGGGGAGTTCATTTCCTGCCCTAACAGAAACCAAACATAATATTCCTAATTTTAATTCCAATATTTCTTCCCGTGTTTCATTAAATCTCTTAATGGCGTAACTTTCAGAGGCACCAGGTTCTTCTTCGCCACCTTTATTTTCTCTAGAAATACTTTCGTCTCTTACAGTTCTCCCAAACCCCCCTTCCTTAATCTGCAGTTTTTCAATTTTTTCTACCTTAATTTCTATTTGTTTTTCAACCCAACTAAATAATTTTTCACGTTTTTCTGAAGCTTTCCTTAAAAGAGTATCTGACAATTCATCGTCTCCATTTGCTTTTGCTTCTGCTGCTTCCCTTTCTAAATCTTTAATTTTTTCAAGCTGCGTATCTAGTTTTTTCTTTATATTCTGATATTCATCTCCCAAACTGAGCATTTCCATTGCTTCTTCGGGCATCACTCCCCCATATAATCTCATTTGTTCAGCTGCTTTCAAATCTAAACTCATACTAACAAAAGCTGTTCCGATATTGCCCAACATTCCATTATATGTTCTTGCTATATTCTTTCTAAGTTCTCCAACTGTTTTTGGACCGCTTTTCCCAGTTACAAAATTCTTAAGATTCTCTCCAAAAGACATTTGTCCCGGGTCGTATGCATCAATTCCATTTGTTTTAAGAAACAATTCAAATTTTCCTGTAATCATTTCTTTTTCTTTTTCAGATTTTGCATTTGCATAATCTTTTCTAAAATTTTCTAATGCATTCCAAAAACTACCCCTATACAAAAGAATGGCCATATGTTGTGCTGTTTGTAAACCTGATGCGATATGCTGGCCGATAACACCAAAATCCCCACTACCAAGACTTCCAATATCCCTACTGTCAAGAACAAACTTTTTTCCATCTATGTTGATGGAAGTGTGACCGGTTGTGGGATCAATGTTTTCAATTTTGATTTTATCGGCCAAAAGACCCTCAATTCTCGAATTTGTTTTTTCTTTATTTTCTTTATCCTGCTGCGTAAATGTTCCTCCTTCCTGCATTCCATCAAGTGTTTTATCAAGTTTCTTTTTCATTCTAACAACATTTCTATTTTGTACCCAATTGTCCAAAGTCCCAACAGGATTTTGCACCACTCTCAAAACTTTCAAAAAACCAGTCCATTGTTTTTTAGATCCAAGTTTTTCCAATCCTTGAAATGCATAGCCTCCCAAACCCCCCGTATAATGGTTTAACATTCCTTGATATAACTGTCCCATTATTGTAGATGCAACACTACTAAATATTTCACCAAAATTTGTTCCAGATATTTGTTTGGGGTTTGCAATGCTATCTAATGCACTACTTCCACCGCCCGATACACCCATACTTGCCAATCTTGGATCTTTTACTTGCTGTCCTCCCTTCTCTTCTCTAATTCCCAGTCCACCAACAATGGGGATCTTCCCCATTGCCTTTCCCAAGGTTTGAGTTGGTTTGGTGGCAAAATTCACAACTTTAACATAACCTCCCCTAACTTTAGCCATGGCTTTTGACATTTTACTATCTGCCCTAAACATTTTAGGGGGAGCTTTGGAAGGTGCTTCTGGTGGGCCAACAAAATTAGCATCCTGCTCGGGATTTCCACCCGTACCCTCACTACCCTCATCATTGCCACTTTCTGATTCTTCACCCCCACCTTTTCCTTTTCCTACTTTTTTCAAAGCCCCACTAACCAATTTTCCGCCTAGACTACTAATACCCATCATTGTGAAACTCATACTTTTAGGCCTCATTTGATACATTCTTGTCTTTGGCATTTTTGTTCTAGTAAATCCGACCATTCTGAACGGAGAACCCCCTGCCAGATACATTGCGCCCCCTAGAAAAGCAAACATCAAAGTTATGAGCAAACATGTTGTTCTATCCACATCTCCTTTTGTTGATTCACAATAGCTGTAAGTTTGGGAATCAATAGTGTTGTTTTCCCTACTATACAATTCATTCATAGTTGATAATCCATAATATGCCAAACTTTCATTTATTGCCAGACACCCTCGCAGACCTTGTTCAGTATGTACAACAGGACAATATCTAAAAACTACAATAGAACAATCCGAACAAGTTTTCATAAAATCAGTTATGTTCACTGTTAATATTCCATCAGGATCAGTTATACTATTTCTTATAATTTTTTTATTATCAGAACAAACTGCAAAATAATAAATTGGGACATTGTTCATAGAAATTCTATCGCTTACATTAAATCTATTAACTCCTATTACTAACATATTTGCCATAATGCTATTAGGTTCAGTCGAGTTTATCTCCATCATTATGAGCGTTTCATATATTGGTGGTGTTGCACATCCGCCAGTCTTACCTTCATCACAAATTGGTACAATGGGCATCACTGTTATGTCTCTTTCTCTAGGGACCGAAGCAGAATATGAAATAACCAAACCAACTAATATAAAAAACAAAATATTTTTTTTATTTAATAACATATCATATCTCCCTCTTGTATTGGCATAGATGGGATTTCGTTGCACCAATTATAATCTCCCTCAATTGGAACCTTCCCACATTCTGTTGTATCATCTGCGCGTTGAGTCCATATATCTAGTTCACTACCTGTTGTTATTCTTGATTGTTTTTTAAATGTTGCCGGATTTAAAGTGGTGGGGTCAATAACACAACATTTTTTGTCGTTGGGTAGCGCACCAACAACATCAGGGAATAAATAAGTTAAATTTTTTAACTGGCCCGCAGGTCCTTGTATTATCTCTCCTTGTGATGTAACAATTAAACAACTATAATCTCCTGTCATATTTGAACAAACTGTACAATTATCTATCCTCGCGCACAACCCCCCACTAGGACATTTTTGTCCGCCCACATAACCTTCACAAAGTTTTCCGTCTGCGCAATAAGGATTACACTGTCCTGTCATCAGTTCAATTGCATCACACATCTGACATCCACAATCTGAAATATTTGTTGCATAAACTTTTGAATAGGATGTTTGAATATTAAAACTAAGCAAGTTCAAAGTTCCTTTTTGGAATTCACAGAACTGTTCTGTTTTTGAGTCAGATGAATCTATCAAACTCAGACCATCTGCATACGGAGGCATATAATCCTCATATCTCCAATATAAGCGATACGTTCCTATCAATCCTGCATCTGTTAATTCTCTTTGATTCCTTAGAAAATCCCAATCGCGCGGGTCTGCTTTTTCTTCATTCCACCACGCTTGAATTATTCCGGGTTTATTGTATTTTGTTATTGTGTTTTTAGAAACATTAAGTAATACTTCTCTTGGGTCTGGCCTGCCGCTCCCTGCATTGTAAACAAGTAAGTCAATAAGTGCTAACATTTCAGAATCAGGCAGTGATTGGGGTTCTCCATTTGGCCCTCCTTCTGGCCAATCGGAAAATAATTTTTGTATTGAATAAAAATATTGGCATTCCTCTCTAGTAATTTGATCTGGCAAAACTTCTCCTGTGTCTGGGTCAATACATTCATAATCCCCATTCAAATCACCATAAATTCTTACTGCGACTAAACATTTAGGGCATGCTGATTTTATAGAACGCGCCCGTGCTTTTATCTCTTCATTTGTTTGTCCAGGGTCCATCCCAACACCATCTTTATTTCCCCCAACAACAACAATCATGGCACCAGTGTCAAGTAATCTTGCACCTCTGCCATCAAATTGGGATAACAGATTATAAACTTTTGATGTTGTCCCATAAATTTTTTGCCCTTCAACCTCTTCGGTAACCCGATGGGGGCTATATTCATTTCCAGCTTCCACACCTCCGAAGCCTCTTGTAAATTTAACCCTGCCTCCACTCATATATTTTCCTGCACCATACCCTTGAGTATCGAAGCTAAAGCCTACCCGCCAAACTTCTACAGAGTCTGATGAAGCAATAATGTTACAATTTCCACCATCCCATCCTCCTGCATAATAATAATCCTCTCCTACTTTTATTCCGCACCATATGTTATTATTTGGTCCTCCCTCATATAAAGTATCGCTCTGCGCAAGAATTATGGGCATAATACCTTGCTTCTGATATTCAACAGTTTTGTCATAAAACCATTTTGCATCAGGCAGTGTTTCAAAAGTTGAAACTTTTGTAGGTTCCGAACCTCCTGCTCCCCCACTGCATTTTATTCCATACCAATCCTCCCAACACACGCCAACTCCAACTTCCTCTCTATCGCCTAACGATGGAAAATAAGATACCCCTGCATTCAATCCTCTATATCCCCCACTTCCTGAGCTGTAAATTTCTTGAACAGCAAAACCCAATGTTGTTCCTGGCAAACACCATCCAAAATCATTAACCTGTATCATTTCTTTTCCATTAATTTCATTTGTTTTACAATCTCCCCAGGAATTTATTTTAACAAGATTCTTGGCAAAATTTGCAGCAAATCGTGAGTAAACATCCCCCTCTTCTGTTTTAAAGATAGTTCCTGGTATATACTCTGAAGCAGTAAGTTTGTATATATTAGTTCTAATTTCTGCATAATCACTCCCATAACTTGTGAAACCACTAGAATAGGATAATAGACACTCGTATTTTTCTTCGTAAGTCCCCGTTCCCAAAGCACATATTTTTGAAACAAGCATCATCCAAACATCATTGGAACTAGAATCTGCAGCAAAGGATTTTACATCTATTATTTCATAATCTTCTCCTGCTGTCATGTTGCATGCTTTTATAAATTTTAAATTATTGGGATTTTCATTTGTCCAAAAATATGCAGATTCGGCACGATACCAACCATTTATATCTACGTTGTACGTTTTTACCTCGTCGGTTGAAAAAATATTTACTTTTTTATTATTAACCTGTAGGGGAGCATCTCCTGCAAAAGGACAATGTTGGACCATGTGCCTATACACATCATCTCCATAATTGTATGATATACAAAATTCATCAGATTTACACCCATAACTTATCCACGCGTTCAATCCACAATAATCGCGGGGCCCCTCCTCATTAATCCATTTTATTCTTTCACTTGGGGCATTCCAAGGTGTTGCAAACCAGTACAATGTTTTTTCTAAATCGGCATTATCACCACGTCTATTCCACCATGCAGCTATGCTAACTCTTGTCTCAAAAACGGGTTTTCCTTGTTCATCCAATTCAATGCCACAATCAATTTCTTTTCCTGTGTTTTTATCTGTGCAGGAGAATCTTCTATGATTGTTGTTAATACAAACTCCCGAAGCACAGTCATAACCGCTCAAACATTCAAAAGGCATTCCCATGTGCCAATTCCCTTCCGAATCATACCATCCACTTTCTTCATCTGTATAAATGTTTCCATCAGTATCTTTTGATAAACAGATAGAAGAATCAAAATCAACTCCCCAAGATGTTTTTAGTGTTTTTTCCAAAGAATCCTTTCCTGCAAATCCTGTGTAATCCCAATAACCACACATTAAATTTTTGTCATAAAATTCATAATCAATTTGTTTAACTTTTTCTGTTGCTTGACCCGTACTTGATCGTAATATATAATCCTTAAATTCATAACTGTAGCTATTGTTTAGAAATGGGGGCAACCATCCTCCTGGTGCAGTGCAATTTTGATACCAATTTGCTTTAATTTTATAACATATTTCATTGCATGTTTTAGAAGCAGATATATCTGACCCGTAAGAAGCTGTCGTAAATTCCAAAACATTTACTTCGTGCGTGCACGTAAAAGTGTCGTCATTCCCATCGGAGTTTGTGTCTGTTCCTACACACATCCCATCTATTGTTTGAGTATCACCAAATCCTAATATTCCCTCAAGTTCATCTTGTCTGCCTGGATAAAAAGAATAGTAATTTACAAATCTATCAACTTTTCCATCTGTTGATTTAATTGCCAAATCTGTTATAGGCATGTAATATCTTGCTTCTTCAAAATCTGTATAAGATGTTCCAACACCTGCTCTAAATGCATTTATCCAAATTCCACTCCCACTCTTTTTAGACGAATCAGTCATTTCATAAAAATCACAGCTTGTTTTGTACAATCCTTCTGTTTTGGTTTCTCCGCTTACTTTTAATCCCTGCATTTTCTTACCCGTGTCATCTTCAAGAGCATTCATAACATAACACTGAGTTGGGTCTTCTGTAGGGTCATAATTCGCTATACCACAAAACATAGCATAACATCCTTTTTTCTCACAAGGATCTTCTTCTGCAGGATTGCACCATGGCATAAGGTCAAAAGTCATATTCCTTCCGTCAATAGTTACATTAAAGGCAGAGCAACCTTCAGTATCACAAAACCCTGAATAATCATTTGGTTCAAATATAAATTCCCCATAATAACATTTATAATCTCCTGAAAAATTCAAACAACAGGGGTTGTATATAGGTCTTTCAGCACAACCAGCAACAAAAAACAAAACAAACAACCCAATTATCAATTTTTTCATTTAACCACCTATACCATCTTCTGTACAACTCTGGCAAAATCTGCAACTTCTCCACTGAAAAATGGAGTTGCAATATGAATAAACATAACTGCTCCTGCAAATGCAACAATCGGATAAAATAATCCTGTAATGCTAATCTCCGCAACAATATCTGCTGCCCTGGCAAAACTAAAGTCAATTTCCTTTTCAACATTTTCATCAGATGTTTTACTTATCAAAACAACAGTGTTTGTATAACCGTCCCAGCATCCATCAAATTCTTTTAATTGTTCTGGAACTTCAATTTCATCAACTTCCTGGACAAAACTAGGGTCAATTATAAAATTTAAAACAGGATAAACAAAATACAAGCCAAAAACTATGCTTATTATCAATCCTCCTACTCCCCGAGTTAAAGGAAAAGCTCTTAAAAGTATTCCCAAAGGTAAAAAAATTGCCAGCATGTTTTGTGCCACATACCTGAGCAAAGCAAACTGTGCATGAAGAGGAACCAGTAGTCCCATAGCCTTCTCACCAATTAAATGGCTGCTTTCAATATGTCTTCTGGTTGGCCCAAACCAATCTCCACATTGTATCGTCACTCCAAAAAATGTATAACATCTTTTTGCTTTCTGTTCTAAAGGTTTGTTGAATTGATATGCCTGATTCCAAAGCTTATCTAATGTTGTGATTTGACCTTGTACCTTGCACATTGCAAAATCTAAAGGATTGTCCCCATAAAATTCTTCTCCTCCGCACCATGCACTTCCTGAAAGAATCTGCGTCAAAAGTTGTGTTGTAATAATCTCCAAAATAAAAATAACTGCCATTAGCAACAAAAATGTTCCGACCATATTCACCAATTCACTCTGTGCCCACGCAGTTGCTTTTGGAATCCCAAAAGATTTTCCTATCACATACACAATAGCTCCTATTATCAAAACAAGCATTACTGACAACAAAGCATAGAAAATCCAGGGTGCGTAATCTCTTCCCCCTACGACTCCTCTGCCCTCAAGATAGGTGTGGTTGAATACTGATGTGTCACTATAATCAACCCCCGAGGGATTATATGTTGGTTCTGCGAATAACAATCCCGCAACCACCAGCACAAAAAATAATTTTTTAATCATATTTTCACCTATATCATAGTTGCAAGTTTTGTTACATCCAACTCCTGCCCCATAACTTTTGATATTTCACCTATCAGCGCCCCAATAATTATTATTCCCATATATGGAAAAAATATTGTTGATAAAATCAAAACACCTCCATACATAATATAATCATATATTCTAGTTTCACAATTATTTTCTCCTTTCCATGTTGATCCTAAAAGCTCGCTAAGTTTTCCCACTCCGTCGCATTTTGATTCTGTTCCATCTGGATAGATGTATTCTGGATGTTTGCACCAATTTATTCCTTCAGCAGAGGTCATAACTTGTTGAACATCCCACCAACTATTAACTTCTTCAATCCAAGATAGAGTGGACAGTTCGGGGGTATCGGGAACTGTGTAAGCCCTAACAACAGGCCCCCAGTAAATATTAAGCATTGCAAAAACAGCAGGATATAAAATAAACAAACCTATTGACAAAGCAATTAACACAGAACCTATTGAGCGTGTGAAAGATATTGAGTACAATACCAACCCTGCAGGTAGTAGCAAAGTCAAAACACCAGTTGATATATATGCAAAAACTGCTTTCAAAAACAAAGTATTAAGCAAAGAAACTGTTCCAACCCGCAGAACATTGCTAAATAAGGATATTTTTGCAAATTCATCTGGAAACACTGACCAGCTTATTGAAGGTCCCCCTAGGAATCCCAACAATCCTGCTCCCGAACCAAAAGCACTTATTGATGCTCTAACATATGCGACTCCCATGTTATATCTAGCTAATTTTGTGAGCATATATGCAGATTCACCCACTGTTTCAAAAAACTCATCACTTGCATTATATAAAGTAGTATGAGGGTGGGTTGTTGTATCTGGAGGATCAAAAGTCCATAAAAATATTGATGTGGCTTCTGAATGACAGGCTGTAGTTATAACTCCCCAAATGAAAACTGCAATTAATGCAGCAACAACTGTTTGGTATATTTGAACTTTTCCCCATGCAGTTATTCTTGCATCGCTAAGTAACCCTCCAACAAAATATATTATTGAACAAAATATTAAAGTTAACATCAGGCCTATTGCAGCAAGAACTATCCAAGAATTGTTTGCAGGTCTTGTGCAGTATGTAGCATCAACTAAGCAAACCGCAAGCAAAACAAATAACATTATTTTTTTATTCATATATATCACTACATACTTATTCTCATTAACCCTTGGACATCAACGGGCATTCCAAACATTGCAGCAGTTGAAGTTATAAACGTCAACATGATAAACAAAGCTCCCACAACAAGAACAACTCCCCTCAAAACTATTGCATAAGCCATTTTTTCCATCAAGTCTCTTTCAGAATAATTTAACATAGGTTCCTTTATATCTTGTTCCCATTTTGTAACTCTTTCATCGCATGCTTTAAATCCTGAATTGTAGAAATAAGGCAGATCTTGTGAAGGGGCTGTTCCAAGCACAGTATCATAAAAATCATTTATTATATAATCTAAAAATAAAACAGATAAAGGCAATACGATACCTAATGAAATTCCCAAAGTAATAACTATTCCTCCTGCTTTTCTAGTAAAACTAAAACATCTAAGCAGAAGACCAATTGGCAAGAAAGTGTGCAGTCCAATCTTTCCCCCTTCAATTATCAACATTTTGAAAATGTAAAGCTCGCCTACAACCATATTCAAGGCGTGATAAACTGGCATAAGTCCGTTTTGTATTCCATTTAACCCAGAGCAAAAACTTACTGAAAAACCAACTCCCCAAAAATTACAAATTCCTGTAAAGCTTGACTGTTCAGAAAGTTGTTGCAGTCTTTTTTCAACACTATCTGTTAAATTTTTAATTTCCCCTCCGTTTCTATTTATTACTTCTCCTGCAGCTTGTTGAGTTGCTAACGAGTATTCCAAAGTATCTCCGCTTAATGGTGCAACAAAACCAACATTTTCAGCGACTCTGTAAATCACTTCATCAAAAGGAACTATGAAAACAATAAAAGTTATTGCTATGAACGCAGTTATTCCCCATTGCACTGCTTCTATTTTTGCAGATTCGCTTAACATAGGGGTTTGCATAATCATGCCCACAATGTATGTAATTCCTATGATCATTCCTCCTATCATCAAAGCGATAACAATACCTAACTGCCATCTGCTAGTGTCGCTACTAGCAAAGACTGTTGAAACTGCAAACATAATTACTAGCAGTGTAATTTTAAACGAGTTTTTCAATTCCTGGGAGTTCATGATCGCCACCAATATATTTTGAAATTTGTCTTATAAATGCTAAACATAAAACAATATTAAACAAAGGAAGTATATACGCGGGAATCATCAAGACCCCTGCTATCTTTACATCTGTTCTTCCAACAGCCCCTTGATCTGTCATATCTTCTAAAATATTTTCCAGACTCATAGAAGTCCTGGATTCAGCAGGAGGAATACAAACATCATTGCAATCTGTTCTCACAGGATTTTTATACGTGCAATCCTGTGCACAATCAAAACATCCATCACACGCCCTATTTTTCACAGTACCTACTTTACAGTAATCTGGCATATTTTCGCAATTGATAAATGTATCGCCTTCAAAACACCATGGGGCCCTATCTGCTTTATCAACAAATCTACATTCTGTAGGACAATAACTCGATCCTGTTTCATCAAACCACGCATCACATGTGGCATGCCATTTGTTTTGGTCAAAGTCAACAAAGCAGTTATTAGGGTTACATTCTGTTCCACAATCATCACACGTTGTAGAAGGTCCTGGATTCATTACTCTACAATAAGTTTCGCAAGTACACACATTTTCACAGTCAAACATAATCCATCCTGCTTTGGAAGGCATTTCATATTTTGCATTACAGCTTGAGCAATTAACATCTTGACATGCAGGGTCATTGCTAACATCCCATCCATTTATTAGTTTGTATCTGCAATGCCATGGACAATCCTGACAGGTGTCATAGTTTGATATTTCCAATGTATCCTCCAAATCTTTTTTGCAGTCTTCAGGACATAAAGAGGGGGAGCAATAATCCCTAGGATCTAAAGAAAATCTATTATCACATGTTCTTTCTTTTACAACCATACAAACTTGCGGGCAAGCTGTCCCTCCGTTTTCGCCAGTACAGTTAGTTATATCACAATTACAATTTTTTATAGGTAGCTCTCTACAGTCAACACTACAGTTTCCACAAACATCATCACAAAAAGTTACATTGTAATATGTATCAAGAAAAGATTTTGAATAATCATCATCCCAAAAATGACCTACAGGGATATAATCTATTAGATCACTAGGTTTATTATAAATCTCCAATGTTGTTCTATTATATGCAAGCGGGGGACTCTTTAAACATTCTGTTGGGCAATTGGGATCCAGAGGTGCGATGATTTTATTTCCTTGTGCAGAAACCCCCAAAGTATACAATGCCAAAGCGTAAGTTAATGGATATATTATGAGCAGTCCAATTCCTGCTGCAATCAAAGTTCCCCCTGCTTTTCTAGTTAAAATAAATGAACGCAAAATAATTCCAACCATTAGTAAAATAGGGCCCACCACCCATGCTATTCCTTCTAAAAGCGCTTTCTGAACTCCTAATGCACCCATAAGTCCTGCGTAAGTAGTTACTATAAAATTGTTTCTTTGAAATGGCATAGCATTGTCTGCATTTGGCGACCAACTGTAAGATATGTAGGGCCAACTTTGGTAGTTAATACCTTCTCTCTTTGTCATTTCTTTCCCTATTTCATAATTATCTTTAGTTATTTCAACTGTTTTGATTTTTATCATATCCATTAAATCATTGATATAATATTGGGCCAAAGCAAAAGGTTTGCTTGTATCAGTTTCAAATTTATATTGGGTGCCAAAAAGGTCTTCGATTATTTGATCTGCGATTACATCAACAATAAAAAGTGCAGCTAAAATTACAACAAATATAACTGCCGACAAAATAACCTGTCCCATTTCCTGCATTGCCCAGGCGGTTAGTTGTGTGTTTTGGAAATTCTTAGCAATCATATAAACAGCACTGACAAAACCCACAGATAAAATTAACAAAATTACTGTTAACAGTTTCCAATCTTTTAACCATTGATACAGAGGTGAGCTCGAAGCAACAGTCCCTCCATGTTGCGTTCTATCTATCAATGACAAACTGCAATTACCTTCTGGACAATCAAAAGCAGTAACAGAACAAGGATAAACAGTTTTACAAGCAGGATCTGAACAATCTATTGATCCATTCCCATCATTGTCCACACCATCTGAGCAGAATGGTTCTGGTGTACAATCAATGGGACAAACTTCCTGCCATTTACATATTCCATCTCCACAACACGCAGGATCTGTCCAACACTGCGGGCTGTCACAGTCTATCATCCCATCTCCAGTGTTGTCAATCCCATCATCACATATTTCTGTTGCTGTGCAATAAGGAGAAATTAATTGACAGTTTGGATCTGCGCAATCTATTATTGTATTCGCATTATTATCAAAACCATCATCACAAATTGTTTCCATCCTCCATTCACACATCCCATAATTCTCATTAAATAGATTATATCCCACTTTTCCAGCGCAGTCTGGGTCCATACACCCTACTAACCCATCTCCATCATCATCGTTTGCATTATTGCATATTTCCGCACCCCCCCACCACTGAGGAGGGTATGTAATAGAACCAGAACAATCAGGGCTTGTATCAGGTTCTCCTGGCGCACAATAGCCATTGCCTTGAACAATAGGGCAGGAGTAAACTCCTTCACAAAATATATGTGCACTGCAATCATGTTCACAATCTTCTATCGCATCCAGGTTTCCAACTGCATTTTCTGGACATCCTCCATCAACAACACCATCCCCTGTGTTGTCCATACCATCTCCACAAATTTCTGTTTCGCAATCCCCTGTTTCCCAGGGTTCTCCCCAAGAGCACACTCCATTTTCCCAATATTCACAATTTGAACTATATCCATAGGGTGTTAAATCCAACCCCTCACAAAAATCTTGTGAACAATCCTCACAGGCAGCAGCAAGTTCATCTAAATTCTGTGCAAACAGAATAGAAACCATCAATATCAAAATCATTATTTTTTTCATTGTGTCACACCTGAATACCATTCAACGCTTGGAACATACCTGCGATACACGCGCCAACAATCAACAATGTTAAATTCGGCAAGAAATACGCTTGTGGAAAAATCAAAGCCATTTTTGATAAAATATAACCGGTTTCAGCAGTATTAGGAAAAACTTCATCATTATATCCAATTGAAGTCAAAGAGCTTGGATCATCATAAAGTTCAGCATGCATTTGACTATGCAGAACATAAGTTGCAGGATAAATTATCCCCAGTGCAAAAGCAAGAGATATTAGAAAATTACCTGCCATTTTTAGCTTTGGTAGTATTCTAAGCATTAAACCCACTGGCAAAAAGAATGTTGTTGTGATCAAAGTTATTCCATATAAAACATATTTTTGAAGTTCCAAACTTATGGCAGCCATCATAAGCAAATCCACAACCATTTCTCTGTGCTGTGCATAAGCCATATTAAATCCCCTATAGGATTTTCCACATCCTCCTGTACTTGTCATAGGGGTGCCTATAAACATGTAGTCTGTTGTTTTATATTGATCAAGTACACTTTGTTTAGTCTGTCCCATTGAGATTTGTAAAGCGTTGTTTACAAGAGAATCAATATAATTGAAACTCATAGTGAACATATCTGCACCATACGTCAGTTCTAAACTTTCATTAATTCCAATAAATGCACCCAACACAAAAAAAGTTAACAAAATAGAAACAAGCATATTTGCCCATTCAACATTTACAAATGCGATAATTTGCGGACTATTTAGAACTTTTCCAAGTATGAATGCCCCTGCCAATCCTGCCAAAACCAAAAAACATGCGAGCCCCACATAAAGAATAGAATCTGTTCTCATCATCTCATAATCGCTGCTTGTTCCCGCAATTAAATAGGTTCCTACAAATACCAATACAAACATAATTTTGTAATTCATCAAAGCACCTTACTCAATGCGTAAATATACCCCTCACCACCTATTGCAGATGATAGGGATTTAATTATTCCAATCGTTATGATGTAATTTATTACAGGTAACAAAAATGCCAAAAGCCACTGATAAGATACTGTAGGCAAAATATCTTCTGTCAAGCATGTCACTATAGTATCTATTTCTCCAGGAGTTAGATGAAAATCTCCACCAAACTGTCCGCTTACAACCATGCTCATCATTAGTTGATATCCTGGCATCAGAAACAAATAAATTCCCTGGAAAATTCCACTGCCCGTGCATGCACCAAAACACAATGCATAAGCTGCAATACTTGGCAGACATGACAAAGCACAGCTTACCCAAGTAAATCCATCAACCCCCAAACCCGCAATCACTCCCATTACAGGAGAACAAACAAATTCAGTTCCAACCCTTCCCATCGGCTGTGCATTCAAATCTATAACTGACAATATTTTCCCCTCCATAGATTGTATTGCAGGATAGGGATTTGAATGAGGTATTGCAGTATATATTTCTGCAGTCATCATTGCTGCAAAAGGAAGTATAAAATACACTCCAACACCTACTGCCAGTATAGTTGAACCAAGTTTTCTAGTTGGTGCCAACAAACGAAGTAGCAGTCCTAAAGGAATTATGAATTTCGGTGCAGTGTACAAAAAGAATTTAATCAATACCAACTGTCCAATCAAAAACATTAGTGCTTGACCCAGAGTTCCAAAAATTTGTGAGTATTGTCCAACAATGGGTGTTAGACCAACGTTAGGTGAGCCAGATATAAACTGCGTTACATACATCGGCGGTCCTCTCGTTGCAGTATAAAAGAAACCTGTTAATTTTGTCAGAACAAAATACCCCTTGTAAAAATCCCTATATGCCATCTGAACATTATCAAACTGTCGGCTGACACTTGTGTTAACAACATTCCAAACTGCATCAGTTCCTGTTCCAGATGCCCCCATTAGAGATGCACCCAAATATCCTCCTGCTATAAGAGCATATATAACTACACCAATAAGGACAGTTGAGATTACAGAGTACATCTCATTTTTTGCTGTTGCAACAACCTGTGCAGATTGAACGAACTGGGATATGATATAATATATAACTGCAAAAACAAGTGCTATTACAGTAGTTATCCCAAAATAAAGCCACATGTTCATTTCTCCAGTTCCTTGTGCGAATATGTTGCTCCCAAGTAATAACAATATAAACAGATATTTTTTCATCGTTAAACAAAACAGAAGTTTAATTTAAAAATATTACGTACGTAGTTTAAGCATGGATTTCAAAAACAGTATAACAGCAATATTGCTTTTGTTAATAATTTTAATGATTTTTTCAATTATTTATTCAAATACACAACAAAATCAAATCGAAATCAAATTTTCGAACTCAAATAAAATAATAGTGGCGAGATATGCAGACACAGTTTCAGAGCGTGCCCAAGGTCTTATGTATGTCACAGCACTTGCCGAAAATCAAGGTATGCTTTTTGTTTATGATACTCCCAGAATAGGATCGTTCTGGATGAAAAATACCTACATACCTTTGGAAATTTATTTTATCGATGAGAACAACGAAATAATCGATATCCAGTATATGAAACCTTGTGAAAAAGAACCTTGCCCTTATTATGTGTCCCCTGAGAAAATAAAATATGCTTTAGAAGTTAATCAAGGTATCGCAGAAAAATATAATATAACCATAGGAGACAAAATAGAGTTTATTTCAAAGTAATATTTTTTTTAGTGTATTATAAGTTGGTTCTATTTCTTCATGTTTATGAACTTCTATCATCCACCAAACTTCATTTTTAACTTTTTTGTTTATTTCTTTGATCATTGAAACTGCAATATCATCGTCAATGTTAACCTGCGTATGTTGGTCTCTCAATCCATTGTTTGTGTGAACATGGACGTGAGCAATATGATCTTTTACTTGATCAATATACTCCAAACATTTTTCTTTATCGTTTCCACTAAACAAACGTACATGTCCAATGTCTAAATTAAATTTCAAACCAGTATCTTCTGATGCTTCCATCATTTGTTTTGGACTTGTAATTTCATATTTTGCATTATTTTCCAAAAGCAATTCAACATTTTTTTGATCTGCAATTTCTTTTGCTTGCTTTAAAAAATTTCTAGAATTTTTCCATTCTCCAAAACTATGGAGAATTATTCTTTCAAATCTGCATAGGTGTGATAGTTCAATTTCTGCCAACAAGTGTTTTCTTGACGTCTCTCCAAAAACATTACTATCTCCAAAATTAAATCCTGAACTACTATGCAATGAAAACCTGCGATCTTTAAAAAAACCTCTCTCATTGAATTTTTCAATAGTAATAGGTCTCATTGGGAAAGAGTTGTGGTTGTGGTTAAATTCAACAATTGGAAATTGTTTGAATAAAGAATCTTCTAAATATTTTATCCAATTGTGGGCTATAAACACAGACAAACCTGCACCAATCAATTTTTCCACACGTAAGTTAAATTCATTTACTTTTTTAAACACTTGTTTTTATTCGTTGAAAAACACTGCTCCAAGCATTTTTTCCCATTTTTCTGCTTTCCAACCTAGCCACTCCTCTGCATTTTCAAAGGCTTTTAAATTATATGATTTTGTCAAATCTCCAAAATAATGGAACAGTCTTGTTTTAGGTTTTGCAACTTTTTTTATCAATTCATAAAACTCTTCCGAGTACAATTCTCTTGAAAATTTAACTGTTGGGGGATCATGAATTATAACATCAAATTTTTCTTTGGATGTTTCCAAATAATCCATAACATCTTTTTTAATAATCTTAATATTGTTTTTCTTGAATAATGGCCGGGACCAAGGGTTTATTTTCGCTATTTCATACACACACCTGCTCTTTTCACAGGTTATTGTGTCGGCACCAGTTTTCGAAAATTGAATTGTGTCATAACCTAATCCCATGCAAGTGTCTAGAATTTTATCTTTTTCTGTTATTTTCATTTTTTCAATAATTTCTTCTGCTTTTTGAAAAGGTGTTTTATCTATTCTCTGCATCCTAAATCCATTAATTGTCAGAGTTGGCAGATCACTATCAGGAAAAAAATTTAGTTGGTAATATGCATCTTTATGTTTTCCGGGATCAAACATTGCAATTTTATAATATTCTTTTTTTAGCGTATCAAAATAATAAACTGCATCTGTTTTTGTTATTTTTCTAAGTTTTTCTTTGTCAAAATCAGAGGTTTTTATTTTAATTTTTTTATCGCTAAAACCTAAATATGGAGATATATAGATTTCTCCATCTAATTTAAGCAAAAACTCTGCAGTCTTTTTTGAAAGGAAAATTTTCATACTCAAATTTAGTCCCTTTTGTTTTAAAATTGTTTCCAAACTATTTTTTATACCAAATTCTCCTTCAAAATATATTATACTTTTTTCAACAAATCATCGAATTTTTTCAATTCAAAATCAGCCTTTTCTTTACCCCTGGTTTGTTTTATTTGGCCATATCTCGCGAGGCAAGTTTTCATACCAATTTTTTTGGCCCCTAAAATATCTCGGTCGGGATTATCCCCTACAAACATAACTTTCTCTGCTAGCAGTCCTAATTTTTTCAAAGCCTTTTTGAATGGAGAAGCATGGGGTTTTAATCTACCCGTGTCTTCTTTGGCAACCACAAAATCAAAAAAGTCAACCAAACCTAATTCAGTTAATCTAATCCACGCTTGAATCCTGGGTGCATCTGAAACAATTCCCAATTTCAGTCCTCTTTCTTTCAACACAATCAAAGTTTTTTTAACTCTGGGATAAGGAACAATATAACTTGATTTTGTTTTTCTATACGCAACTATCCCTGCAGATAATACAGGGTAAAGTAAAAAACTGTCAACATGCTTTGATTTAAGATATTTTTGAAAAACTCTTTGGTCTTCCCATCCGTGTTTCCAATATAAATCAGTTATTTCATCAACAACCTTTTTTTCAGGCAAATCCAAACCTGCGTTTACCATCGCAGTTGCAGCAGCTCTTATACAGTATTCCTTAATTTTGAAGAAATCAATTAAAGTATTATCTAGGTCAAAAAGGATAGCTTTTATTTCACCTGACATTTTCACAACCTCCTTCAAATCATATATTCCTCAAGCAACGATTTCAAATCTAAATTTCCTTTTTCTTCTAATTCATAATTTGCATGAAGCATTGGTTTATTGATTTTCATCACCAAATTTAAATCGATTGGCGTACCCGAAACAACAAATTCTGCAGAACTGTTATTCACAGTTTCTTCTAATTCTTTTATTTGTTTGAGGGAATACCCCATTGCAGGAAGAATATTTACAGATTGGGGGTATTTGGCATAAGTTTCTTTTATTGAACCTATTGCAAAAGGTCTTGGGTCAATAGCAATTCCCCCATATCTTTTTGTTGCTTGATATCCTGCACCAAAAGACATGCCCCCATGTGTTAATGTTGGCCCGTCTTCAACGACAATAACCATTTTGTTTCTTATCTGCTCCCCATTTTCAATCGTTATTTTTGAATCTGCGTGAATTATCTTTATATTTTTGTTTATAGAAAGAACATTTCCCACAACTTTCTCAATATTTTCTTCTGTGGCTGAATCTTCTTTGTTGATAACAATAACATCTGAAAGATATACATTACTTTCACCAGGATAGTAAGTTTTTTCATGTCCTGGTCTTAAAGGATCAACAACTGTAATCATTAAATCTGGTTTGTAAAATGGAGTGTCATTGTTTCCTCCATCCCACAATATTATATCAGCTTCTTTTTCAGCTTCCTCTAAAATCTTTCCATAATCCACTCCGGAATAAATAACTGCACCCATTCTCACATACTGTTCATATTCTTCTCTTTCTTCAATTGTGCATTTATGTTTTTCAAGGTCTTCGAGGGTTGCGAATCGTTGAACTGCTTGCTCTGCCAAATCTCCATAAGGCATTGGATGCCGTATGGCCACAACTTTTTTACCTGCATCTGTTAAAATTGAAACAATCTTTCTTGAAGTTTGACTTTTTCCACATCCAGTTCTAACGGCGCACACCGCTATAATTTTTTTACTGCTTTTTATCATTGTTTTTTCTGGTGCAATAAGTTTGAAATCAGCCCCTGCGGACAATACTTTTGCAGCAACGTTCCCAACTTCCACATATGATAAGTCTGAATAGCTTAGAATTGCTTCATCAATCTTTTCTTTTTTTATTATGGTTGTCAAATCTTTTTCATCCAATATCGGAATTCCATCAGGATATAGTTTTCCTGAAAGTACCGGAGGATATTTTCTATCTGCAATACCTGGTATTTGCGCAGCAGTAAATGCCACAACCTTTTCTTTTTCATTGTTTCTATACAATACATTAAAATTATGGAAATCTCTACCTGCTGCACCAATAATCAGAACATTTTTCATAATAACACCCCCACTAATAATATTTTAAAGCAGATTTGTATGGTAATAACTTATACCTATAAAAAGGTTGGGGTTTGCGTTAAAAGAGAACAGGCAAGCTTGACAAAGCTCACGCTATCTCATACAAAATTTTAAAAAAATAAGAATTTCGCATCCTTTTAGATATGAGGATGTGAGATCTGTAAGTGGAGCGGTGGTGAGTTGAAGATTACAACGGCTTTAGTAATGGACCAGCTAAACATTTCGGGCGAACCCTCAATGCGTACACTGCCATCCTATTAAAGTTGTCTATTACAACCGCCTACACCACCTAGTCTTGAGAGTAGCTTCGAGCTTAGATGCTTTCAGCTCTTATCTACGCGACACGTAGCTGCCCAGCGATGCATTGGCACAACTGGTACACCAGAGGTGTCCGGACCTCGTTCCTTTCGTACTAAAAGTTCGTTTCTCTCAGGTGGTAACGCTCCCAGTAGATACGACCGTACTGTCTCGCGACGTACTGAACCCAGCTCACGTGAGACTTTGATGGATGAACAACCCAACCCTTGGAAGCTTGTGCACTTCCAGGATGTCTCGAGCCGACAGCGATGTACCAAACCGCGGGGTCAATGTGTACTCTTGCCCGCGACAAGTCGGTTACCCCCGGGGTAACTTGTCTGACAGACGGGGCCCCCATCAACAGGGACACCCGGGTTCGCTAGGCCATGCTTTCACACCTGCGCTTCTTGCTTTTCGAAGCACAGTCAATCCGACATTTGTCCTTATCCCTCTACAGAGGATTTCTGACCCTCTTGAGTCGGATATTGGGCACCTTTGTTTCTTTATCGAAGGTGTACCACCCCAGCCAAACTACCCACCTGCAGTTGTCCCCTTACGGGTTAGACGTATCAGAATCGTTGAGTGGTGTTACAACGGCGCCTCCACCGCCCCCGAAAGGACGATCTCAAACGGCTCCCACTTACGCTCTGCAACAAGCCCAATACATCAACTACAAGCTGTAGTGAAGCTCCACGGGGTCTTCTTTTCCCACTGGGAGTCCTCAGCATATTCACTGAGAAGTGAGTTCACCGGATCCCTCCTTGAGACAGCAGGGCCCTCGTTACGCCATTCATGCAAGCCGCCAATTAAGCGGCGAGGTATTACGCTACCTTAAGAGCCTCAAGGTTAGGCCCGCACTTTACCGGCGCTTAGGTCCCTTGAAAAGGACTTTAACGTACCGGCAGTGAGCAGGCGTCGGCCACTATACTAGGCTTTACAGCTTTGCAGTGACCTTTGTTTTTGCTAAACAGTCGGAGCCCTCTAGTCTCTGCGACCTGCGATCGCCTTGCGACGACTGCAGGCATGCCTTCTACCAAAGGTACGGCACTAATTTGCCGAGTTCCTTAAGGAGAGTTGTTCCGTCACGCCTTGGCTTTCTCTGCCAGGGGCACCTGTGCTGGTTCTGGGTACGGTCATTTTGGGTCGAACGAATTCTCTTTTCATGGACACCTGGTCTCAGCGAAACATTGCTGCCATTTAGTGATTTAAACCTCTTCTCCTCATTAAAAGTCTCCGAGGATCTGTTCACTTTAGCAGGGGTCTCCCCCTGTTCGCTTAGCCGGATGTGTCAAGAAATCGTCTTGCGTTGCCGCGTCTACCAAAACGGGGTAGGAATATTAACCTACTTCCCTTTCACCTCGACGGGGTTACCGTCTAGTTTAGGACCGCCTAACCCTTGGCTGATGAACGTTGCCAAGGAACCCGTGCCCTTTCGGCGCCTAGGATTTTCACCTAGATTTGATGTTACTAACACCAGGATATTCATATCAACTCAGTCCACACGACCTTACGGCCGTGCTTCTACCCGAGCCGATCGCCCTTCTATTGAATCACTCTTTCTTCAAAGAGTGCCCTAAGGTTTCGGTGCTTGGCTTTAGCCCCGGACATTTTCAGATACAGCACCCTTGGCTGGTCCGCTATTACGCGTTGTTTAAAGGATGGCTGCTTCTAAGCCTACCTTCCAGCTGTCTGAGGGGGGTGCTTCCTTTAGATTAACACTTAGCCAAGTACTTAAGGACCTTAACCTTAGTTCTGGTCATTCCCATAATGGCCTACTAGCTTACCCAGTAGAACCCGACTACCACCGTCTACAGTGATTAGGTATTCGGAGATCGACAGAAAGGTAAGGGATTTCTCCCCCAGCACTTTCAATCGGTGCTCTACCCCCTAATCAACCTCAAGTGGCGCTATCCTGAGGGATATTTCGAAGGGAACCCGCTATTCCCGAGCTCGAATGGTCTTTTGCCCCTAGACATGGGTCACCCGAGGGAATAAAACCACCAACGGTTGACGGCCTCCACCAACTGTAGGGTTGGCTTCGCCGTGCCCAAGCCTAGATCGCCCGGATTCGGGTATAAAGACAGTGACTAACCTCACTTTCGTAAGGCGCTCCTCGTCCGAAGACTGCGAGCATTTCGCTTTCGCTATGACTCTCGTCTTGCCACTCTCATTAACTCCCTGGCCCTTGCTTCGAGAAGGACAGTGTGACACTGGTACTTTGTTTCGATACATTTCTTTCAAAAGGCATCTTCAACAAAGGTCAACCCTTTGATGCCACACCAAACTGTCCCCATTCAGTTTCAGGTTCTTTTCGCACCCCTCGCCGGGGTCCTTTTCAACTTTCCCTCACGGTATTAGTTTACTATCGGTCTAAGGGTATGTTTAGGCTTAGGAGTTGATACTCCCATCTTCAAACGTCAAACTTAAGACGCCCTACTCTTTTGCTCCCTTCCTAATAGCTTAACCTACAGGACTATCACCCTCTATGGTACAACTTTCCAGTTGTTTTGGTTCACAAATTAGGAGATTATAAGCCCCACATCTCAACTTATGTTACCATAAGCGATTCAGGACGGCCTAACCGGTTTTCTGTCGCCCATACTAACCGGATCGCATTTGCTTTCTCTTCCTCGCCCTACTAGAATGTTTTACTTCAGGCGGTAACGGCGGAATCTCAGGATCTAAGGATGCGTGCGCCTCCCCTGAGCTTATCACAGCTTGCCATGCCGCGAAGTGCCTTAGCCGAGTCATCCACTGAATGGGTTAATGTACTCTTACTATAAACTCACTTTTTACTCTTTACTACAGATCTCACTTCATCCTCATAAATTAAGCTCCTTCGAATTGAAGGACGCAAAAGGTCCCCTATCTTCCGAAAAAGAAAAGGGATAACTCTATTAACGGTAAGAAATCTTTATAAAGCTTTCTTATTTTTAGGGGTTTATGTTCTAAAAAAAAGAACAAGTGTTCTAAAATACTAAACATTATAATGAATGTTTCATTTTATATTTGAGCATCGCTCTCCTTAGTTCTTGCTGTAAATGTTCTAATTCTGGATGGATTTGGACCTTACGACCCTTATATTTATTATTTAAATTAATACTAATGACTTCATCATTTTTATCAGATATGACTAAATTATTGGCAATAAGAAACGAAATAGTGGCTCTAATTTCTTTTCCATTGCTTGCAGATGTTCGTCTCAGTGTGTTTGAAATAACATATTCTCTCTGGGTGTAATGTTCCCCACAAGCCCAATACCCTTTATTCTCACTAAACCCAAACCATAAAATATCTTGGACTAATTGCGGATCAATTCTTTTAGACTCTAAATGTTCCACAGTCTCAAAATCAATCTCAAATATTTGTTTTTGCTGATCACCAATAATTTCTTCAGTTTCATATGATTTTTCAATTAATTTTTCAGGATCTATCTCTGCCAACAAATCAAGAATAATATCTACTCCTCTTTCAGGGAGTTGGGTTTCATGTTTTGCAATAATATCAATATACGTTTCAATTAACCTTTCGTTTATATCTTCAATTTTCAAATCACTGTCTGTCACGGTTACAATAGATGCTCCAACATTATATGATACATTTAATTTTTCACTAATTTCTGCCGCCAACCCCAGTCTTTTTTCGATAGTTTGCCTATGGGCATTAACAAGTTCTTGTCTAAATTCACTCATTCTTAAAATTTGTCTTTCTTTTGAATTTAAAACATCAGAGATTTCATGATATTTTAATAATTTAATTTTATAGTATCTTTTCCTAAGAAAGTATATAGCAGTGAAAACTTTGTTTTCACAAATATCTTCCTGTAGACATTGAAGAAGAACAAAAAAATCTCGAGGGGCATTTATTCTTCTAACCGTTTCAAAAACATCAATATCTTCGTTTTCCATATCAAGTACAAAATCTCTAATTTCATTTTCAACTGCTGGGAAAACGAATGAATAAGGCTGAGCTATTTTTCTATTTTTTTCTTTCTTCAACCTATTAAACATAGTATGAAATTCTGTTTCCGTCATTTTTCTGTTATCTAATCTATTTTTTTCAGTATCAGTAATTTTGTTCGGATTTATTTCTAACAATTCACAAACCTCTGAAAAAGGAAGTTTCAGTTTCTCAGGTTCTAGTGGCAGACCTTCAATAAAATTTTTGACTGTGTCTCTTATTTTTAGTTGAGTTATGATCCCATAATACAAACCAATCAAATCAATGTCAGAAGCATCTTTTTCGATCACAAATCGTTCTGAACCCAAATTTTTTAGTCTGTAGATCACTTCTTCAATTGCCTCCTGTTCAACTATTTCAGATTCACCGCTCCACATCTCTTCAAGTCCTTTTATTGCAAATTCTATATTTTCAACATTCAACTTTCCATTTTGAAAGTAAAAAAACTTATTGACATCCACTTCAACTCTTCTAATTATTTTTTCAAGTTTACAAATACATTCATCTCTTTCTTGAATAGATTCCCACTCTTGTACAGTTTTTTCACAATCTATTAAAAAAGCGTCTATATAATCCTTTAAGGCATTAACAAATTCTACATTCTCCCCTATAGATATTGTATCTTTTTTTGATATTTTCATACCTGTGTCCTGTAGAAAACTTATAACTCTTGAATTATCAATAACTTCTTTGGAAACTATCGTATCCCATTTTCTTTTTATTTCTTGGGCCATCTGCATTTTTTTTATTTTTTCTCTAGTTTTTTTTGAAAGTTCTGCATTACATTCTTTCAAAATATCCAAAGGTATTTTCTTTCCTAAAACGGAGTAACCTTCGGAAACTTCTTCGTAATCAAATTCAATCCCCAAAATTTCAAGAATAGATTTTCTTCTTCTTTCAAATTCTAAATCTTTTTCCAATACTCCCAATTCTGGATTGCAGGGGTCGATATTTTCAATCGCATTTTCTAAAAACTCAATATTCTCATTTTTTATGCCTTCATCAGATTTTTGTATTTGCATTATAAAACCATACAATACTCTTCTAATGTTTGCTAGTTCTTTTATTGTTCTCTCAAAGTTTTCTCTACTTTCATACATTCTTTTAGCTGTTTGTTTTCTCTTTTGAGAAATAATTTTAGGGTCATATCTTTGGGTGTGCATCAACATATTATATATACTTAAATTTAAAATTGTTTTTGACAATTTAATCAATATGCCCAAAAGATCTAAAAAATCAAATAAAGCTGACAAGATGATTAAAGTTTGTCCTTTTTGTGGGGGCCAATGGATTTCACCGCCTTCTGTTTCACGCGATATAATGGGCGGTCAAGTTGGCGGAATAAATTATATGATATGCAATTCTTGTAATAAAGAAATTATTCCCCTCACTATCAAAGAAAAGAATTTAGATAAATTCAAAGAGGAACTAAAAAATGAACAAAATATTTCACCACCTACTCCACAACCAGTTGAAAAAAACATCCTTTTCTCAAAAAAATCATCCAAAGCATTTGCATTAACATACATAATAGCGCTCATATTTTTTACTATTGGATCAATTTTTACATCATCTTTATGTTTCATCATCCCCGCAATTTTTTTAATTTTACTTATAATTTACATATTAAAAGATGACATTATGCAATTTATCAAATCAAACTCTAAAAAATAATAGTTTTAAATATTTTATCGGTGATGAATACTCATGAGACTTTTCATTGCGATCCAAATTCCGAGTGATATTAAACAATCTATTTATTATGTTTCATCTTCCCTATTAAAAGATAAAGTCAAAATTATTTCTCCCGGAAATATCCATTTCACTTTACAGTTTCTGGGTGAAGTTGACAAAAATAAAATGGAGAATATAAAAAATGCTTTATCAGAAGTTGAATTTCAACCATTCAATTTAGAAATAAAAGATATTGGCTTTTTTCCAAATAAAGATTGTATGAAAATAGTTTGGCTCGGTGTCGAAAACCCTGTGAAAATTATTTCTTTAACAAATAAGATAAATCAAATCCTTTTACCATTAGGTTTCAAGCCAGATAAAAAGTTTGTTCCGCATTTGACAATTGCAAGAGTTAAACAAAAAATAGATTCTGAAAAACTTATTGAAAATTTCAAATTCAAATCCTTTGGCTCGTTTTCAGTTTCAAAATTTTATTTGATGCAAAGCGTTTTAACTTCACAAGGTCCAGAATACACAATTGTAGGTGAGTTTAATGCTGAGGCTTGATAAAATTATAACGGCGGATTTGAGATTAAACATTCTTCGTTATTTTTTTGCTGAAAAACCCGGAGCAAAAGTCAGCATTCGCCAACTTTCAAGAGAATTAAATTACGCACCTTCACATGTTAAATATGAACTGGAAGTTTTGGAAAGTGCGGGCGTTTTAGAAAAACAAAAAATAGGAAATCAAAATGTGTTTTATTCGATTTACCAAGGCCCTTTAATCAATGTTTTTAAAAGCGAACCTCATCTATTGCTTGATAAAATAAAAGACGTAAATGGGATAGATTTAGCATATGCGTATTCTATAGAAAGGGACAGATTCAAAATTTTAATAATCGGAAATCCTGATGTTTATTTTTTGAGCAGAGTTATTAGAAACATTGAACATGAGGGAGGATTTAATGTTAAATATTTAAACATAAAAAAGGAAGACATACAGCGTAAAAATCTTCCCACACCACTTTTTTTTATTATCGGGACTCAAAAATATTTTGATGAGATAAAAGCCATGCCCCAAACCATTTCAAAACACAAAGATAAATTTCAAGATTATAGAAAAAGAAAACGGGAACGATGACCAACTTTTAAAAATAGTTCCCTTCTATAAATTTAGTTGTTTAAGGGGCCGTAGTGTAACCTGGTCATCATGCTAGCTTTGGGAGCTAGTGATTTGGGTTCAAATCCCAGCGGCCCCATTTTTTTAATTTCCAAGAATTTTTAGGAGTGCAGCCATAAAAGAAATTCCTATCGCACTAAATACAAAAACAAAATAAATTAATATAATAAGACCAAAAACCAAAATCAATAGGCTTAAATATGATAATGCAACCGCACCTATGCTTCTCTTTGTTGAAAGCCCATAAACATTTTTAATTATCAAATAATTAATATATATTATATAAATATTGAATAAAAATAAAATAAGCGATACAAAATTATTTACTAATGGTATGATTGAAAGAGGCATCATAAAAATCGAAAGCCATATACTTGCACAGGATCCGATTGAACCCAAATAAAATAATTGTTTGAATTTTGGTTCTCCCCTTAAAATTCTTATAAAAACATAAAGTATACCTGTACTAATCAACGAAGATGCTACTGATAAAATCGGCACAAATATTGTAGAAAGTACAAGTACTATAACTGCATAAATCAATCCCAATCCTCCAAAACCTAATGAATTAAAAGGATTTGTTAAACTTGAAATTCCTCCCATTACAAGAAACATTATTACTATAAATATCGCAACCAACAAACCATTAAAAAATCCATTCAATAAAGATGAGAAAAATATTGCTTTAATCCCTTCTCCAAAAGCGATTTTATTTTTTTCTTCTTCAATAGTTTCTTCTGGATGAAAAACCATTTTTTTAAACAAATATAATTTTTTATATGGTATTTTTTCAATTATTCTATCGATAAAAGCTTCAAATTGTTCTTTTTCGTGTGCCATATTATCACAAATCTTCAATTCCTTATTTTTATTTTTCCAACTAAATGTTTAAATATCTTGTTGTTATCTAAATATAATAATATTTAAGAGGTGATCATTTGGCTAGTAAAAAAGAAACCACAACAGTTGAGGTTCCAAGCAAAGATCCAACCATTGCCCTTTTAATCGCAATAATCGGCGGATTCTTTCTCGGGTTTCCTGGAATTGGATATATATATCTTGGCAACATGAAAAAAGGCTTGGTATATGGTTTAATAGGCTGGATTTTAATAGGTGCAGTATTTTTCGGTTTCCTATTTGGAGGAACCCTTCTCGCAATGATAACAATGGGTTTTGGGATGTTATGTTGCATACCCTTCCTTGTGTTAATACCCGTATATAACATTGTAGTCGCATACGATACCTATATGGATGCTTCAGGTGGCAAAAAAATATTGCCAGAATTCTAAATCTCTTTTTTCTTTTTAATTTTTAGGCGTTTTTCGTGATATGGGTACTTCTAAGCCTTCAAAACCTAAACAAGGTTTAGACTCTAAAACCTAAACACTCATTGGAAAAAACACAACAAAAATCTAACTCACAACCCTTCAACAATTTTTACAATACTGCTTGCTTTAACATTCAGTTTTTCAGATTTGGGATATATAACAACAAAAAATTAGGGGGAATTATACAGTGTTTTTTTAAGTTGGGCAATATTATTGATCCTATTTTTTCAGCCATTTTTTTCTAAACAATCATCGGATTTTTCCTATGGGCAAATCTTTTCTCAATTTTAATTGCAGTATAAACTTTTTTGGTAATTTATGACGCAAATCTGTTCATCAACAACAAGAAAACAACTACTTAATATCTCTGAAGGTTAAAGAGAAGAAGGCCAGCGCAAGCGCGCTGGCGAGGCGACCAGGTTATTATATAGAATTCGGGTCAGAAGAGCCATTTTATCTAACACCCCCCTTATATTTAAATGTTTCGGTTTTTTACCATACCCAATAATTTATAAACAGAAATGACATTTATATTTTTGGGTGAGACTTATGAGATTTACATGGTTCATTTTAGGACTAGTTTTTTTAACTAGTGTATTTTACGCTAAATCAGTACTGCTGATTATTGATGCTTCTGGAAGCATGGGGGAATATATGCCGGATGGTTCTCAAACTAGGCTTGATGCAGCCAAATCTGCAGCAATTAACTTGGTTCAATCATCAAATGACGAGTTTGCTTTAATGGTTTATACCGATTGTGATTATGGGGGAGATCCATATTCTGGACCTATCAGTGTCTGGCAGGATTTTACTTATGATAAAAGTTCTTTGATAAGCAAGATCCAATCAATCACATCACAAAGTATGACTCCTATTGCAAACTCTATTCAAGAAGGAGAAACCTATTTGCGACAGACAAGAGGGACAGGAACCATTGTTTTGTTAACTGACGGTGAAGAAACATGTGGTTACAGTTCCGATATCCCGCCTGCAATATCTGCAGCAACAAACAATGGCATATCTGTGCATGTGATCGGTTTCCAACTCAGCGATTACAGTTCACAAAAACTACAACAAGATGTTCAAACTGGCGGTGGAAAATATTATACTGCCGATGATGAATATCAGTTAACTCAGGCATTCCAACAAGCAACAGGAGATGATACTTGCTGCTGTTCTGCATTTATTTTACTACTTTTACCCCTTGCAGGAGTTTTGGGAAAGGCATTTTTTGCCTTTTAATTTTTTTTTAAACTCAACACAATATTTTTAAACATATACTTATAAATACAAAAATTGTTATTTTAATCTGTATAGTGATTCTTATGGTTCAAAAAGATAAAATCGAAGACATTGAGACTCAACATCCCAAATCAGAGAGAGATTTAATTCTTGAGGAGATTAGAGTATTAGAAGAAAACAAAAAACATCATATAGATGAAATCAAGAAGCTTAATGAGAGAAAAAGGCTAAAATCCTTGGAACACAAAGCTCTTGAACCTTACTTGAATGAAAATAAAAACGTTCAAGTAGGCCCACTCCTAAAAAAACTAAGGCATTTAGAATTCAAGCTATCTCAAGTAATGAATCCCAAAAATGAAAAAGAAATTGTTAAGTCAATTCAAAGTCTAGAAAAAGAATTAAAAAATCGATTCAAAGTTGAAAGAATGAGAAAAAGAAAAGATTTTCTTGAATCGGATTTGAAAAAAGTTGACAAAGATATTGAAGAGGTCAATAACAAACTTAAAGATATCCGTGATGAATTAAAAGAAAGAAGAGATTCATTCAAATCTTTAAAGAAAAAACCTGCCACTAAAAAAGGCTCGTCTAAATCTGCATCCAGGAAAAAAGATGAGGATTTCATATCTTTGGAAGATTTAGTTGAAATCGAAAAAATATAGAAAGCAATTTAAAACTGCATTCTATAATTACTTTTAATGACAAACTTAAACAAAGTTAAATCTGCGTATATACTGGAGGCCACATTCAAGCAAATCAATAGAAAGCCCCATATTGCCTTATTATGCAATGCAAAAAACAAATTCAAAATGTATCAGGAGTTTTATCCCTATTTTTACATATTGCCTGGCAAAAATCCTGAAGACCTAAAAAAAGATTTATTGGATTTAACAGATGCAGGCAGGGGAGTAGTTAAAGGTGTTGAGGAAACTGAGAGAATATTATTTGGGGAAAAAATACAGCTCTTAAAAGTAACGTGCACCAATCCTCGCGTAATTCCTAAACTTCAGTCGTATCTATCCGAAATAAAATGTTTTGAATACAAAATCCCTTACAATGTAAGATATTTGATTGATAACAATATCGCCCCCCTTTCAGTAATAACATATGAAAAAGAAGGGAGGTTCATAAAAAAATTAGTCAAATCCAAAGAAAAAGATTTGAAGAAACTAAACATTGTTTGTTTTGACATTGAAGTTTATGCAGATAAATCAATACCTGATTATGGTGAGGAACCTATAATAATGATAAGTCTCGCCAACAGCAACGGCGACTCAAAAGTTTTAACTTATAGAAACGTCAAAAACAAAAAAGCTGTGATATTAGAAAACGA
>Ga0334886_1001269_pt1 | contig 30563 bp, 37 predicted proteins | sample GraSluR1_MG_9_FD_207232 | JGI IMG/M metagenome (GOLD analysis project Ga0334886, IMG submission 207232) | Sludge microbial communities from methane-producing bioreactor in Wageningen University, Netherlands - Granular Sludge_27_06-R1 | ecosystem: Engineered > Bioreactor > Anaerobic >... | reverse complement strand
TTACTAAGCTATCTACACTAGATGAAACACTGGTGTCAAGACCATCAAAAGAAACATCTAATTCGTCAATCTTACTCTTTGATGTTTCAGTAGACGCTTGAACGATATTAGCAAAGGCTTCTAATACCCCAGAAGTTAGGTCTTTTGCCACTAATTCTATGATTACTTGGTTTGCCATTTCTTTTTACTCCGTTGAAATTGGAGAAGATCAGAATATGATGCAAATGACTTATATTTTTTACCCCTTGGAGTTACCCTAACATCCTTACTACTCAAAAGCATATACTGTTGTTCGGGTGTCATATCAGAAACAATCTGAGGGGAAAAGCCTAATTCTGCTAATGCCCTATAAACATTGTCCCTATCTTCTACATATTGGGTGTTTAGCCCTTTTTTTCCTCTTCTGATTCGTCCTCGGTAACATCACCAATAACACCATGCAATAGCTTAAACACATCTAATACCAAGGATAGAGCATTTTCATCGGCATTTAAGTCTTTTGTCAACTGATCCATTGTCAAATTAGGTTGTTCTCTCTTGAACAACTGATAAACAAATCTAGTCATTCCTTCTGGGGTATTTCTGATTAAGCCCCTATCCTTAATCCAAGACATTGACATAGCGGAACGAAAAGCATCATCCATGAGCTTTTGTCTTTCGTCATCGGGAAGCCCCTTAGCCGTTTCTCTTGCAAGTGTTATTAGTCTCATTCTCAACCAGTTATCTAATTCCCCTATATCTTTATCAGTTAGGGGGCTTACCTTATAGACATTTCCATTTATGGTAACTTCAATGGGCGCTGCTGTCGCTTGGGAACGTGTTGTCATCTTAGGGTTCTCCAATTAAATAGGACAATGGGGGTACTTATGCCAATTTGACAAGGATACCTGGGGGTGTATTGGCAGAAAAAGATACCCCCATTGTCGCATAATTAGTGTTTATTAGGTAAACGGCCACCATGTAGACGAATCCGGTCTAACAATCTCCCCCTCCAACCAAGACGAACCATCGAAAGCGAGTCCCGAAAAGTTGCCACTTAATTCCGCACCAATCAAATCCCCAGTTTTAACATCTGCCGCAAAATCCCCAATACTGGCAAAGATAATCCATTTCAACTCCCAGAATAGTGTATCAGTCACCATTACCTTAAGTGCTGCTAAATCCCCTTCATCGGGTAAATCATCTAAACTATCTGCATAAACAGAAATAGTAACTTCACCCCCTATGTTTCCGGCTAACCTTTTCGTATATCCACTAGTTCCGCTGGAATTGTACTCTTTGTTATCGGCAGTAAATCTTAGTGTAACTGTCCTAACATCGGACAATTCCGAATACAACGGGCTTTCTGCAATATCTCCCAAATAGGCTTTAAGACCCAATGATGTAAACGCTTCAGGTGATTCAACATCGGATATTGCACTAATATCTGCTTTCGTTAGTGCTCCATTACCAGAAAACTCTACTGTATGCTTGATAATGTCTGCCGCTTCCACCCCAATAGTAATCTCTACAGAGTCAACGACAACATCACCAGAAACACCTTTTGCCCCATCGACTGAACCAGTAAAAGTAAACTCATTTGTTGGCATCTTTAAGGGCTGATAACCCCATGCCTCATAAGAGCCACTCCAATCAAAGTTTCCGGGTAAATACCCAGGGGCTCTTTTACTATTTGAGGCCAACCAAGACTTTACTTCATTGGATAGTTCAACAGTCCACTTTCCCATTGTGTTGATACCATCAACACAAGCATTTAAACCAGAAATAACGCTCATTGAAATCTCTCCATTGTTAAGGGCTAATAACGCTACTTGGTAGTTTCATCCTTATCTCAACATTAAAGTAAGCAACCCATCCAACAATAGTTAGGTTGTCTACTTCATTAAACGGCATTTGACTGTAAGAGGGCATCTTAAAATCCACTACATAATTGTACGTGGGTAATTCATCCAAATACAGATTCTTAAACTTATCCACCCAGGACTTAAATGACCTAATAATCTCCCACTTCAAGGGATTCAATTCATCCTTGACATTCAAAGTACCAGTTACAAGTATAATCCTATGGGTATCGACCCATATATCTGTATTGGATGAAATACCCAGTTGTGGTTTTGCCCCAAAGGGCATAATCCCAACAGTGGGTCTGTCTGCTGTAAGTGCGGCAATCTTTCTGGGGTCTTTATGATAGGAATTAGTGAAACTAACCCTATTCGCTATCTTAACGGAAGTTCTCCAATCTCTGTTTGATTCCAAGCATTCCCACAATAGGTTGTATGCCTTACTGAACGGGTCCATTTTTCGTCCTTTCCAGTAAATCCACTATAGCAACCTGCATTATATCCACCATTTCTTCAGTAGCATCTTTGTCTGGAGAAACTAGTATTTCTCTTTGGGGCATGTTTACTGTCCCTCTTTGATGGAACCCACCTAATTCTGCTATAGTCAATGGATGACCCTTCTCTATGCTTGGAGCGTGCATATCTTCATTGAAGCCAACGCCAACGATTCCATTCATTATAGTTATTTCACTCGAACTATCCGGATCAAAGCTCAAAGCCGGGTCTAACGTATCAAATAGGGTTCCCGTTTCTATCAAGATTCTAGGGTCAAGCCCCTTTTTCTCTTTTTTTCTGACTGTGCTTGGTGCTAATGGTGGCCAATCTCCACCACCCGCTGCAAAAGTATTGTATCTTTCTAGTGTGAACAACTTATAAACAAACGCCCAATCCTTTAAGGCTTTTCCAAGGATTCCAGTTCCATCCTTTAACTCTGCCTTAAACTTACTAATGAACTTCTTTAGTGCTTCCAACTCATACGTAATTCTCATATCAAACCGCCTCTGGTAAATCGTCTCTACTCAACATGGCACTTTTGAGGGTACAGTTTAGGTTCAAAGCACCACTTAAATAATCGTTTATGTCTTTCTCCGCCGTTGTTCTTTGTTTGTGCCAATAATCTTTCGGCAAACTTGGCACGTCCTCAACCCTTTTACTTTCCCATAGTATCCAACCGGATAGTCGGGCATTTACACCCTTAATTACCAATAGGTCATCTGCATCATTATCTACTGATGCAAGGGGAACAACATACTTGCTTTTCCTGAACCTATCATTTATCCTTTGTGCCCCCTCTTTGAGCGCTTTTTCGATATTGGCTTGTATTTTTATGGGGTTTCCATCCCTATCCCTATCAGCCCAATCCCTTATATTCGCAGCACCAAACACGCTTTCCAAGTCATCTTTTGTCGCATAGGGTTCTACCATTATTATTACCTTTCAAAATCTCTGCTAATTGCTTCACACCATTGTTCCCATCTTAGGGTATAATTGCTTGCTTGTAATACAATTCTGTAAAAGCTCCCGCTTTCTAAGTCAGTTGTTGGGGTTAAAGTACACCTATAAGAACCCTCCCCGTCCCCTGTTAGGGCAATATCATTACAACCCTCAACTATTTCACCATTTGCATCATACAAGGTTGCTGTTATTTGAGCGTCTGTCACTCCGGTTTGATCCGATGCTTTCTTCAGCCTATCTATAAACACGTCAAACGAATTACCTACTGGCAACTTTGGAAGACTCATAAGTAAACACCCCATTAAAACAAGGTAATCCTATTGGGCTTATTTGTGGTCTGTATATCAATCAAAGACGGCTGCCTTGTCGCCTCTAGTATGATAAACCTACTTGACTTCAATCTTGGATTAGTGCTTATACCATAGGGTAATAAGCCCGCTTCTTCTGGTGGTGCTATTTCCTCATAAGTCGCATATACCGAATATGCCCTATTGTTTACAATCCCCATGCCAGCGGGTGCCGGATCGGGAGGGGGGTCTTGAAACACTATATTCTTATATCTTAGAGCAACCCCACCATAGCTATCATATCTCGCCGAAGTCCAAACTGCCGGAAAACAAAACAACCAATAATTATCTATAGTTAAATCACCTGAACAAGGTATTGTATTCCACCCAGTTAGCATCTGGTCATATACTGTTGGATAGGGGTCACTATAGGCAGAAAGGTTTCCAGGGTGATTGCTTCCATCATCACTATACATACCCCATATACCACCACCAAACCTACTTGATACGTAATGATGGATACTTTGCAAACTACCACTTTCCAACATAGGGTAATAGCCGAAGCAATACATAGCATTCTGGAAACCAGCAGCAGAAGCCCCTATATCGGTGTATCCTATTGTTGGATCAATTACAATAGGATATTTAGCCCTTTTCAACCAATTCCGGTCCAACTCAACAAATAGTTTATTCCCACTAATCCGCATATCACAATAAGCTGTATCTCCCTTATCATCTTTCACCCAAGGCCGGTAGATGTGTGCTACTTTTCGCCTATTGTGAAAAACAGCATAAGACCCAACTATTTCTTCTGGTCTTTTTACACCCTCTTTTATTTCATCTTCAGTTAGTGCGTCTTGGTACGAAAACTCTAATTGCTTACTTGACTCCAAAGTAAAAACATATTGGGGTTTAGCACCCCTTTCTACGATTATCCTTTCCTTTAACCGTCCTGTTTGTTCTTCCAACTCAATTAGTGTATTTCCACAAACAAACCTTTTTCCATTGTCGATTGACTTAGGCGGCTCTGTTTGGGATAATTCCATTGTTAAACCAATGTTTATACCCCAAGCATTTATAATTGACTTGGGCTTACCTATAGAGCTATCTATAGCGTGAGTTGCCCAACGTCTTTGCTCTAATAATTTGTTGGATATGAGCATTTGGCATTTACCCAAGAGATGAAAGGTATCTAACTAGTATCTCAAATAGTGCTGATACCCCAGCAACAATTGCTGCTAAAAGCGCTAATGCCTTTTTCTGCAAGGCGGTTTGAAATAGTCTCATTTTCGATTGCCAATTCTCTAGCTTTTCCAACCTAGCAACATGCCCTAATTTTCCGGCACGTCCTTTTAGTATTTCATCATGGTCTAATACCATCTTTCTGGTTTCGGGACATACAACGAAAATACCAGCAGACTCTACTCTTAATTGACTAACTTCTTTTCCTAGTGTTTTTACATCTGTTCTTACTTCTTCCAAACCAGTGCGCACTTCGTGTTTAAGATCATGCAACTCATCCACTAATACTTTAATGTCATCATTTGACATAGGTAAAAACTCCCAATGGGTTATAGTCCCCCGTGATCGGGCTCTATTAGTTCTCCACTAAAATCATGATAAGCGTATATTTCAGCAGCGTTGTTTCTCATTTCATTTCTGATGTCCGAAATAAGATTCCAAGCACCATTAGGGCGACCACACCTTGGTCTACCAGTAGGAAACAACGATAATCTATCACCCCATTGATTTCCCCTCCAAAGAGCATCTATTTCCTCATTGTAATCAGTGAAATACATCTGATGCGCCCATCTACCAGAGGGTACATACACGTCGAACCCTTTATAGTCTTTTGCCCTTTCTGAAAATCCCCTATATGATGCAATAGTTACCATCATCCTATTCTGGACAGCTTCCACTAATTGCTCAATAGTGGTAATCTTTAGGGCAATAATAAGATTGTCACTTGCCACTTCAGCCCACTTGCCATAAATGGCATTCTCAATTTTACCCGCATAGCGTCTATGCCCCCATAAATCAGAATAGCCTTTATACGGGGGAACGGTTTCTCCAGTATCCGGGTGTACATCATCGGTAAAAAGTACACCATATCTCTGTAAAGCCCCCGCTAATGCCGCCCCAGTAGAACCGGGCCCTGTTAATCCCCCTAAAATCTGGTTTCTCGAAACAGCATACATCCAAGGGGTGTACCATCTACGGACTTTTTCCTCTTGTTTTCCCTCAAAACACTCAACTACTTGCCTAATTTGCCCCATATGGGCACCCGATTCAGCAACGCAGTTGCCAGTATCCTGGGTAAACCTTGGTACAGACTCCCACTCCATTTTATTTGGGGCTACTTTATGTAGGTTTTTCTCTATATCCCAAGTGTATAACCCTGTTATGGCAAGATTATTTGAAACACTTACACTAGATAGAAAATCACAATAACCCTCTTTGAACCCAATCTGAAAGGACTCTTTTTCCATGTCAGGGCCCAACCAGCCCTGTAAATTGTCAAAATTGCTCACCATAACAATACCCCATTTTAATTGATCAGCTCAAAACCCTCTGCTACTTGTTCCCATACCTTATAGTATGTTTCAATAGGCTCACCCTCTAATAGTTCTTTTAGCCTAGGTGTTAGAATTGGGTTATCGAAACCTAATTCCCACTCGTCTATAACATCTTCCGTTGTAACACTTAAAAGTGCTTTGGCGGATTCGACCCTTATTTTCTCCCTCAATAACTTGGGGTTCTGTATCTTCTCGCTCAATGCTTTCCTTATCCCCTTTGCCCAGTTTGATACTACTAATTGCTTCTGTGGTAGGTTTACCCCCTCCACTTGCTCTTTCACCCACTCCGATAGATTCGATGGTGGAATAGGTGGGGGCGGCGGAGGGGGACTTGGAGGGCCCACTCTAATCTCTTTATACACTAATTGATATGCCTCTGGTATATTTACATCAAGCACTATTGTATAAAGTGATTCATCCAAAGGCTTAAAGAACAAACTGGGAACCAACGTCATATCGGCCGGGTTTGCTTCTGGAAGGGGAGTTTCCAAAAGAGCTTCTAACTCTTTTACACTATTACTTTCTAATAGAGTGGAAACTTCTTCAGCCCTATCTTTGATTACTTCTAATCTGGTCTTACCAGACACAATAGTAAGCACCATCCTAACTTGGTGCTTAGCGTTACTGGGTAAAATAACCCATCTACAATCTTCTAGTTGCTCTGCACTAATGCCAACAATATCATAGAAGTCGGATTCCCCTTTATCAAGGGAATCTGGACCATTGATATGTACTTGGCCATATAGGGCAGAACACCATAAGATTGCAACCAGTAAAAACAACCTTTCCATTTGGTGCTCCAATAGAACTATGGGGGAAAACAATAAAACCTATGGGGGCACAAAGTGCCCCCATAGGCGACCCCACGACCCGCCACTATCAGCACCCATAATCGGGAAGGGACGATTATGGGTGCTAGGGCAAACAAATTAGTTGTTCTCACTAAGCAACATATCTAGTTGCGCGTGATCGGAGTCCTGTCCTACTTCGTAAATAGCGGCAACAAGGCAATCCCTGCACTTTGCCCTGTTTTGCACACCATACTTGCGCAAAACCGCCCAAGTTTTTAGCTTCAAAAGAGTGGCCTTAATACCCCTTGGGTTTTCGGCCTCTTCTTTCAACGCTTCCACTGTTGTAAAACAAGAGATAAGCCATAAGATAAGCTCCACGATAGCATCTACGGGTACATCCACCCAATAGTTTGCCAGCACGTGCTTTCTTACAGCATCGGCCATTAACCTACTTTGGCTCATAGTAAACCCTCCAAACAGAGCTAGTAATGGGAAAACACTTTACCCTTGCGTGGTATCATCCAAGACACCCTTGACAAGACACTGCGGCCTAGTACAAATACACAATGGGTTTGCTTCAGTAGTGATTTCAATACCCCTGCCAAACTTCATAATCTCTTGTTTGGCATAATAGGGCAAACCAATGGTATTTGCAGCTTCAATGAAATCACCCGGGGCATTAAATCTCATAAAGAGCCCGGGAACACCCTCCGGGAAGAAACGGGCTTCATCGGTAGGAATATAGGTAATATCCCCCACCGAATAGTTGTATTCCTCAAAGAGAATACCCTTAAACTCAAAACCAGCCCTATTGTCTACGCGGAAAAAGGCACCATCCTGATACCTTGCCCAAGCATCTTTCACGTCATCGTGAGCAACAAAGGCATCCCACCAATCCTTTCCGCATAGAGCATGAACACCACTCATAGGTGTTCCACCCAAAGCGGATTCAATCTCCCTTTTAACGTCGATGCACTTTTGCCCGACGTTTGTATCGGAGTTGTTCAAGATAAAATCGACTTCTGTTTCCGTTAGGTCGAAAACAGTAAACAGATTGTAAATGACTGAACTACCATCGGCATCTAGGATATTCCCTTGGAGTGCTCCCGCCATATGATATTCGACTGTAGCATCAAGAGAACGCTTTAATGCCATTAGCTTGTCATTTACAGCGGAGTAAATACCCTCTAATTCGTCATTAGAGCCAAACTTCCGCACGTTCTGGATGTCATTTGCCAAGATAGCATCATCCAAGGGGATATGCGGGACTTGAAATGACCGTGCTTTTCTCTTTTCTCCCCTGCCATAATTGGTAGGACCACCCCTGGGTTGTGTTGGCACTAGAGCGATAATTCCATCCCGCTCTTCTAACACCACAACTGTAGTGGATACACCCTGTTCATTGAACAGACCCATACTACCAATTCTGCCAGGGACAACGGGCAATTTATTGATTGCCAGCGTCATATTGATTGCACTAAAGGCATCTCCACTAAATACGTCCAAAATATTCGGCATCTTTTTTCTCCAAAGTTAAAGTAAGTGACCTAATTGAAATACATTAGGTTGTTTGCTCAACCCAAGTAAGAGCGCTTTCAACCTTAATGCCAAGATCGAGAAGAGCGGCATTTACTGTTGCCGAATCTTCCTCATTATACGCCAAGTGTTCATCCGTGACGATTGCTGGTCCTCTAATTAGGGCAATAGTCTCAATCTCCGCAGCGGCGGGAATAGTGACATTCTCTAATAGAATCGCAGCAGCGTTAGCGGCAGTAGCTAACGTGACATAATCCCCATATTCATCCTCTTCAAGGATTTGCCCTACTTCTAGTTCATCATCTTCCGTACCCTTTAGGGTGATCTTCTCCCTGGTATACCGCTGATCGGCTTCCCACTTCACAACATCAGCAGGGTAAACACCCTCACTTTGAACATTACTTTCCAACGCCATAGTTACTTCTCCAAACTAATAGGTAGTTTCAGTTAGTACAAAAAGACTAAGAAGCGTTCTTAGCCCTAGCTTCAGCATCCTTAACAAGCGGATTTTCCCCGGGGGCAAGATTGTGAGCAAGTTTAAGGGTTTGCGGCCCCGTATGCTCCCCAATGGGAACAACCTTATTGTCCCTAAGAGCTTCAATAAGGGTTTCAAATAGGGTGTACTTACCCTCATTTCTCGACAAGGCGATTGTAAGCCACTCTTCCGAAAGAAACGCTTTCTCAATCTTATCCTTTGTCGCTGGACAAATCTTACTAGGGCAGATACTTGACAGCTTTAGCTCCAAGTTTTCCCTGGCAAGAGAAAGCAGGATTGGATCGAGTTTCTTTTCAGCGGGCTCTGTAGGCTTTGTTAGTGTTTTTAGTTCATCCTCTTTCTTTTTGACATTTTCAGTTAGTTCAGTTACCTTAGATAAGATAACATCTACTGCATTTTCCTCAGTGATTTCAACACCAAGTTTCTCACTAAAGTCTTCCCAATTAATCGGCATCTTGGACTCCCTTGAAAGTGTTACAATTGACCTACTTGCAGCGATTTCTTCCCAAGGCCCTAAACCAGGGATTTGGGGTGTTGGCGTCAGGGCAATATGCACTATAGGTCTAGTGTATACGTTGCCCTTACCGTCTTTGAAACTCGGTGGGGAATAAAGACTAACATCGTTCGAGTGCGCTATATTTCGCGCATCTTTACAAGTTAGTAGAAACTCCCCAATAAGTTTATCCCCTCTTCTCTCCAAACCAATTACCCATCCCATATTCTTATCTGTTGCCTCATGGGATGGGGGTACAGTTACCTTTACACCATTAGAAGCCATTAAGTTAAAGGTGTTAACCCAATGGTCTAGCGTTTCTGGTCCAATGGTAAACTTTGGACCAGTAGGACTAACTAGGAATGTGCCACACGGTATAATCTCTTTCTTAAACCGAATACCCTCTTTCGTGTTGATTAGGTTTGCAACAGGGTTACTTGCAAGCCTAATCACGATTGGTTCATTTGACCCAATAACTGTTTTCATTTGATCCTCTCTGTTAAACTCAAAATCGGTTTGTATAAGAGATTCAATTTGGTCTAAATCCACCCCGCTTTCGTATGCTTGCTCTATTACATCATCCACGGTCATATCAATATATTCAATAGAGCAAACACACCTTGGGTGTGGGGATGGTGGCCCCGACTTATGCTCTTCCGGCCAATCCCACACAGGTAAACCATCTAATGCTGCGCATTCATCACAAGGCCCAGTTTGGCTTTCACCATTTACCCAATGTGGTACTAATACATGATTGCCAAATGTCTTTGATAAACCAATAGCGGCCCCTTGTTTATATGCCTTTTGTTTAGCCTCTTTGCGGGACTTTTCGTTTCCTGGGGTATAAGTATAACATTTACCCTTATTGCCCCACTTATACCCGGGCTTTCCGTTAACTGTACAGTTAAGTATCGGCATTGTTTTCCCCTAATGTATTGGGCTTAGTATAGTATATCAAACCTAATCAAAACACCAAACCAGAAACTAACAGATTACTAGGGTGTTTGTACCTTTTTACTTTTCCTCTTCGTCTTCCAAGTCCTCTTCGTCTTCGTCTTCCCAATCCTCTTCGTCTTCGTCTTCCCAATCCTCTTCGTCTTCGTCTTCCCAATCCTCTTCGTCTTCGTCTTCCCAATCCTCTTCGTCTTCGTCTTCCCAATCCTCTTCAACAGGCGCTTCCCCCTGTTCTGGTAGTGTATTTACAATAGCTCTAGCCTGTTCCTCTTCTACTCTGAAGAACAACATGATTAGTTGCACTAGGGTTTCCGCAGTAATTTCCTTTTTATGGTATTTACTAAACATATCTAACATACCAGTAATGCCACCTACCCTGCCCAACAACTCACTAGCGGCTTGGTCCTCTTGTGTAATTTCGGGTGTTTGCTCCACATCACTTTCCTCTTCGGTTTCTACACCCTTATTTTCCTCTTTGGGTTCTACACCCTCTTCGGGTTCTACACCCTTAATAGCTTCCAATTCTTTTCTTTCGTCCTCTGGTAGGCTGGGAATTTCCAATCTTCGCCGGAAAGTTTCAATGTCCAATTTACCATATTCGAGTAAAAACCCCTCTGTCGATTGGATAATTGTTCGGTATAATTCCCGCATGTAGCTTGCCACTTCGTCGGACAAGGGTGCTGCAGTTAGTCTAATTGTACCCCTAGTATCTTCCCCAAAGTTTAATGCTAATAGTTGGTCCACTATATGCCAGTTTACCATAGTGGTAATATGCCTATCAAGTAACTGCATATAAGTTAGGGCTAAATCATAGTGCTCTTGCGCTTCCGCTTTCGTACCAAAGTGTCCTTCTAATAAGGCCCTCTCGGGAAGTACCATAGCCCTAACTTTGAGTGTGTCAAGATATTTCAGCCTTTCCACAAAAGTAGGTTGTCTGCCCCCTTTATCTTCAAGCATATTAAACACCCACTTTTTTACTGGTTCTTCCCCAGGAATATCGGATACATCCCTGGGAACTGTAACCGATCCGCAATTCTCCAAAGATTCTAAAACCCTCTTGGCAATAACCGCATTAGACACTTCAACATTATCTAGTTTAGAAACCCCTTTAGGGTATTCCACAACTAAGTGTGAACCGGCTACTTTCAAATCATATTTTCTCGCCCCCTCATTAGCGTCTACCCACCAATTATAACAGTTACGTACTCTCTCTAATAAGCCGTTGCCGTACCAATCAGTCCCCTCTACCCTAAATGAAGTTAAAAAGGACTTCTCCAAGGGTATCTCCACTTTGCCTTGGGAAGTCTCTTGATAGAACCCAGCAAAAGCCCCTGTTTCTTTTAACACTAAGATAGATGTAATATCATGGAGCAGAGGCTTTAGTTTCCTTAAACCAATTTTACCATCCACCATCTCAAACACTTTCTCAAAGCCGCACCATCCAAAGTCGCAATGTCCAAACCCTAAAGATGCTTCCATTATCATACCACGAATTCCCACTAATTGGGATTCGATAAACTCTTTTCTTTCAAGGGGAACACCCTTGTTTGATTCAATAGTCCAATTACCACATAGTATCGGAGCGATTGCCAATTCCCTTGCAATCGCTACTGTAGGATCGTTCCTAATCATTCTGTAGGTTGCCATAGAAGCGGCCAAACTCTTTGTCATAATTGGGGCAGATAGTCCAACATCCCCAATAGCCCTAAGAGTTTGCGCTGCAGTTAGTTCACCCTCTTTCGGCCTGGGCAATTCTTTCTTACTCTTGAACAAACCCAACATAGTATTTTTCCTTTAAGGTTAAACAGTGTAAATCTGGTCCAATCCAGTGTCCACGTTAGCTTGCGAACTAATGGGAAATAGCCTATAAATAATATACCCTAGTGCATCGGATATATGCCCTATATCGTCAACATCGGCCGGTTCCCTGGTCCCCGGTTTGAAGAAACGGCCGTCCAAGTCGGCAATTAGGTTATCACAAGTGGGGTCTATAAAGCACTTAGAATCCCCACTTGCAGAACGAAACATAGCATTACAAGCTGCAAACCTATCCGCTCTAGGCGGATTCACTTTAGGGTAATGCACTGTTCTACCAAGTTTCTGAAAACCCTCGTGTAAACATATTATTTGGTAATCTGACAAGGAAGCATTGGTTGTCCTTGCACTGCCCGTTGCATCACCATAAAACTCAAAGCCCCCTAAGTGCTCTTTGTATTTGCCAAATAAGTAGTCTAGTGTCTTTCTAGTAGTGGTGTTCTTCAACCATATTTCATCAAATACATCTAACCTTTCACCATACCTATGAGCTAACACCCATGCCATAGGATTTACATTAAAATCAGACCCTACAAGTATTGCCTTATTGGGATTGTAAAAGCACGGTCTCACGTTTCTCTCTATTGTAAACTCACTAAAGATTTGCCCCTCTAAGTGAGTGAAGATTGCATCATAGCGCATGTGGAATAGGTCACTAGGTAATGTCCTTGCCGCTCTTTCGTACTCTTCCCTAGGGTAGCTTGGGTTCTCGATACTCGACCAACTAGCGACAAAATAGTCCTTATCCCCCCTGGTAAATCTATCTAAAAATTCTTTCTTCAACCAGTTTATTTTATAGGGTGTAGTAGTCAACAATGCTCTACCTAGTAACTGCCCTAGTCTACCTTGTATTGCAATCCAAGCTCTATAGGTCATTTGACCCGCTTCATCCAACCAAGCCCCCTGGATTTGTCCCCCTTCCAATCCCTCTTCTCTTTCAGAGCTTAAACAGTAAATAACTCCCCCACAAGGTAAGTCGTATCTACCCTCTACGTAATTACCCTCAAAGGGAGTACCCCTAAATGACCTTACCAAGGTGGGTACTGTTGCTCTTGCTAAGATTTTATATGTAGGTGCTAAGCACATCCACAAACTATTGGGGTGTTTTGCAATTTGTGTCATAAGCCAAACTGGACCAAGGGAAGTCTTTCCTCCCCCTGTTCCTGCGATTGCTGCTAAGAACCTAGCATCACTTTGCAATATGCGGGCCTGACCACTATGGGGTCTAAAGACCTTATAGGCATGGCCGTGCTTTTCCTCTACACTTTCCCATCCCTTGTCTAGTGGTGGTTCCTTTGGAGTTTCAGTTTCAGGGGCTTGTTGTTTCTGTTTTTTGTATAGTTTCTTTACCCAAGCTGGTAATTCTCCATTGTCCTCTTTTAGCTTTTCTCTTTTGGGTTTTAACCTTATTCTTTTTACCATAATAGGGGTCTTTCCATTTATGGGTTAGTGGGGTATTGGTTCTTATGGTCTAATTTTGTGTGTTACGCGGATACATGATTACATTATGGCCCTTAGGGCCTAATTTTTGTGTGTTACGCGGGGGGTACCCGCCAACCCCCTTTTCGCCCTAATGGCCATATAGGGGGCCTACCCTATAGGCTCTATAGGGTAATATGCCCTATGAGTCATTAGCACCATATAGGGTAATATACCCTATATGATCCTATATGGGTATAAGACCCTATGAGTCATTAGCACCATATAGGGCAATATACCCTATGAGCCATAAAGTACCCATAGGGTATATTGCCCTACAGGGTATAAGACCCTATGAGCTACACGGTACTGTAATAGGATCATATACCCTGTAGGGCGTATTGCCCTATGGGTATAAGACCCTGTAGGGCATATTGCCCTATAGGTATAAGACCCTGTAGGGTAATATGCTCTATGGGTATAAGACCCTATGAGTTACACAACACACCAAGGTATCAAATACCCTATAAGGTAATATACCCTATATGATACTATATATAGGGTGTATGATCCTTGGGGCACATGCCCCTTGTCAGTTCACTATAAGGCCATTATAGCCTTATGTGCAAGGCTACCGCTAACCTATACATAACTCATAACAATAGCTAATGATGGCAAGGGAACCCTGTGTTGTTTGTTGGTTGTATGGTACGTCCGGCGTATGGCATTAGCATTGGTATTGGTATTGGTATTGGTATTGGTATTGGTATTGGTATTGGTATTGGTATATTATTGTGTTGTATTAGGGTTGTTATGGTAATGGTATGTCAACATGGTATTGGTATGATTACAGTATGATACGATATTGATAATGCCTTTGTATTGGTATCTTTGGTGTTTCCCTTGGTTCCCTTGGTTTTCCCTTGTTTTCTTTTTGTCTTTAGGGGTTTCTAATTATTAAGGCTATACCTTATATACCGTGATCGGTTGGTTTGCCTTAAACCGAAATGATCCGCTAAGCATTGTGCCTTATCCCAGGCTACTAGTATTGGGAATTGCTTACTGGTTTGGGCTTTTACGGCTTCATTATAGGCTACTAATATTCTCCCATATAGTGGGTTACTACTGTACATCACTTTCACCTTTGGGTAATCTTCCGTTGGGTGGATAAAATCATACTCCATTGTTTTACCCCTTTCTTCTCATTGCCATAAAGGGTTTATGATTGGCTCTTTTCTGTTGTCTTTCTAACTGGGTGTCTTGATCCTCTTTGGGTTCCAGTTCCTCTTTGGGTATATCGTATATGGCGGTTTCCTCATACTCCAAGTACTTTGGGGTTTGTTCCTGTAACCTTACGGTTTCGTTGTTATTGCCAGTTACAATTAGTATTTCTACACCCCTGGGCATTGCATCTTGTAGGGTAGTTTCCTTTGGTGTAAATGGTAACACAAATGTCTTATAGAATTGCACTGGGTCTTTGTCAAACTCGTCCTGTAGCGCTTGCTTTAGGGTATGCTTGTTTTGCCCTAAGTCGAGCAACTGATCCAATATCCGCATAGCACTTACCCTACCCTTGCCTACCTTTGGTAGCTTGTTTCTACCACTAGGATTAGGGCTTGGCATTCCCTTTTTCCAATTAGGGTTTCCCTTTGAGCTACCCATTGGTTGCTTTCCTTCATTTATGGTTTGATGTTTTGCAATAAACTGAACGTGTATTTTACCATATAAACACCCATAATGCAAATGCCCTTGAACATTTGCTCGATTATGGGGTAAATAAGTGCCTCTGTTTTCGGCGAAAATTGACGCAAGTCTTTGATATACCTAGACTTATGTCGATTTAGAGTATCGTGTTATTACACCATTAAGGCATGATACAAAAAAGGGGATACTGAACCATTTGACCCAGTATCCCCTTCCCCCGCAAGGCAAACATTTAACCCTACGAGTATATTGTCGGATTAGGTGCATTATCACCTAGAGGCAATCCCTCTAACCCTTTACCGACCGGGTGCTTCCCTTACCTATTCCAATACTGATATTTAGGGTTATGATACAAAAGGGGGAGCACTGGATCATTTGACCCAGTGCCCCCTCCCCGCAAGGCTGTTCAGGCTGTCCCTATATGCTCCCTCCAATCAAAAAATGAAGTGTTTTTGTTATTGTAAGTAACCCACTCATATAACGGGTGGCCTACCACTAGAGCCTCTATCGGATTAGGTACTGTACCTAGAGGCTTTTCCTCTAACCCTTTCCCGATCGGGTGTTTTTAGTGGTATTTCTCTTTAGAACCCAATGGTTCTCCGCTTCAGGGCCAGGTCATTTTATTCCCCTTTTCAGTTATAAGAGCGTCGTTATGGCCTACCACTAGAGCCTATCGGATTAGGTACTGTACCTAGAGGCTTTTCCTCTAACCCTTTCCCGATCGGGTGGTTTACTTCATTAGTGGTATTCTATCATTCTCCAAAAAGCATCATCTGAAAAGGTGTCACTGAACAACTCTCTTTTCCTTGTTAGCCCCAGTATACGCCCGACTATGCTTTTCCTTGCTCTTACCCTCTTTTTCTCCGCCCTTATTCCTTCTGGGGTGTTTGGCAACCGTATTAGTCTTTCAGCCGGCTTATGTTTCAGTATCTTGTTTAGCTCATTTACACCCCTTGCATTGAACACCCCATTTTTAATCCTCAAAACATCAAAATATACACCCATCCTATCGGTTTCCATTAGGCTTTTCTCCAGAAACCTACGAAACACCGATATATTTTGGGTGCAACACCTTATATGATACTCTTTCGCAGCGTTATATGCCTCTAATGAGGCACTTTGGCCAGACTTTGCCAGTGCTCCATCCAACCGAAACTCCCGATACCACCATTCTCCCTCATAGAGCTTCCACACCAAGCTATCAAATAGCCCTAGATAGCTTATTCCCGCCATAGTGGTTGCCTGATAATGGCCCTTCCCAAACTTAGAAAGATGGAACCACTTTTTGATCCTTTTGCACCATTGGCCCAGCCTGGAGCAGGTGTCCTCATAGCTAATTCCAACAAAATCATCCGACCCTTGGGGCGGTTCTACTGGAAGCTGAACGATAGAATGGTAAGGCTCGCACATAGTGTCTTTCCTCCGAAAAAGGTTGTTTCTCCCACTCCCCTAACTATACGATTACGGCCGTTCTCGCTCTATTGGGTAGGCGACCATGACACCCATAAGGTTTTTACCCTTGACCGATATTGCACTCTCGGCAAGGGACAGCTTGGTTGCAATCGGAAGCACCTTGCATAAGTAATAGGGCAATGTAGCTAATTCGGTGCTTATGTCGCTATCTACTTTCACCCTATCCCGTACTTCGCCAAGAGCGCCTACAGTGTCTAAGTGGATATATCTATCCTTTACCCTTATTTGTGTTTGCTGGTTCTGTTCGGTGGATACAATGGATGTTCTCTTCAGAGATTCCAATAGGTTTGTTGGCACTTGGAACCCATCATCCATGCTATACATATCATCTATCGTATCCAATATCTTATTGGGGTTTGTGCCCTCTAGCGTTCTCCCAATAAGAACAACACTGCCCGAAAAGTAAAAGGCTACCATATTATCAGCGTAGCCTACCGCCTCTAATTGGTATCCCCCACCAAGTATTTTATCAAATGCTTCCCAAAAGATTGGGGGCATTGTATAGCACTTTTCCTCCATTGCATGGCACTTTATTGTTACCCTGGTTGCAGATACATTATTGGATGAAACAAATAGAATCTTTCCCCTACTAAGGACCATACTGCAACCAAGAATATCGGGCTTTCCTCCATCGGTCCCCATTGAAACCATTACATTACGGATAAGTGCACCATAACCCTCTTTTAACTCTATTACACTATCGTCCTCCATGCGATAGGGAAAAGGGGTTAACTCACCCAAGCGCATCGTCAGTTTGGTAGCGCCCTTGCGTTTCTTTGCGATCACTAACTCACCTTTTTCAATTAGGTCAATATCCCCAACATTTCTTATCAAGGCGATTAGTGGGTTTCCACTTACGGACCCTTTGAGCTTTGTCCTATATGGGGCAACTATGCCAATAGTTTCATTATTGGCATATACTGTTTTCCCATCAAAGCACAATCTGCCCACACTATCTAAATCGGTGTTTTTTGATAGTGTGATTCCGACTACTTCTATACTGTTCATTTCAGTTGCTCCAGACATCCCAAGGGTAATAGATGTGACTTCTCTTTTCCCACTCTGGATCGCCCTCATTGAACAAACCATACACCCTAATCTTTTTGTCGCTATAAGAGGACATATCCTCTATATGCTTAAAGAGCATGGGAAAAGAAACTTCCAAAGAGTGGGGATTGTTGTTTTCCTTCAAGTAGGGCACAATCACTATTGCCGCTTTTGCCATTGCAATAACCGGAGTATACCCACCAATAGCGCACAACAAATACCCAATAGGGCCCCCGTTTGGTGGATAACCCCACACTCCCGTACCCGGCTTGACCTTTTCGAGCTTGTTTATTAGCTCATTGAGCCTATTTGTCAACTCAAACAAACGATCCGTTAACATATAGCAGCATTCCTGGGACATTTCACACCTTATTGCGTAAGAGTTTGGGGCACAAAAAAAGATTGGGGGGCCCTCTTGGAGGGCCCCCCAATAGCACAGCAACCTAGGGCTTACTGCCCATTACTTTTTCCTGGGGCTCTTATACATCCCCAGTTCTTTGAACGTGGCAATGGCTTGCCGTGCTTCGTAGATCATGGTTTCCACGGTCGCGCGCGAGCAAGAGAACCCCTCTTGCTCGACCCGTTCAATCACTTCCTCCGCCGGGGTGTCGGGGTCCTTGTAAAGGATTAGGCGAATCGCCTTAACAACACCCGGCTTACGCTTCCCTCGTTTCCTACGGGGCTTTTCCTCTTCGTCGTCATCGTCATCGTCCTTATGACGGCGGGACGATCGGGACGATTTACTCCGTTTCTTACGGGGTTCCTCTTCTTCGTCCTCTTCCTCTTCCTCTTCCTCTTCGTCGTCGTCGTCATCGTCATCGTCCTCTTCGTCGTCATCGTCGTCCTTAGGGCGACGGGACGATCGGGACTTGGACGATTTACCCCGTTTCTTACGGGGTTCGTCCTCTTCCTCTTCCTCTTCCTCTTCGTCCTCTTCTTCGTCCTCTTCGTCCTTAGGACGGCGGGACGATCGGGACGATTTACCCCGTTTCTTACGGGGTTCGTCCTCTTCCTCTTCCTCTTCGTCCTCTTCCTCCACAAATGGAGGAATAGGCTTCTTCTTCTTTATGGCGCGAACGGCGGAGTTAAACCATTCCTGGGTTTCCTCCGACAATTCTTCCCAATCATCATCGTCAATGTCGTCCACCCCACTGGCGATTTTCCTTAAATAGGATTGGGTCGTTAGGCCCTTTGCCTTAAGGCCGACCGCCCTACAAGCCTCTTTCTCGATTGACGAAATCATTCTAAATCTCCCAAAGCAATGTTGAGTGAAAACACGCTAACACGAACACAAGATTGGTTCTATTCCGATATTCCTCCCTTCTCTTAACTAGGGTAAAAAGGGTTAGCCTATTGGGGTATCATGCCCCCAATAGGCTAATTACAATAGGGCGGGTTGCGGACCCTATTGCTTTCCCTTTATGTAATCTTCCAATTGCGAATCCAAGTCGGGAAAATCCTTTTCCTGGACCCCAGCAATTCGACATAGTAACTGGTTTAGAGTTTCTACGCCCCGACGCTTAACCCTAATCTTTAATTGTTCGTCCTTAAGACGAACAAGTACCCTATCTAAGGGAAAAGGCGCGTCGTGGGCTAGCTCCGACACCAACATACTATACGATACTGGGTCGATTCGCAATCCTTCAATGGTATTGGACCCTATATCTTCTAGATAATCGACATTAGAGCGCCTTAGTGCTCTACGTCGATTATCGTGGAAAACACTTAGCAAAACACGCTTAAACAGCGCATTGAAATGCCTTATGTTATCCACTTTGTAGCCATAGTCAAAAAAGCGTATTAGCGCCTCTTGGACTATATCCGCCGGGTCAAATACCCCTACCATATAATTAGGCAATCTACTTCTCACCCAATTATAGGCCCATTGTAAATCCATCATAGCAACCCTCCAAACAAAAGTGTCCTCAACTAGGGGCTATTGCCTATAATGGCAATAGCCCTAAGTAGATTACACTAATGTAATCTAAGCCTCTTAGGCTTCTCTTCATTTAGCCTAAGTCTTTTAGGCTTGGGCTTCTCTTCATTTAGCCTTAGCCTCTTAGGGTTGGGCTTCTCTTCATTTAGCCTAAGTCTTTTAGACTTGGGCTTAGGCTTATCAGGCTTAGGCTTATCAGACCTAAGATCAGCAAAATAAGCCTTATAAGGATCAAACCCTGGTGCCGTTACATCTTGCCCTATCTTTTTCGATAGGGCTTTATGTATCCGCACCACAAGGTTACGAGCACCGGGCAAGTACTCCCTATTGTTTGTCTTATTTAGATAATGGGGTGAAAAAGTACACTTTTTCACCCCAATATAATCTTCCAAACAAGATAAGACGCGCCCAATGGCAAGATTCGGAATTGCTTTTAGGCGATAAGGACCAAAGGTCCAATCCTTCAATTCCAGGACCGCCTTGATTATTCGCTTATCCTCTTGCGACAAGCGAATAACTTGGTGTGTGCTCATATTGCCGTACATATTATCACCCCTATCGGTTGAACTAATTGACAGTCTGTCAAAAGAATCCTGCATAACAAGATTCTCGCGCAATAGTTTCACCCTATCCCTTATTCTAGCCTTTTCGCCCTTATTGGCGGTTTTTGCTTTATGCAAGAGATAGGTAATCATTGACTCCGCACTAATCCGATCCATTATTCCCCTCCATGAACCTTGAACCGAATTGTCGGAATATACAGCATTATCCTATTAGGGCCAATAACCCTATAGGATATTGCCAAGTTGGCAACATGCCGTATAACATGCGGCATTATGTCTTTGGGGACCCCGATAAGAACAGAGTCCCTCTTTCGCCCCAACATTTTCACTCTATCCCCCCAATTATCCCTTAAAGACCTTACAAAGGCTTTCTTTGAGGGAAACACGCCCCGCATTCTATCTTCTAGGGCGTTTGGGTCAACATAGAGCTTGTTTGCCGTCTTAGACGCATTGCACGTCCAATTATCGCCAAACATTGACTGCTTCCTAATGCCATCATAATCGAATATAATGGTATTAGGCATAGTAGGTAGGGCGTTTAACCTTAACCTATTGCGCTTTTTCAACCTTAAGCGTTTCATCTTTCAACCCTCCACAAAGCAACCCTGAAATACTACACTAAACCATTTAGTGTAGCTAACTTAGGGCTATTGCCCTTATGGCAATAGCCCCAAGCAAGGCACACTAAAAACATAGGGGGCCTGTTAGAGGCCCCCTATGTTTGCACTAAAGACACACTAGCTAAAATCGACATACTCCCAAAGTGTATCAATCACCCACTTTCCAATTTCATCATGGGTCAAGGCTTTGGCAAAATCTCGCCAGCACCAATCACGGCTGACAATCACCAACCCAGCAATCATACGCTTTGCGGGGTCTTTCCCCGCATGTTGCCGGAGAATCTCGGCAACAGCATCGTGAGAACGCCAGGGAACCCTTGCTCCCTGAAAACAAGCGTTCTCTAGATTCGCCCTAATGAAATTCGCGTGGGTTAGGTCCGCGTTTGTAAAATCGGCGCGGGTTAGGTCCGCGCGAGCAAACCGTGTCGCGTTTGTGCGCGCCCTAATGAAGTTGCACCAGGGCGCGTAAGCATAATCGAGCATTGCCCGATCCAAGGTTGCTTCTCTAAAGCAACATTCGATCATATACGCCCGATGAAAAACCGCCCCTGTAAAATCCGCACCTGCGAAACGAGCATGGGGCAAAGACGCATCTCTCAAATCCGCGCCTGCACAATAGGCGCGAGATAGGTCCACCCGATCCCTAACAGCTTTTTCAATCGCCTCTTTCAAAGAGGCGGCTTCGCACTCATATAATAGAGTGCTACCATCATCACGCGACACGATCCTTTGCACTGCCATTGATTAACCCTCCAATCAAAGCAACCCATTTACACTACACTAAACCATTTAGTGTAGCTAACTAGGGGCTATTGCCATAAGGGCAATAGCCCTAAGCAAGATACACTAACGCTTGTGTTCAATCCATCCTGGATTGAACATAAACACGGCGAATCCCCGCCTCTTTTAACACCCGGGCAAATGCCCGGGCGTATGCCTCTTTTCTGGCAAGGGATTGGTTAAATTGGTGTACCCAAACATACACACCACCCCCGTAAGATGTTCGGGCTAATCCGCTCGACTTCAACCATCGGGCAAATGATTGTCGAGCATCACCGATGATTATTTCGGCAAACCCACATACCCCATCATTGATCGTCCACTCTTGGACAACCGTTCTGTTGTCCAGGGGATTCGCCAGTTCCTGAACCACCATCGGTTCAGGCTGACAATTCCTACCGGCTTCTATGCCAGCGCCGTGGGCGGTATCATACAGCGCCCGATAGAACCGAGTATCTTTCTTTGTCATCTTTCAACCCTCCACAAAGCAACCCATTTACACGCCCTACGTACCTATAGGGTGTTTCATTATACCCTCTTTTGTTGAAGGGGGTATAACGAAACACCCTACTAGGGAAGTTTCCCTAGTAGGGTGATTCCCAACAATCAGAATTTCTTAGCCTCAGACCGCGCCCATTCCATGAAACGAGCGCGGTCGTGGCCGTTATAGCACATCTTGGGGAGCATCACAACTGTCCCCAAAGCCAAGTAATCAAGCGTACACTGCCCATCGGTGTATGGCAGTGTAACACTCGCCACGTACACGCCATCATCAAGCGGGTGCTTAAACTCTTTCGACCCCATCGTACCCCTCTTTGATACCCTGTACCAAACGAGCTCTACTTTACTACGCATCGTACAACCCTTTCACAAAACACAACCCTTACACGCCCTACGTACCTATAGGGTGTTTCATTATACCCTCTTTTGTTGAAGGGGGTATAATGAAACACCCTACTGGGGAAACTCCCCAGTAGGGTGTTCGGTTGCTTTGGGTTGCTTAGGTTGGGCTATCGGGTCCGGGCTATGTTCCGGTCCACCACCTAGCCTTGGTGGCACCCGTCGCTCTCAATTTTCAAACAGCTTGCATCGTGCGGCCATAAGGCCCGGATACGGAGGGCTACCAACCCGTATCGGCCGATCCCATCGGCCTACCCATCCTTGGACCCGTTCTCCCCTCACAAGCTTCCTTACTCTATTACCATTATCACTAGGGGGACAGGGAAGTCAATCCCGCCACTGGGGGGTCCGATCCGAATAAAGTCATAAGTGCCTACGAAATAAGCACTTACGGCGAGCAAAAAAATCCCAAAGTCTTGACTACCAAGGTGTCCGCTTGGTATTCTCTAGTACATAATATGGGCCACCGACTCCCCCATTATAGTTACTTGTCAAGGAACGCTTATTTAGTCGTTCTGCACTATAAATTAGGCTTTCATGGCGCGGCGCCTTGAGCTTACCAATCCCCCATTATTGGTACATAACAGAATGGCTTTCACGGCGCGGCGCATTAGGTGATTTACTTTATACCCAATGATGTTTCCCTCCCGCGCATTAGGTCGCGCAATAGGTTCCGCCCACGTTTCACGTTGCCAAGTATATCATGGTCGATAGAGCCCTCTGTCAAAATATAGTGATAAAACACCTTTCTGTTCCCACCTATCCTATGACACCTTTTGACCGCCTGTTGCCATACTATAGGGGAAACAGGGGTCTCGTAGAAAATAACCCTATTGGAGTTCTGCAAGTTTAACCCAAGAGCCCCAGATTGGTCGTTTATCACAAGGATACGTGTTTTTCCACTATAGAAAGAGTCCAATTTAGCCTTTTTGCCCTTAGTTCCAGAATAGACCCAAACACAATTATGCCCTTGCTCGATTAGCGCCGACTCTATCCACTTTCCAGAGTAAATATAATGGTGGAAAATAACCACTTGGTCATATTTCGGTATTCCATCCAATATCTCCAACAGCATCGGTATTTTCATGTTTGTTAATGGGGCTTTTACCACTATACCATCATCACCCTTATGGGTCAAAAAGCCACTAGCTAATGACCATAAATGATTAAACTTATTTGCTACTACTTGGGTATTTACCCCTCCAGAATCATCGACCACTTCCATTATATCATCCAATGCTTTATCATAGTGTTTCTTCACGTCCTCGGGCATTGGAACTACATGCTCTATCGACACTGTTTCCGGCAAATCGACACAATTTTCCGCTAGGTATCTAATGGAAACACTCCGGGCTATTCGATTCACTTGGCGCATTGTTTTTCTCTTAAACACCCACTTAACACCCCAAGGGGTTCTCTTTGGTCTAAAAAAAGCAGCCCGAAATAGCCCCAAAGTGTTGCCGAACGCTTTTCCCCCGTCAACTGCAAATGCTTGTGCCCATAAATCTTCCATTGTCGATCCTATGGGTGTTCCAGTTAAACCATATCTACGGGGTATTTGCCTAACTAGTTCTCTTGCAATAACTGATATTTTAGTGTTATGACCCTTAAGCGCTGTGCATTCATCATACACAACAAAATCGAATCTTTCCCCTATAGATTTAACATTAGCGACAAGGGACCTAGCACCTTTTACCTTGGGTACTGTGAACATCCTAGTCAAACCGGCATAGGTTATTACCACTATATCCGTATTCTTTTTCCAGAATATCCGATACCTTTCTTTCGGAGAACCCTCGCAAGTGCTTATTCGCAAGTGGGGCGTATGCTTCAAACATTCTCTTTCCCATACATCTAATGTGTTTATAGTAGGCACTAACACTAATGCCCTCTTTCTTTTGCCTAGCTTCCGTAAGTAGGAAAAAGTGTCAAGCATTACCTTTGTTTTGCCAATGCCCATATCCATGAACAATAGCAAATTGTCATAGTGTAAACTAATCAGAAACGAAACCAATTGATGTCTATAGGGCTTTGTCTTAAACCTTGGTTTGGGGTTCAAAAGCTCCAACTGATTATAACAAGTATATTCTAATTGGAGCTTTTCCGCCTCTATGTTGCCCAAGTCCCTATTTACGTAATCATATATAGCCTCTTTACTTATCATTTATCCCCCCATATTTACTCTTGGCAACCTTATCGGAGAATCATCACTCTGCAATTCCCTAATTAGGGCGTCTGCATATGATACAGCCAACTGAACCTTTTCGTTAACTATAGTCTCTTCATCCCAGGGCCCTTCACCCCCTAACATTGTATTAAGAAATTGTTTTGAACACTCTGCCCTAAACATGGCAATGCTAAATGCCATGTTTACTTGGGCTTGCTCAACAGCAAGTCTACGCTGGCGGATCACTTGCTCTGCCATAAAGGCTTTCTGCAAATCTTGCTCACTCATTTTCATCGGAATACTCCCTAATTAGGTTCCAATACTTTTGCCTCATGGCAACATCCCTTAGGCAAAATTGCCCAAATACATAATTCTGGGATATTACCACTGTGTACCCATCCATTTCGTTCCTCGACCTATCTACGCTCAATCGTGCTAAACCATAGGCTTTCTCCGCTTGGGTTTGACTGTACGTTAACACCGAATCAGCAGTCGCAATTTTAGAGTAGTCCTCCCCTACCATTTCTGCCGTAGTCGTACTATCCGACACCGAAGCCCTATTGGATTGGCTGACAACAGACAATGCCAAGTTATATTTTACTGCAATTCCCCTAAGTGCTTTGTATATGTTACCCAATTCCAGCCTATATGTATTAGTGGGAATACGCATAAGGTCTGGATAATCCACAATGAGTAAATCGGGAACAATGCCCTTTTGTTGCCCAAGGGTGTTCAAATACGCATCTAATTGTTGAGGGGTCAACTCCCCAGTGGGAAACTCTTTAACAACAAGAGGGGGCCGAATCCTTTTCGTTTGTTTCGCAACCCACTTGTATATACCACTATCATGTAATGATTTATTATCGTGCCTTTCCACTATATCAAAACCAACAAGTTGCCCAAACTTATTAGTAGAGAACTTTACTGACCTGAAACTACTAGGGTGTTTTGACATAGAGAATAAAGCCTGAACATATCGTTGAATCACCCTATGTTCAGACATTTCAAGGGTTATATGCACTACAGTATATCCACTCATTAAGGCCATTTTACCCAAGTGCACTTGCCACCATGATTTACCTTTCTTCGGTGGTGCAATGAACAACATCATTTCTTTCTTTGTAGGCCCTAGCTTATACACGTCAAGACTTTTCACCCCAGTAGGAATGACTACTTCAGCATCATCTATCATAAACTCAAGCGAGTCTGGTGTGCCGAATATAGTCCCTGGGTCAAAAGATGTTATAGTGCTTTCACCTAATGTTTTCCTAAGTGCCTCTTCCGCCTTATCAAGATCGCCCTCTTGCAGTGTATCAGCGGCCAATAAAATGGACGATTTTAGTCTTTGTGCCCTAACAAAATCGCCCAATTGGTCCATCACAAAAGAGGCATTTACCCCACCACTCCGCCTTGTTTCCAATACCGATTCGAGTATATCGGTAATATCCTGGATACTTTTAGGGTGTCCGCTCTTAAGTATAACGCACAAGTCTATCAAATGGTCCTCTGGGCAAACATCATATCGCCTATAGTAGTTATACAGTGATTCCATCACTAACCTATATGCCCCATCATACATAGATAGTGGAACCACCGTATGTATTGTTTTCGCCGCCTCTGTATCATACGCCATAAGATACAGAAGATTCTCTTGCATTGTAAAACCCAGCCGATCCATTATGACTCTCCATTTTGCCCACTTGCACTATAGACAAAGCCAACCAGCCCAGACTCAATATATCCAGGAAAGGCCCTATCGAAAATGTCCCTAATCCTTTGCATACAATTGCATATAGTCTTTACACTAACTGGAATATCCATTTCCCTCAACTGACCCACAATGAGATTCGCGCACATTTTCATTGCAATCAATTTTTGCCTATTGTCAAGTGGGCCAATAGACTCTACAAACTCCATTAGGTGTGGATACCCTTTATCAAAACAAGAGCATAATGATGGTGCTGCAACAGAACTAGGGGGTTCTGAAGCTAATTCCAAGATATATCGCATAAACACTATATCCCTAGATGGTTTGTTGTTATTGCCCAACAAACTATCCACTCTTGCTTTTAACCCCCTAAGCTCGTCCTCTGACATTTCTTCTGGTGGTTTCATCCCAAATACTCCAAACAAATCACGTTCCAATCAACACAAGGTTATACGATTATGGGCGAAAACGCCCGCGAATTCGCTCATAATCGTATACCTACTTGGAGGGAACAACCTAACTAATCGAACAGTATTTAACATATACCAAGTTATGACATGAAGTAAAGACCCCAGCCGGGGTAAAACTGGTATAAGTTAAATATGGCAAGGCGATTGGTTTTTGCTCTTATTTGGAGTATTTTGCCCTCATTTTGGAGTATCTTGTTCTTATTTGGAGTATTTTGCCCTTATTTGGGCATAACTCGTACTTTTTTCTTTGGTTTACTTAAAGCTAGCTCTTAACAGGGTGTTTACGTTAAACAAACTCAAAAAAAACTGTGCTGTCTTTACATAGGTGTTATAGCACCAGAACGCCGCACAAATCCAGCCCTTCGAGATTGCCTACCGTAGGTAGGCAACTCTCGGGCTGTATTTGTATTAGTAATTTTGGAGGGGGTTACAGGGGGAGGAACTGTTGAAGTGTTCACACTACCGGAGTAAAAACATCATGCCTACATTACCACGAAACTCAAAAGTCATATTGGAATCTATGGGCATTCCTTTTATTGAAGAGGGTAAAAACGTCAAAAGAGGCAATGTCTGCATCCATTGCCCATATTGCGGGAGTCTCGACCCATCTTTCCATCTTGGAATAAACATTAAAAATGGTAGGTGGTCCTGTTGGAGAAACGCAAGTCATAGAGGGAAAGACTTAGCCGGTCTTATTAGTAAAGTTTGCCATATCCCGTATAAAACGGCACATGGTATTGTGTGGAGCGGCTTAAGAGATCGAAAGGGTTTCAAAGAACAACTACAAGACATATTAGATAAAATGACCCAAGAGGAAAAACCCAAACCAATTCCCTGGCCGAAACAATTTGTGCCTATAATGGAAAAGGATAGATTCTGGGAATACATGCGCACTAGGGGTTATAATACAAAAGCACTAAGATGGGTATTAAAGAATTACCCTATTTACAAAGCCAATACTGGTAATTACAAAGATAGGGTTATATTCCCTATTTATGACTTGTCAGGCAATCTAACCGGATGGGTTGGCAGGGCGATAGGTGCTTCAAAACGGCGTTATATGATGGAAAAATGGGGTAATTACGGGGTGTTGTTCCGTAATCGTATAGCTTACGGGGGCAGGGCGTTAGTTATTTGCGAGGGGCCCTTTGATTCTCTTAGGGTAGATTATTTGGGGCGAAACCTTGGCATACACTCAACTGCGCTTTTTAGTACAAATATCAAACCGAGTCTTATTAGGGCTTTGAGACTATTGAGTAATAGGTACGACACTATGGTTGTCTTGTTGGATAAGGGCGAAGAGACCAATTCGATAAAAGTCGCATTGGAAGTCGGAGCAAAAGTCATTCCCTTGCGAACAGTAAAAGACCCGGCCCTATTGGGGAGTCTTGATAGTGTCTTGCCATTTATAGACCAATGAGTTTCGGCGCGGCGGAACGCAACCCCGCGTTTCGAGGGTTGCGCCGACACCACCGAAAAAAAAGCGCTGATTACTGAACTGGTAAATCACCCATAATCGGCTCATAAAAATTGCGATTTTCCGGGAAGCATGGTGAAACGAGACAAACGCGAGAAAGAGTACCCTTAAGAGCCAAATAACGTGCTTTGTTTTCTTTGGTGTGATTACAGCATATAAGCCGGAGGAAAAAAGTGGACTTGCATATAAAATACAGACCAAAACTTTTGAAACAAATTAAGGGTCAAGACCATATAACGACTATGCTTGAAAAAGCCCTAAGAAAAAACACGTCGCATAGTTACTTACTAAGTGGACCAAGTGGGGTAGGCAAAACAACAATAGGGCGAATCATTGCAAAAAAGTGCATGGTCGATTTATCCCTAAACCTAACTGAAATTGACGCTGCAACTCATAGTGGTGCAGACGCTATGAGGAAATTGACCCAGAATATGATTATGGGGGGCTGGCAAGGCGGAAACAGGGCTGTCATAATCGACGAATGCCATGTACTATCGAAAACCGCTTGGCAAGTATTGCAAAAACCAATAGAGGAACCACACGATAAGTGCTATTGGATACTTTGCACTACAGAAAAAAACAAAGTGCCCAAGACCATTACAAATAGGTGCATTTGTCTTGACTTACAAGTTATCGACGATAACTCAATAAGGGATATTCTCTCCAACATCATCGAAAAAGAAGATATGAGGGTTTCCCACGATATAGTAAATGCTATAGTGGAAAACTCTAATGGAAGTGCGAGAAGGGCTATCACATATCTAATGGCGTGCCAATTCGCGGATTCCGTAAAACACGCCAATAGTCTTATGCTCTCTAGCTTAGATAGCCCAGAAGTAATTGCTCTATGTAGAGCAATATCTAAGAAACAGTCTTGGATGAAACTAATGAAGATTCTAAGGGGCATTCAATCGCCACCCGAAACCATTAGACTAACTATCAGGGGGTATTTTCGTGCTGTTGCAATGAACGAGCACGGATTACCAGAATATGCCTTAATGGTATTGGATAGTTTCTCTGCCCCATGCGACAATTCGGATGGACTAACTACCCTAGTAGAATCCATTGGGCGTGTTGTGGAATACTATAGTGACACTCGAAAAACATGCACAAACTAGAGAGGAAAAACACTAATGAAACGTAGAGCAAGGCTTAGTGATGTTGTTTCCGAGTATGTTTCCCACGATGACCCCATTGACAAGGAAAGTTTTCCGGCGGACTATGACGAAAAAGACCTATCCAATAGATTACCGGATAGGTATAATGAACTAAAAGAACAACTGAAAATCGACAAGGACAATCTTGATTTGGAACTAATTAGGCAATTAGACCTAATGAGAAAAGTGGGAGAATTATATGCAGAGGCAATCTCCCATAGGGATTGGTACAAAGACGCTGTTGACTATGTAATGTCCGAAGTGGACAATGACATTAGAAGCAAACTAGAGAGAAAGGGGGAAAAGGTAACAGAGGCAAAGTTAAGTAAACTGGTTGTCGCCCACGATAAAGTGAAGAGAGCAAAAGTGGGGTATACCCTTGCAAAAGAGCTTTCCAATAAAATAGGGGTTTTGAAGGATACCGTTAGCACGCGAAGCCACGCAATACATGATTTAGTAGAATTATGGTTGGGTAATTACTTCACTACTTCTGCGATAAAGGGTGAAAAGATGGGGTCTGTAAAAGATGAAGCAATCGAACGTGCCAAGAGCAAACGGAGAAAAAGAGAATGGTTTTAGACTATTTATACTATATCGGTCTTTCGGTTGTTGTTTACTTTTGTGTCCTATTCTGCACTCACTCACTTGTTTACACTATAGTAAGTGCGTTCTACGATGCAAAGTATCGAGTGATTAGGCGTTTACTTTTTACTAACAAGGGAGAAACAGATGAAACGGCGAAGAGAAAGAACTAGTGAGAGTCGATGGGGTAGTTACAGGGGTAGGACAAAAGACCAAGTGCGTTCTTCCGCGGAAGAGTCGGGGGGTGCTTTTGATTCTTACATTAAGTCTGGGATTGACACTTTTACTCCAAAGGACGGTTCTAATAGAATTAGGA
>Ga0334886_1001268_pt1 | contig 30586 bp, 25 predicted proteins | sample GraSluR1_MG_9_FD_207232 | JGI IMG/M metagenome (GOLD analysis project Ga0334886, IMG submission 207232) | Sludge microbial communities from methane-producing bioreactor in Wageningen University, Netherlands - Granular Sludge_27_06-R1 | ecosystem: Engineered > Bioreactor > Anaerobic >... | reverse complement strand
CACTATAATCGTATGTCTTGTCGATGAATATCGATTCCGGATTAGCCACGTTGATTCGTGTAAGACCCGTAGATCCGCCATCAGTATAAAGAAAGCTGTCCTCCAAAGCCGCAAAATGGTAGTCGGCGAAGGCATCATAATATAGAGAATTCATTGTAACTGAGTTATTCTCATATGAGTAACAATATAGTACACCTCCCCCCCCCACAAATAGAATCGAATCAGCCATAGCAAGAAGCACTTTATTGAGCGAACCTGAGTTAAGCATAATGCTTGTATCAATCGAGGTAGGATTATAGGCATCAACAAAAATAAGAGCTCTTGAGCCCGGTAACCAACCACAAACACTATCCCCCATAGCAAGGTCCCAGTGTCCTGTTCCGGAGTAGCTCCATCCGGCTGGCCAGGTGTCGTTTACAGGCTCATGCAAAAAATTACGGTTCGTCGGCGCGTCCAGCCAGTCGATCATCCGGCAACGCAGGCTGTCATTGCTAAGCGTAATAGCGGCCAGCAGGCCGAGGGCTAACAAGCATATTGTTAATTTTTTCATATTAACCTCCTATCATTCTCCCGTGTTCTGAGTGGGTGGCTGGGTTTGCTGTGCTTCACGCGCCGCTCTTTTCATCTCGCGTTTCGCCTTTGCCTTTTCCACGACATATTTTACCAAGACATAAACCGCGAGAAATAATCCGCCCAATATCCATGGGGTAGAAATTGCCGCACCGCTCACGGACAGCATCCGTGCGATGCCCGAGAGCACAAGCAGGATAATGAACCCGATTATCAACGCCCCGATAAAAACCTTAAAGGCGCGCGGTTGCTTCTCCGACGCCTTATCCACCGCTACGAGAAGGCTCTTCGCGAACAAATAGAACCCGATTATCGCCAGAATAACCACCACGAAGGCCAGGGTGTTTTTAATTCCGCGTTTCGTGTATCTGACCTTGACCTCGGGGAATGGCCCTTTTTCGTCCTCGGGAACCACGAATTTCTGGAATCTGTGAAGCGCGCCCACCTCCGGAATGCTGATTCGCACTGGCATTACGCCCTTTTGGCTGGAGCTGTAGCTCGCAACCTGAATCTCCTCGCGCATCTCGTCTTCGTAGGCAATCTGCGATTCGAGCATCCGCGACGACTTCGCCTGAGGCGCAATGTTCGGTTCATCGAAATCGTCCCTTCTGCCCATCGCCCTGCCGATACCTCCCGCCGGCTCGACACCGAAACCCTCCTGCATATTCCCGCCGAAGCCCGTGTAGGTGTAGCCGTGGGGAAGATACAGCGACAAATTCATCACGCTGACAGGAACATCGACCTTGGGAAGCATGATGCCCCGCTTGCCGAAAGCCCCCAGCTTCTTCGATTTGACGAAATAGACGATTTCGACGGGGAAGGTCGTCGCCTCCTCGCCGCCGCGGGATTTTTCCATCGGCACAAGGACGCGGTTTTTCTCGCCCTTGCCCGGTTTCGAGGGACTTCCACTCACGAAGAGAGACCATAGTTCGGCGTCTTCGGGCAAATCCAGCGAGAGAAACTGCTTGAGGTTATTCCGAACGCTGTAAGTTCCGCGGACGATGTAATTGCCTTCGCTTGTCAGAATCGCCACGAAAGCCGCGTTGTCGGCGGTGGCGACCTTTACCGCGAGGTCTTCGTGCTTTTCGATGTCGAGGATGACCTTATAAGGCGTTTCGAGGTATTTGAAAGCGAGGATTATCGGATGATTCGTCCGGCTCCAGAGGCTTTGCGGAAGCTCCGAGCGGTCGATGCGAGTGGCTGTTTCGAGAGCGTCCTCGACGAGGCTCACCTCGACATTGGTTGTCGCGACCACGCCGATATAGCCCTTCTCGCGGTCGATGCCCACGCATTTCACATTCGGCATCTCGACAACCGCGCTTACGCCTTCCATGCTCCGTTCGTAATCGCAGGTTACCGTGATTGTCCCGCCGGCTGGGAATTTGAGATAGACGCTGATAATCCGCTTTTCGCCCTCGGCGTTCATTTTCCAGTCGCGAAGACTGCTCGAACGGACATCGAGGATGCGCACATCGCCCGGAAGCTCGAACCGAAGGACATCCACCTTGCCCTGCACCACCGAATAGGCGATCTCCGAAGACCCGCGCACAAGCCCCTCGCCAACGGAGAAAAGGCTTCGAACCTCGGAATAGACTATCGGGTCGAGTTTCTCTTCCTCCTCTTTGGGAATTGCCTTCATCCATTCGCAGTAAAGATAATCGGTCGAGGGAACATAGGCCTCCACGACGGTCGTGTTGCCCGAAGTCCTGCTCGAAAGCCTGCTTGCGGGGGTTAGTTTGACATCGATACCAGCCTCGGGAAGGGTAAGTTTAAACTGCGTGGAGCTTGTTCTGGGGATATTCAGACGGAAATTCGTAACATGATCGGCCAACTCCAACACGAAACCCGCAGTGAAAAGGAAATTCCCCGGGCCTTTCAGAACCAATGTGTGATTGCCCGACCATGGGGATATGGGCGCGGTTCGACCATCCACTTTCGGCGATGACAACGCGAGATTCTGGTCGAACAAAGGCACCTGCACATAGCCCTCTTTCAGCACGACAACAGGTATCGAGGCCGTTCCGCGAAGGACATCGCCCGAAATCGACGCCTCGTATTCGGCATTTGGGATGATATAGTCCACCGGCGGGGTGAGTTTGACATCGGCCCCCTTCATCGACAGCTCGATTAGGCCGCGAAGCTCTGTCCACGGTATTTCGACGCTGGTTTTCGGCAGAGTGGGCAGTGAATCGATTGTCTGGGCGCAAAGCGCGATCGACAGGACAAGAATAGCAACGGCGATAATCCTCGAAGGCATGTTTCCTCCTTGAAATGTTGTTCGTCCATCGAATATAATATGTGAATAGCTTTAGTCAAGGGTCGAATTGAAACTTTTCCGCGTCGCATGGATGTTGTTTTTGAACGAGGAGTGGAATTTTATCGCTTTTCGAATCTCCACGGCCTATTTTGCAATCATCACGGTGTCTTTTTGAGCGGGCACGGTATTAATCTTTGCGCACACGATGCTATTTTCTGCGGGCACGGTATTATTCTTTGCGCACACGATGCTATTCTTAGCGGCCACTGTGTTATTCTTAGCGCACACGATGCATTTTGAAGCACGCACGGTATTATTTGTTGCGCATCAAAATAGCAGGAATTAGCAAAAAAATGGTAATTATGCGCATCGAATATGTAAAATTGCGCATAATCTACGATAACATGCTCAAACATCCGCAAAAATAGCACATATTGCGGCATAATTTGTGCGCGAATTGGGTCAATCGAGAGGCGGAGGCGGAAGTCGGCGTTGCGAACGATATTTGTCCATATGCGGATCAATCGGAGTCAGCGTCAATTTGTATCCCGCAATCTCCAAAAGGGTTTCGAGCTTGTCGAGATTCGAGCCGGTCTGCCCTTTGATATAGCGCTCGACAGTCGAACGATTGAGTCCTGTCATTTTCGCCATGAATTTGACATCGAGCCCGCATTCGGAAACGGCATTTTTGATTTCATCCTTGAGTTTGCTCATATCGAGGCCTCCTTTTTTGTTAAAATAATCAACTCGAGACGAAAGTCAAGACTTGCCTTCGCAATTGGACGAGCAGATTCGATTTGTCGAGAGATTTCTTTGCACAACTCGAAGAAAAACACACACGGCGGGCATATTATCGACCTTGGGTCGTTTTTTCTCTTGACTAACGCGATGTTTTAGTTTTTACTATTGGGTAATAATGAAAGGACAATTATGAAAAAAACAATTATCTTTCTTTTGGTTTTGACTTCCGTCTTTATGATGGCAGACAACACGCCCGAAAAGCTTGTCGCACCGGCTGATGTTGTTATTTTGAACGCCAAGATTTGGACGAGCAACCCGAATCAGCCGGTTGCTGAGGCTTTGGCGATAAACGGCTCAGTTATAAGCTATGTCGGCTCGGGAAAAGCCGCGAAAGCGCTTATCGGCGAGGAGACTCGAGTTATCGATGCAAAAGGGAGGCGAATCACTCCGGGGTTTGTCGATAATCATTGTCATGTCCTCTGGATTGGCGGGCTTCAAGCGCTGATGCCGGCTATACTTTACGAGTGTTCGAGCATGGAAGATCTGCGTGAGGCTTTAGTTGAAAGAAATTCAGCGGAGCCGGATTTGCCCTTTGTCGGGGCTATCGGCTGGAAAATGGAGTATGTTCCATATCGCAATCCTCGAAAAGAGTTACTCGACGAGATTATTTCGGATAGGCCTGTTATTTTGATGTCCTACAGCGGGCAGGCAGGATGGCTTAACAGCAAGGCTGTCGAGATTTGCGCAAAGAATTTGAAGGCTTTCGAGGCTCTTCACCCTGTAAAGGATGAGGATACCGGTGAATTTACGGGCGAGCTACGTCATTTTCACGCTTTCAACTTTCTTGATTTTTTCACTTGGGAGGATTTGGGCGAAGATGGCAAACAAAAATTCGCGTGGCATATGACCAAGGCAATCGACCACGCGCTTTCTGTTGGAGTAACGGCCTTTCACGACGTTCAAATCTATCCCGAGTTCATTCCCTTCATTCTTGATTTCAAAGAGAAGGGCGGTCTCGATAATGTTCATGTCCGGTTGGCATATTATGTCGGGAGAGAACGTTTCGAGGATGTCGATGGATTAATTGCCGATCTTACAAAGTGGAAGGCATTATCCGCGGAGCATTCCGATTTAAGTATGAACATAGGCAATTCTGTGAAATTCTATATCGACGGCACTCCGGATAATCTAACTTCCTTCATGCTCGAACCATTTTCCTGCGATGAGGGCGGTTATGGCGAATATGTGTGGACTCAGGAGGAGTTTGACAGTGTCGTAGCGATCATCGATAGGCTTGAATTGCAGGCATGCACACATTCGAACGGGGATGCCGGCATTCGCAGGGTCGTCAATTCTTATGAACGAGCGGCATCGATTAATGGGAAAAGAGATTCGCGTCACCGTGTCGAACATTGCGAATTGCCCACCCCTAAAGATAAAAGAAGAATGGCCGAATTGGGAATTCACGCCGCTATGCAACCTACGCACTTTTACGGCGACGAGATGCTCGAAAGAGCTTTCGGGAGGGAAAGACTGAACAGTTTTATGCCCTGGAAGAGTCTCGCTGATGAAGGTGTAACGGTTTCCTTCGGAAGCGATTGGTGCGCAGGTCCTATTAATCCCTTTTACGGCTTACTGATTTCAGGAAAGAGGGTAAATTACAAGGGCAAAAGCGACTGGGGCAAGGCCGAGAAAATCTCGCTCGAAGAGGGAGTTACTTTCTGGACAATTAACTCTGCCAAAGCCCTGTTTATGGAGGACAGAATAGGCTCGATCGAGGTCGGCAAACAGGCGGATATCGTTCTTTTCAATAAAGACCCTTTCAAAGTAACCTCGCTTTGGTTCCTTCTGACAAATGACATCGACCTTGGGAAACTCGACAATTTTGTAGATATGACGATGGTGAACGGCCAAATTGTATATCAGAGAGTAAAAGCAAAGCTTTAGTCTTGATGGAGTTTTCAGAAATTTACGGAGAGTGAGGAGTTAATTTCGGGCTTCGCAAATCAGAACTTGACTTTTGCAGTCGATGATCCTTATTTATCCATTAGGGAGAGATAAATCTTCCATCTTTAAGGAGTCTTAATGATGCTTTTAGCGATTGTCGGGAGCGTCCGCAAAGGCAAAGCCACCGATACTTTGGTTGATAGAACGATTAATGGAGCGCTTTCTGTGAATCCGGATATGTCGGTAAAGAAGATTTATCTGGGAGATCATAGGATTAGCTTCTGCAATAATTGTCTTGCCTGTAGAAATAGGAAAACAGACGCCCCTATCAGCGAGTGCTCAATTCGAGACGATATGGACATGCTCAGCGCGGATTTGCTCGTTTCCGACAGCCTTATTTTCGGCACACCGCTTCATATGGGTTATCCAACTGCGCTTATGATGGCCTTTCTCGAAAGGGTATGTTGGACTTTCGCCAAACCGGAAGGTAAGATTCTTACTCTTTCCGGAGTCCCAACCCCTCGTTCATTAAAGCAACGGAAGGCGGCTGTGATAATTACAAACTCACTCGTTCCCCCAATTTTGAAACCCTTTTGCGATAATGCTTCGCCGGTGATAAAAGATGTCGCGAAACGCTCACTCAACGCCGATTTCGTGGGCACTTTATATGCCGGTGCAATCGAAAAACGAGGGGTAGAATTCTATCTCGATAAGGCGAACAACTTAGGAAAGAAGCTTGTGTGATAGATATGAAGAATACAATTCTGATCATTGGGGTGATTTTTGCTACAGTCGCATGTTTAGGACAAAACCAATCATATCAAAAGGTTGGGGGCGCTGAACAAGACTGGGGCCAAAGCATAATGAAAACCTCCTTTCCGACAGAGTATCTCTCGATAGCTGGCGGGACATTTAGCTATGGGGCCGGGAATTCGGATTTTCTTCTGGTGAAATTCGCCAAGGAAGACGGAATTGTCGAATGGGCGAAGGCTATTGGCGGAGCTGGTGGCGATGTTCTTTACGCCGGAATTAGAACTCCGGGGCATTACTATGCTCTGACAGGATACACGTGGAGCTTTGCACCACCTTATCCGGATCCGCCATATTTTGCTTTGATGCTTGTTAAAATGAATTTCGATGGCACATTGGAATGGGCGCGGACTGTAAATGGGGATTATAATGATATTGGTTTCTCGGTAGCTCAGACTTTGCCCGATTATGGATTCATTGTTTCAGGATATACCGAAAGTTACCCGCAAGATTCTACCGATTATTCAAATTTATTTGTTGTGAAATTTTCGGGTGCGGGCGATATGGAATGGGCACGCGCTATAGGGTGGTCTTTTTACGACAGGGCGCATACGATTATTCAAACAACCGACGGAGGATATATTTTCACAGGTCAAGTCGGCGGCTACGGTGCGGGTTCACCGACCTACGATAATCTAATACTCTGTAAGCTTACTTCCGGCGGCGACGTTGAATGGACACGCGTTGTCAACGGAGCTTCCGGCAACGAGATCGGTCATGATGTGATACAGACTTTTGACGGCGGTTATGCTGTCGCCGGGGTTACCTGGACTTTCGGAGTTGGAACTGGCGATTTATTCCTACTGAAATTCAATTCAGCCGGAACCCTCCAATGGGCGCGCACCGCTGGTGGTAGCGCCAACGATTACGGAAGATCGCTAATACAACTTCCGGACAGCAGTTATATCGTCTCTGGCTCGACAAGTAGTTTCGGTGGCGGTGGAAGCGATGTATTTTTGGTTAAATTCAAGTCGAACGGCGATTTCGATTGGGCAACCACAGCCGGCGGAGTTGGAAATCAAACTGGGGCTTCTATTGTGCGGTCGGAATATGGGGATTATTCAATTGCCGGACTTACCGAAGAAACAGGATTGTCGGACAGGGATATTCTTCTCGTGAAACTGAATTTTGCAGGGATAACCTGCATGGGAGACACTGTAACTCCGGAAATCAGATATGTTACACCTTCAATTTCAAGCCCAACGATAACATCACGTGTCGTTAACCCTGTGGTCAACTCTGTAACTCCGACTATAACTGATATTCCCCATATCTCCCATTCCACCTTGTGTAGGGGCGGCGAAGATGAACTTGCAATTTTAGTTAATACAACGCATGAAGGTAGGCATTACATCTCGATGGAAAAAGCTTATCAAACCTGTATAACGAGAGGGCTTAAAAAAGAAAACATATTTGTCTTGCATCATACAAATAATCTCGATTTAGATGGGGATTCGAGAAACGATGTCAGATGTTTGGCAAATGAGGCTAATCTACTCACAGCTTTCGAGACTTGGGCAGGCTATCGAAGTGATGTAGCAACAAATCTATATGTGTATATGACAGATCATGGAGATACAAACCGTTACCCTATGGTTGGCGGAGCTGTTCTTACACCTTCGGAACTCGATTCGATGTATAAAAAATATACCTCGATCAATGATGCTTATCGAATTAACACCGTTTATAATGCATGTCTGTCAGGTTCGTTCATCGACGAGCTTTCTGCGAGCGGTAGAGTTATGATGACATCGACTAGTGATTCCCTTGTATCTTATTATGTTGCAGGAGCTTATTTTGGCCATATGATATGGTATAAACTTATGCTCGGCTATAATTTCAAAGATACTTTCAATTGGGCCGCCGCGCTTGTTAGAGAAGTAATTGGAGATACTAAACAAATCCCACTCTTTGATGACAACGGCGATAGTGTCGGGCATAGAGAACCATTGCCTAACGGCGAAGACGGCTCGATTGGCGAAACGATAACATGGGGTGCAGGGCTTGCATCGAGGTCTCCGATGGAGACACCAGAAATTCTTACGATTACATTGGAGGAAATCGATGACTCGATACGTTTCCATGCAGAAACTTCCACGCCTGTAGATAGCTGTTGGGTCTATATAGTGCGAATTGATACATCATATGATGTTCCAGCAGGCGAAGAGGGCGTTATCGATATACCAATTGTTGTATTAGTCGAGACTTCTCCGATGCATTATTCGGGCTCAATTTGCAAAGCAGATTATTATGGTGAATATAAATTTGTTGCAATGGCAATTGCTCCGCCAACTGGCATTCATATTGTAGGCGATTACACGTGGCCAGTATGCGTTGATACTATTATACATTTTGGTCTTTCTGACGACATAATTACACCAGATAAGTTCGTTTTGAATATCGAGCCGAACCCATTTAATTCAGCATGCCGAATAATTGCTCCGGAAAATGCTATCGTCAGTATTTTCGATGTTAATGGCAGACACGTTACTGAATTTCCGGGAGGAAACCAAATCTGGAGACCATCGAGTTCCCTCGGAAGCGGTGTTTACTTAGTGCGAGCAAAAGCCGGAGAGTATGAGATTTCAAAGCGTGTTGTATATATTAAATAGTATAATAACACCGTTTTAGCTCGATATTATATAATATCTGATTTATTTCAAATACACTACCCTTTTTTTAACCTCTTTTTTACCTCTATGTCTGTCTTCGCTAAGGAAACGCGCATTGACGAGATACACACCGGAAGGGAGAGATGGGGCGGGGTGCCAGATGAATTGGCCGTCCGCGGTCGTTTCGACTTCGCTCAACGACCGGAAAATCGCTCCCTGAGCCGAGCCGAAGGGAACGAGTGCTACGCGACGTCCGTTCACATCGAATATCTCTATTTCCGCCCCCGACGGCGCGGTTATGGTTACCGCGGAATTGAAAGGATTGGGGTAGGTTTTTATTGCCAAGTATGATGGCAGTTCCGAAGTTTCATCAATCGATGCCGGCACGTGACTTCCAAGAGAGTCAACCCGGAAACCAAGACATCGCGTAAGTCCTGCGCTATGAACACCCGCAACAGCGTAATCTCCGTTCGACATTACTCTGAGTTTATTCCCGACTTCAGTGGTTCCGGGGGACGAGTATCTCTGAGTGTAAATAGTATCGCCGTTCATAGAATCGAAGAGAAGCAACCCAATATCATCGAAAACATTATATCCGAGTATTATTCGGTTGTCAGAAATAGGTTCGGAATCGAAGATATAGGACGGAGAGAAAAAATCGTAGTGTTTCTGCCATATTAGGTTCAAATCCAGGTCTAACATGGCAATCCAGGAATTATAATACCAGGCTCCCGGAGGTGCTGATTGGCCAAAGAGGTAAATAGCGCTGTCTCCTACGAGTTCTGCTGAACGCGTGAAAGACGAATCGAAGGGCAAAACCACGCCGTTTAGAGAATCACCGCTCTCATCGACGTGAATTATAATTGTTCTACCAATCCATTCGACTGCGTCCTGAAAACCACCGACAAGATAATAACTGTTATCAGATGCAATAAGGATATCTGTGAACCAAACTCTCCCGCCGGTATCGAGGGTTTTTGCCCATATCAAACTCCCGGCTGGATTCGTTTTAAAAACCCAGCCTATATATTCTCCAGATACTCTATGATTCCCCACAACAACACAATTTTTTTCGGAATCGAAAATCAATTTCGGACGGAAATCATAACCATAAATATCGTATATTATATAATCTAAGATGTTGCAATCGCTGTCAAGAATCATAATGGAAGCTTTTCTGTCGGTTCCATTATAGTGGTATCCTGCAATCCATATTGATGAATCCGCGCCATATTCCATAGAATAAGCCCAGAATGTGCTGTCGATTTCTGGAAATCTGGTAAGAACTAACGAATCGCCTCCCATATTGGTTTCAAGAAGTGTCGCTTTTTGTGCTTCGGCAAGCCATAACATATTACCACTGGGCAATTCGAGAATGTCATAGAAACGGCTGACATGCGGATCGAGCTGGTAGCCCCTTTCCCATGCGGAAAGGGGCATGACAGCTAAGATAACGAGAAGAATCGATATTCGTTTCATGTTGTTCTCCTAAGGACAATCGCATGGATTTTCTTGCTAAGAAACTATTGTCCATTCATAAGCTCCAGTTTTCAATTCCTACATTCATTGTAAGAAACGAGGATAAGAATGTCAAGAAAAAAGAAACTTGTGAAAAAAGGGAGGGTGAATACCCTCCCTGCGGCAATTAAGCTATCTCGGGGTTTAATCGAAACGCATCTGGAATTCTGCGATTATATTATCCGGCGGGTCGATTGCCCCTTCGGAGCTTATCATCTCGTAGTTTAGACGAAAATGACTCAGCCATTTGATCTTATCGAAATTAAGCGTTAATCCGAAGGTCATTCTGTCGGTTTTGTCGCTTTCGCCGGGCGGGTCGATGAAATCGTAACGAAATGCCGGAGTTACTAATTTAACAATTTTGCAATCTACAGGGACATCATAAAATGCATGGGCGAACATCGCGGTCGTGTTGTCGCCATCGTAGTCCTGAATCGAGGCTTCTGCAGTAACGAAGAAGCTTTTAATTTTGTATGAAATATTCCCTGCGTAAAAATTTCTATCGAGGGCATCGCTATCGATCGGATTATTGTCCTTGCCAATCGATGTCGCGCCGGAAATAAACAGGCCATCGATAGGTTTAACTTCTACTCTTGCGACAAGGTTTTTATGGTTGTTCGCGTCGCGCTGGTTCATGCCGGAGCCATTAACAACACCGCCGTAAACCGTAAAATAATCATGACTGTATTTCAGATAAGCTCCAACATCCCGATACGCTGGCGAGTTCTGGACAACATAGCCGCGATTCACGAAATCGATCTTCGATGCAGAAAGAAGATGTTCTGTCGCGAAGGGTGTAACAAATTGCCCCATGGTAAGCTGAAGGCCTTTCAGCGGCTTGAAACGCATCTCGGCATCGAGAATCGAGGCGAATTTGCTCGAATTAGTCATTAATCCGCCAGTGCCTTCCGATGCGCTGGTTAGCGCGGAGGCATCGAAATAGGCAAACATGAAGACCTGGGAGTATTCGTTGATATTCGCCATCAGCCCCAATGTCGTTAAAAGCATATTGAATTCGTTGGTGTTGTCAGCTTCATCGACGATTGAATAGGTATATGCGCTTCGAATATAGCCGAACCAGTTGACAGTGGTGTTTTTCTGGGCGAACAGAGTGACAGCCGATACAGCCACCAGAAGCACGATAATTAAAGGTTTTCTAATCACATTCAACTCCTTCGTTAAAGTTCACAATTCACAACGTCCAAAATAGCTCCTCATTTTGCATTTGACAAGGATAAACTTGTGGATAGATGAATATTTTCGAAAGACCGTCGGCGAATTCAAATTATGGTTGACATTCTGAGACTTAGGCTTACCATTACTGTTAGAAGTAAAGGAGTTCATATGAAGAGAAATATAATTTGTTTACTCGCCCTCGGCCTGCTGGCCTCTATTGCCTTTGGCAATGACAGCCTGCGTTGCCGGATGATCGACTGGCTCGATGCGCCGACGAACCGTAATTTTTGGCATGAGCCTGTAAACGACACCTGGCCTGCCGGATGGAGCTACTCCGGAACAGGACACTGGGACCTCGCTATGGGGGATTCTTTTATGGTGTGGTTATCAGGGAATAGAAGTATAAAATATATGAATCCATGGAACTCTACCCAAATAGATACATTTTTTACCGATTCGGGATTCGTATCAGCAGATTTGATAGGTTGTACTATTGACAGTGTTAGGACCTTTGTAGTTGGTGATGGATTTGTCTTTGCGTTTGATTTTAGAACAACATACGCCAGATACTGGTCATATATGCATACTCCCGGAGCCTCTTACCATTTTGCGGCTTTGGAGGACAGCTTTCTTTATACACATGGTGGGCCTTTGGCGGAATTAACCTGTATTAATGTCGCCAACCCGGAGTCGATATATATCGCAAGAACCTACGAGCATATCGGCGCAAATATTGGTCTTGAAGTAATCGGCGGATATACTTACAGCGGAATAACTTACTCCGAGTATAACGAAACCACGGAAGAGGTTTATCCTTGTTTCAGAATAAGAAAAGTCGATATGATAAACTCGGCTACGCCAGTTCCCGTGTATTCAGGGGGAATATTCCGGACACAAAAGTTTTTTGGCGGCATAACAACCCATGACAACTTTCTTTATTACGTAAACACATCGATGTCGGATTACCCGGATTGGAATATCAATGAAAGTTATCTGCGCATATTAGGGACTGACACATCTTACACTTTCGATTCGCACTGGGACGGGCAGGCTGTTTTCTGCGTAGAAACACTGAATGAAAACATCATGGCGGCCGGTTTCGAGCATGGAATCTCGGTTCTGAACATCCAAAATCTTGACAGCATTTACGAGGTGGCGTATTACATGGACCTCGACAGCACGATGGACATCACGCATCTTGCGATGAAAGAATCGCGAATCTACGCCATGGGCCATCCGCGAGACGGTTATGTCCGCCTCTACATGTTCGATGTCGGCGATAGCGTCGTCTCCGCCATCAACGAAACCGCGCCCGTAAAACCCTCCGCCATAGAGATTTCCGCCTATCCCAACCCGTTCAATTCGTCGGTAACCATCGCCGTCGAGGGCGTAGGGGACGGGTCTCCCGTCCCGTTCGACGTCGAGATTTACGATGTGAATGGGCGCAAGATAGACGTCATTGCGAGGAGGGCGGAGCCCAACGAAGCAATCTCGCCGAATAATAGGTCGAGCGTCCCGCTCGACACACGGCGAGACGCCGTGTCTATTAATAATTGCGAATTCGTCTGGCAACCCGACCCCTCCCTCGGCAGTGGCGTTTATCTCGTGAGGGCGCGTGTCGGCGGGCGAGGAGACCTCGCCCCTACGGGACAGGCGGCGACGAAACGAATCGTCTATCTCAAATAATCGGAGGCTAAAATGAACGAAATCGCTACATTTATCAAGTGTCTCATGGAGGAGACCCACATGACCAAGGCCGACCTCGCGAGACGCGCCGGGGTCTCGAACGCCACAATCACGCGCATCCTGAAGGGCCGAACCAAAGGCTCGATCGAGGGTTTGGACAAAATCCTCGGCGTCTTCCAATGCAGGCTCGCCGTCCGCCGAATCGCGAATCTTCCGACCGATTATGACCCCGAAACCCGCAAACGACGCCTTCCCTTCGACGACCCCCTCGAAAACAACCCTACACTCGAAAAAATCCGCAACGAGACACAAAAAACTCCTCGACCATGACCCATCGATAGAAAAATGTTCAGTTCCACCCTCTACAATGCAACATCGATGCAATGCAATAGATTATCGATGCAATGCAGTAGGTCATCGATGCAATACAGCAAGTTAATGAAGCAAAACAGCAAGTTATTGAAGCAATACAGTAGGATATCGATGCTCTACATTAAGATATTGAAGCTAATCATTAGATTATCGATGTAATGCAATAGATTAATGAAGCAATGCAGTAGATTATTGAAGCAATCAATGCTTTCATGTGTTGAGTCTTTATTCTATTGAGTTGAATCTTTATATCATCTCATTTCATCAATATGCTATTGCATTGAGTAAATGGTATATGTAGTTGCATCTTTGTTATAGTTAATTGAGGATATGATGCAGTCTATTGCAAATATGACTAATTGATTTGCATAGATGATTCATCGAAGACGATAGATTGAAAGATGTAGCGGGTAAATGGGGAGACGCATCGATATTTTCCCGCCCCGAAATGAAACTTCCCACAAAAAAGCCCTTACAATTGGAGGCATCGCTCCGTTGTAAGGGCCTTTGATTGCGGGCAAGGTAAACCTCGCCAAGGCGTTTGTGAAGGGTTATTTCACGGGGACGAAACCGAGTTCGGAAACCATATCCTGTCCCTCGGCGCTCATAATGAAATCGATGTATGCTTTCGCGGTGCCTGTGGGCGTGCCGTTTGAATACATGTGAAGCCCGCGTGTGATGGGGTATTTCTTCGACTGGGCGGTGGCGACCGACGCCTCGACACCATCTACTTTGACAGATTTGACCTTTGAACTGACATACCCGAGGCCGACATAGCCTATTGCATCGGCGGTGTTCGAGATTGTCGTCGCGACCGCCTGATTCGACGCGAGTTTCATCGCGGACTCGTGGACCGCATCGCCCTTGAGCACGATCTCCTTGAAAACCTCGAAGGTTCCAGAGGAGACATCTCTGCTGACGAGGACGATGCTTTTATTCGCGCCGCCGAGGTCTTTCCAGTTTTTTATTTCGGCTGTGTAGATTGCGCGTATTTGGTCGAGTGTCAGATTCGCAATCTTGTTTTTTGGGTTGACGATGATCGCCAGAGCGTCGATTGCGATTGTGTGTTCGACCACTTCGATGCCTTTTTCGCGTGCGGTCTCGATTTCTTTCGATTTGATGTCACGCGAGGATATTGCGATATGGCATTGACCGTCGATAAGAGCGGCGATTCCGACTCCGGAGCCTCCGCCGCGGACGGTGATATCGGCACCGGGGTTGGCGTCCATAAAAGCCTCAGCACAGGCCTGAGCGATCGGAAGCACAGTTGTCGAACCGGTTACTACCAGCTGATCTTTAGCGATCGATGCGCTTGCAAAAAGCGTCGCCGCAAAGGCTATTAATAGTATCTTTTTCACTATATTCTCCTTATGTTAGAATGTTTTCTCAAGAGACGGCGATTCGCCTAAAACACACCCTGGAACTGTATTCTCGTGCGAAGATTGGAGTCCTCGCTAACAGCTTCGTCCTTGAGCATCGCGACGTCGGCGGTCAGTTTGAGGCTATGACCGAGGTTGTGGAAATAGACGTTGAACCCGCCCATAATTTCGCTTCTAAGGTCGTCGTCGCTGTCGGAGTTGGGATCGAAGGTGGAATATCTTCCAGCAAGCTCGAATTTCTGGGGGAGAAGCATATAACTCGCCTGAGCATACAAACCGTTGGATTTGACCTCGGCGCTGGTGTTCCTGCCGTAGTATTCACCCGCGATATAGATGCCCGAGAAACGGTATCCCGCTCCGAAGACATATCTCGCGGTGCCCTCGAATGGCTTGTCGGCATCGGGTTGTTGCGCGACAGCGGCATCGATGAAGACGAGGTGCTTGTCCGATGGTTTTATATCGCCCTGCGAGAGTCCGAAATCGCCCAAGGGATTGAAAGAGACCCTTCCGATAAGAGTCTGACCGCGCTTGGCGACGTTCGAGCCGCCTTCGCCCGAACCGTTGAAAACACCGGCGCTGTATTGGATTTTCTTGTCCGCAACATTGCCATGCACGAGCACACCGACATCCCTGCCGATTCCCAGCGAGCCGGCGGCAATCGACCTGTCAACGAAAGTCTGTCTTCCGGAAGATTCCAGTTGCTGACGGTCGAAACGCACTTTGAACTGACCCATGCGGACATTGACCGCATCGCTGAAACAATACTCGAAAAGGCCGTCTTTGAGTGTTACAGCCTCTTTCTTGGCGAAATCGGACTGGAACTCCCATTTGAATTTTGTGAACATCGAGCCTTTGAGCGCGAGCCTAAGCCTCGGAACAGAGAAGGTTGAATGCTCGGTTTCGTCGCTGTAAGTGTGGCGCACTTGAACTCTGCCGCCGATGTTCAGCGTCATGTTTTCGCTTGTGAAGGTTACCCCTTTCCCCGGCGCGGATTTTACCTCCTGCGCGCATAGCGCGAAGGCCAAAACGAGCAACAACAGTGATGCCGTTCTGAGATGTCTCATCTTCATTCCTTTCTTTGAAGGTTGCTTTTGGTTTTTCTTGAACAATAACTCAATGCACGCAAGGATACTCGCGTATTGTTAAGGCAGAATAACTCGCAAATTAAGATTGAGTTAAGTTCGTGTTTTGGCGGGAAGGGTCAATTCAAAGCGGCTTCCGGAGCCAGTATGGCTCTCGACTGAAATCTCCCCGAAATGAAGCATTGCGATATGTTTGACGATAGAAAGCCCAAGACCGGTTCCATAGAGCGAGTTAGACCGAGATTTGTCAACGGTATAGAACCGCTCGAAGATTCGATTTTGGTCTTCCAGAGGGATTCCGATTCCGTTATCGGCGACTGCTATGGTGATTTTATCTTTGTGCGGGTTTATTTCGAGCCGAATTTCACCGCCTTTGGGAGTGTATTTAATCGCGTTATCAATTAGGTTTGATAGGGCTATTTCAAGCATGCTCTCGTCGCCGAGGAGTTCTGGGCATGATTCAGAAGGTTCGAAATGAATAGAAATCTCCTTTTCCTTCGCTTCCGCCTTGAAAAGGAAAACCATCTGCTCGATTAAATTCCGCGGATCGATAGGTCTTGCCTCGATTTTCCCCGTCTGCTCGATTCGTGAAAGTGTGAGCAGATCACGCACGAGAGCTATCATGCGGTCGGTATGACGCATTATCGTTGCGATATAGCTCTTTACCTCGCTGTCGAAAGGCTCCATATCCAATGTTTCAGTGAAACCTTTGATTAGGGTCAATGGCGTTTTAAGTTCATGTGAGACATTCGCGACGAAATCTGCCTTGGTCTGCTGGATAATATGGCTTTCGGTAACATCATTTATCGTGAAAACAGTCTGCTCGAGTTGAGGAACAAAGTTTTTCCGAACCTCGAACCGCTTTTTCCCGAAACTAAATTCTGTCTGCAATTCTTCTTCATCCTGAATTAAAGCTCGAAATTCTGGAATCATCAGAGTCGAGAGAATATCCTTTCCACGAACTTTCTCAAAATCGAGTTCGAGAAATCTATGTGCGGTTTCGTTCATTAAAAGAATTTCAGCCCGGCTGTCTATAACAATAACCCCCTCTCCGAGGGATTGGAGGATTGTCATTAGGTTTCTGCGTTGCTCCTGCAGTTTGCCAAATGCGGATTCAAGATTATCCGCGAGTGTGTTCACAGACTTCTCGAGTTGTTGAAATTCAGAATATCTCCCGCTTTCGAGCCTTGCGGAAAAGTCTCCCAATGCAATTCTGACAACGCCTTCGGAGACCTTCTCGATATTCCCGCGAACATATTTGCGTAAAGCAAAAACAAAAACTGAAGCTATAGCTATTAGAATCGCGCCCCAAAAAATAGAGCTTCGTGTAAGCGCTGAATTAACCCTTTCAAGCGAGTTCATCGCTTTGCTGGTGCGGATTACATACAGAATTTTGCCGTTGTTATCCCTGCACAAACCTGCTGAATATACCATATGGTGTCGAAGAGTCTCGCTGTATCGAACATTAACGCCCTCGTCGGAAGTTACAGCGGCGATAATCTCAGGGCGGTCGGCGTGGTTTTCCATGATAGCGGGTTGCTTCTCAGAATCAGCTATAACCCTACCATCAGGAAGGATAACTGTGAATCGAATACCTGTCCTTGCCCCAAGGTGTTTCGCTATCGAATCGATTTTTACCTCTGAAAAGGTATCGCAAAGAAGCTCCTCGAAAAGGATTCTCTCTCTCCGAAGCTCTTTCGAGGTCTCATCTACAAGAGTTTTCGAGGCGAGATTGGAGAAAATCCAGACAACTCCAGCCACCGCAAGCGCAAGGATAATGACTATGAAAAAGTATTGCCGTCTTAGAAGGCTTCCGCGCATTGTCTGTTATTCCTCTTCTATTCTATAGCCGATTCCGCGAATTGTCTCAATCATCTTGCCGGCATCGCCGAGTTTCTTCCTGATATTCAATATATGCACATCGACTGTTCTGTCGATAACATATTGCCTATCTCCGCCGAGAGAATCGAGAATTTGGTTTCGTGTAAGAACCCTGCCTTTTCTTCTTAGTAGAAATACGAGTATCGAGAACTCGGTTGCGGTTAGCTGAACCTGATCGCTTTCGACATATACCTGAAATCTATCTACATAAGCTGTAACCGCGCCGTTCATTAGGGTATTCTCGGATTCCGTTTTTGTAACTCTTCGGAAAATAGCCTTAACTCTCGCCTGAAGCTCTCTCATCGAAAAGGGTTTTGTAATATAATCGTCCGCTCCCAATTCGAGCCCTACAACAATATCAGCCTCTGTCGATTTCGCCGTGAGTATAATTATAGGGACATCTTTATTCTGTTCGTCCGCGCGAAGAATTCTACAGACATCGAGACCGTTCGTTCCCGGCATCATCAAATCGAGTATCACTAAGCCAACCCTGTTCTTCCCCGCGAAATCGAGAAAATTGTCGCCGTTGCTGAATAGAAGAACTTCATAGCCCTCCCTTTCGAGGTGAAGTTTCAAAAGATTGCGAAGATCGTCTTCGTCTTCGACTATTGCAATTCGATTAGCTGGCATCTTTTGGCTCCTTTTCTTCCCGTGAGGCAGGATGTCGAATATCCTCACCGGTGAGATAATAGATTGTGTCTTCTGCGATGTTCGTCGCCGAATCAGCGATTCGTTCGATGCTTTTGGTAATGAATATTAGTTTCATCGCCCGCTCGATAGTAGTTAAATCGGCGGCCATATAGGTCGTCAGTTCACGGAAAATTTGTTCTTCGAGAGCATCGACAAGATTGTCGCGTTCGAGAACAGTTTTCGAGAGTTCGAGATTTTCTTCGAGAAAACCGCGAAGCGAATCCCTTACCATATCTGCGGCGATATGAGCCATTCTCGGGATGTCGATTAGTGGCTTCACTGGCCTTCGCGGAATTAAAAACATCGCATTTTGGGCGATATTCTCCGCCAAATCTCCAACCCTTTCGAGATCGGTGTTTGCCTGAATTATCGCCATCATATAGCGCATTTCTCTTGCGCGTGGGCAATAGAGAGCGAGGATTTCCGCGGTCTTTGCGCTGATAATCATCTCTGCGCGGTTGCATTCCGGTTCCCGCACCTCGATAATATCTCTGGCGAGCCTCTCATCCTTCTGGAGCAATGCCTCCATCGAGTTTCTCACCATCGATTCGACCCTTGCCGATTGCTCGGCGAATAGTCGTTTAAGTTCTTTAATACTTTCATTTATCATAATGCCTGCCTATCCGAATTTACCTGATAGGTATCTTTCGGTCAACTCATTTTTAGGGTTAGTAAACACTTCTTTAGTTTTGCCAAAATCGATAAGCTCGCCAAGCATCATAAAGGCCGAATATTCAGCGACTCTCGCCGCTTGTGCGACATTGTGCGTGACGATGATAATTGTGTATTGCCCGATAAACTCCGCCAACTGCTCCTCGATTTTAGCCGCAGAAACAGGGTCGAGGGCGCTGGTTGGCTCATCGAGAAGAATCACCTCCGGCTCGACCGCCAATGCTCTCGCAATACAGAGCCTTTGTTGTTGGCCGCCCGAAAGTTCCATCGCGCTGGCCTTAAGCCTGTCGCCGACCTCCTCCCACAGATTCACACGCTTAATCGCATCGACCACGCGGTCTTCTAATTCTTTTCCCCTGCATAACCTATGTATGCGAAGACCATATGCGACATTATCGAAAATCGTCATGGGGAAGGGGTTCGGTCGTTGGAAAACCATGCCTATGCGCCGCCGAAGCCTGTAAATATCGGTCTTTTTCGAATAAACATCCAAGCCGTCGAAAAGAATTTTTCCCCGAGTTTTTACCGAGGGAATAAGGTCGTTCATTCGATTGATCGAGCGCAGGAAAGTCGATTTTCCGCATCCGGAAGGTCCCATTATCGCGGTAATCGTCCCATGCGGGAAAGTAATTGAAACATCCTTGATCGCATGATTATCGCCATAACAAAGGTTAAAATGCACCGATTCCACAATCCCCTTTTCGCTTACCATACTCGCTTCTTTCGTGTTCTATATCTCAAATATATGCCCGCGCCGCTTAGGATAAGCACCAAAACCAACAGAATAAGTGCAGAGCCATAGGCGATAGGCAGTTGTTTATCAGGGTAAACCCCCTCGGTTACAAGGCCGTAGATGTGGAAAGGAAGCGCCATAACCTCGTCGAGGGGGCTTTTGGGGAGTTTACGTGTGTAAAATGTCGCCGCAGTGAAAATAATTGGCGCGGTCTCTCCGACAGCGCGCCCCATCGATAGAATCGCGCCGGTTACAATACCGGAAACCGCATTCGGAAGAACCACCTTCATCGTTGTGCGCCATCGTGTCGCGCCCAAAGAAAGCGACGCCTCGCGGAATGAGTTCGGAACCGCCCGAAGCGCTTCTTCAGTTGTAACGATTACTATAGGAAGCACCATTACTGCCAATGTCAAAGCACCCGAAAGAACCGAAACTCCCAATCCCAAAGCTTTGCAGAAAAAGGCAAACCCGAAAAGCCCGAAAACAATCGAGGGGAGGCCGGCAAGTGTATTAACACCGGTGCGAATCGTCTTTGTGAACCTTCCGATTGACGCAAATTCACTTAGATATATCGCCGTCAGTGCGCCGATTGGCAACGAAAAGAGCATCGCCCCGATGCCCAAAAGGAAGGTCCCAATCAGAGCGGGATAAATCCCTCCCTCGGTCATGCCGCGTTTTGGCGGCTGTGTGATGAATTCCCAAGAAATTATCGGCAAACCGCGACGAATGATGAAAAACATCAAAAGCCCAACCGCCGCGACAACTATCAAAGCCGCGAATCCAAGAAGTGCGAATCCCGCCTTTTGCTGAAACAGCCTTTTATTTGACAGACTTTGTGGCATATTTGTTTGCGATTAGGTTAATTACGAAAGTTATTACAAACAGCAAAACGCCCACTGCAAACAAAGCATGGAAATGCAAACTTCCCTGTGGTGTTTCGCCCATCTCAGCCGCGATAGTGGCGGTCATCGTGCGCACCGGCTTAAATGGCGACAACGCGATCTGCGCCGCGCCTCCAGCCACCATCAAAACAGTCATCGTCTCGCCGATTGTCCTGCCAAGAGCAAGCAGAATCGCCGCCCAAATACCAGACCTCGCCGAGGGAAAGACTACCTTAGTAAGCGTCTCCCATCTCGTTGCGCCGAGAGCCAGCGAAGCCTCGTTGTAATCCTTCGGAACCGAAGATAACGCATCCTCGGAAACGCTCACTACGATTGGCAAAGCCATTAACCCGAGCGTAATTCCCGCAGTGAAAGCGCATTGCCCGATGGTCAGCGACAATATCCGCTGGAAAAAGGGGGCGAGGAGTGTCAGCCCGAAAAGCCCGTAAACTACTGATGGCACACTCCCCAAAAGCTCGATTATCGGCTTTAGAGCCTCACGAAGCTTCGTCGGCGCGACACCGTTCAAATAAAGCGCACAGGCAATTCCAACAGGAAGCGCGAAAAGAAGCGCGATAACCGTTACAATCACCGAACCCCATAATAGCGGCAAAATCCCAAATTCCGGCGGCTCCTGAGTCGGGTTCCAGCGATTGCCCAAAAGAAAATCCGAAAGCTTATACTCCCCGAAAAAGGGGAGGGCATTGGCGAAAAGCATAAGGGTTATCGCCAAAAGCATCAGAAGTGAAATCGAGGCAATCGCGCCTATTGTGTTCTTTGCCATATGTGTCTCCATAAACCGCGCTATTTCGCGCAAATCGAAGCCAATGATATGCGCGTCGTCTTATGCTTTCATTAAGCCAATGTTAAGAAATGGTTAATTAAAGCCCCGCCGACCGTCATCGTTTTCCCGCGATTTTACTTTTTTCTTGACAATAACCTAATCTTGCCTAACCTTTATTCTGCAATGAGGATAGGATTCGTAAATAACGCCCCAACCCCAACGAGGACAAAATGAAAAGAGCATTAGTTATCGTTGTTTTGTTGATTACAGCCACCGCGTGCATCGCGCAAACCGCGCCGACAATAGAATGGGCGCGTTGCTACGGCGGAAGTGATCGAGAAGACGCAACTTCCATTATACAGACCGCCGATGGCGGATTCATCGTGGCGGGATACTCTCGCTCCAACGATGGCGATGTCAGCGGAAACCATGGCTATTCTGATTATTGGGTAGTAAAGTTGAACTCAGCGGGCGTTCTCCAGTGGCAGAAAAGCCTCGGCGGAAGTGATTGGGATGTTGCGTATTCCATTGCACAGACCTCCGATGGCGGCTTCATCGTAGCGGGGTATTCCTACTCCAACGATGGCGATGTCAGCGGTAACCATGGCTCTGCAGATTATTGGGTAGTGAAGTTGAACCCGTCGGGCGACATCATCTGGCAGAAATGCCTCGGCGGAAGTGATTGGGATCAGGCGTCCTCCATTGCTCAGACCTCCGATGGCGGCTTCATCGTGGCGGGATACTCCTACTCCAACGATGGCGATGTCAGCGGAAACCATGGTGGTTATGATTATTGGGTAGTGAAGTTGAACTCGTCGGGCGACATCGTCTGGCAGAAATCCCTCGGCGGAAGTAATTATGAACATGCGTATTCCATTGCCCAGACCGCCGATGGCGGCTTCATAGTGGCGGGACAGTCCGAATCCAACGATGGCGACGTCAGCGGAAACCATGGCTGTGCAGATTATTGGGTAGTGAAGTTGAACTCTTCGGGTGACATCCAGTGGCAGAAATGCCTCGGCGGAAGTGGGGATGATAGGGCGACTTCCATTGCCCAGACCTCCGATGGCGGCTTCATCGTGGCGGGAGGGTCCCGCTCCAACGATGGAGATGTCAGCGGAAACCATGGCGATTATGATTATTGGGTAGTTAAGTTGAACTCGTCGGGCGTTCTCCAGTGGCAGAAATGTCTCGGCGGAAGTTCTACTGATAAAGCGCTCTCCATTGCCCAGACCGCCGATGGCGGCTTTATCGTGGCGGGATCCTCCAGCTCCAACGATGGCGATGTCAGCGGAAACCATGGTGGCTGGGATTATTGGGTAGTGAAATTGAATTCGTCGGGCGACATCGTTTGGCAGAAATGTCTTGGAGGAAGTAATTATGATTGGGCGACTTCCATTGCTCAGACCTCCGATGGCGGCTTCATCGTGGCGGGAGTCTCCCACTCCAACGATGGCGATGTCAGCGGAAACCATGGCGAAAGAGATTATTGGATAGTGAAATTGTCACCGGAAACGAATGGCATTGCGGAGTCCCCCCTGCCGGAGCAATTCAGTATAAATATCGCCCCCAACCCCTTCAACTCCGCAGTAACGATTGCCGTCGACGGCGTAGGGGCAATTCATGAATTGCCCCTACAGATCGAGATATTCGACCTCGCCGGTCACCGGGTGGCGCAATTGCCCGCAGGCGGAACCGTAGGGGCGGGTTTTACGCCCGCCCGTAATGACGGTGCAAATAATAACGAACGGGACGGCGCAAGACCGTCCCCTACAACCCGTGAATTCATCTGGCAACCCGACGCCTCCATCCCCTCCGGCGTTTATCTCGTCCGCGCGACTGTCGGCGATGAATCGGTTACGAAACGAATCGTGTATCTGAAGTAGGCGTCCCTTCGTTCTTTAAAAATAGATTTAATTCATGTTATCCTCCTTCGCGGGGGTTGCGTAGGGGCGCGGTCTCAGACCCGCCCGTTCGTTGGGCAACCGGCAAGCGGGAGGGTTTCAAAACCTCTCCACGAAAAACATGGATTCCCAATTTGGTCGGGAATGACAAAAACTGGAGGTCGAAACGATTAGTTTGTGTGAAATTTGGACGAAAATGGGTAAAATTGCCCAAATATCCGTCAAACGAGGCTCTTGGAAGGGGAAATGAGGTCCAAATGTCAGCATCCGAGCTACCTGTCAAGATAAACGAAGCACTTATGTGCCTATCCGAGGGACTGACATGGGCAACCGAGGGGCCGACATGCGTATCCGAGCAACCAAGATGGGCAACCGAGCTCCCTACATGGGCATCCGAGGCCTCCGATGCCCACCCCGGAACCTCGGATGCGCAATCTGGAACCTCGGTTGCCGACCTGCAATCCTCGGAACCAAACCGTTCATTTTCAGATTTTCAGAAAGCCCGCTATTTTAAATTGATTTACAAACCAAAAACCGCTTGTGCCCGCTATGCCTCTGGTGGATTCCTACACCGATGTTATGCAACCGGTTTATCTCGACGAGCAGAATTTCCCTCTCGAAAAGGGATATGTGTATTATCTCTGGATTCGTGCACGGAAGGATAATGAGATTAGCGAGTGGAGCGAGGTTGTGGGAATGTTGTGGGAGTAATGCAGAATTGAGAATGCAGAATGAAGCACGAAGGAGTGATTGAAATGGAAAACGACGCGGAACGGCGGGGAGAGCGTTCCTACGGAGACCGTGGGAACGAGGGTAAAAAAGTAGACTCACTTTCTTCTTTGTTAAGTGAATAGCTCGAACATGAAATATGTTGTTCTAATTCTAAGCATGCTTACGATAAACTTCGGGCAAAGCATCCTGTTCGATGATGTCAGTGGCGGATGGTCCTGGGTTCCACAACAATATGCCGATTCGCTCAATGCTCGCGGTGTTGAGATTCACTATATCTCTGAAATCGGCTGGGATAATCTGGAAGAATCAGAAGTCCTTTGGTTATTAGCTTTCTGGGCGGATTATCCTGACAGCATAAAGAGGGCAATAATTGACTATTCCTCCAATGGCGGCAAAATTCTCATATGGTGGATAGAATGGATAGAATCTGCAAATCTAGTATTGAACTTACTGCTCGATGATGTTAGATGGAATACAACTATACTTGTTTCGGACTTAGGAATAAACTCGAATCGATATGTTGCTTGTATTCCTCCTTTTTCACCATTTAATAATAATATAGATTCTATTCTGCTCGGAGGTCCAGCTGAAATTATCTGTGGCTCAAATGCTTTTCCAATAACTCTTCTAGACTCAACTTGCACAATTCCCGTTAGTGCGATTTCATTCCCTTTTCTGGATGTGGCGAATTGCAGTTCTTTTATAGTGGTGCTGACTGGTGCGACTCGAATTGCCATAGAAAATTGTTGGGGCGAACCTTTGGCGAATAACCGGAGATTCGCCCTAAACATCATCTACGCCATGCTCGGTGTCGATGGCTACGAATTCGACCCCTGCGCGTTCGCCGATTCTATGCTCGTGCCTGAACCGTCAACTCTCTGTTCCACCGCGCCCAACCCCTTCACCCCCAACGGCGACGGCATCAACGACGAGGCGGAGTTCGAGTTCCCCGGTCTCGGCGAGGTGCCCGGCACAATCAAGATATTCACGCTGGATAATCTTCGCGTGCGAACAATCGAGGTGCCCACCGGCAGTGGTGCCAAAGAGGCCGCGAAATGGGACGGCAGAGACGATTCCGGCGCCCCCATGCGCCCGGGAATCTATCTCTACACCATCCGCACCGAAGGCCGAATCAAATGCGAAGGAACGGTAACGCTGGCGAGGTAATGTAGAATGAAGAATGAGAATGTAGAACTTTGTCATTTCGAGTGAGCATAGCGACGAGAAATCTCCTGTTGCCATAATAGGTCGAGCGTCTCGCTCGACACACGGCGAGACGCCGTGTCTATTAATCTGGCCGCCGTGTCTGTTAATCTGGAGTAGGTTTCTCGCTTCGCTTCGAAATGACAGGAGAGTATGTTTTGGGCGGCTGTATCTGGTCGCCCTTTTCATTTGAAAGTTGAGGTAGCGCCCATTGCCGTTCGATTCATCAAACAGAACAAGGCAATGAGGAGGTATCTGAACATCGCATAGCCCCACTTGCGCCTTGCTTTCCCAATTAATCCGTGGCCAATCGCTTTCGGCATTTCAGCTTTGACATTTTGGCTCGGCGAATTATATTGTGATCTAAATTGGCCTTACTTAAGGAGATTATATGTCTATACTTTTAAATTCCACGAACCTCAAAGCCGAGCCGGTGTCCTTCGAGGGCGCGCTTCTCAAGGGCATCGCGCCGGACGGCGGGCTGTTCATGCCGCGCGAAATTCCCGCGTTCACCGCCGAGGAAATCCGCGCCTTCTCCGCGATGAAATACCACGAAATCGCCTTCGAGGTCGGCAAAAAATTCCTCGCAGGCGAAATCCCCGATGCCGACCTCGCGCGAATCGTCGAGGACGCCTACGACTTCGATGTCCCGCTCGAGCCGGTCTTCGACAACAAGTTCGTCATGCGCCTCGATCGCGGCCCGACGGCGTCGTTCAAGGATTTTGCGGCGCGCATGATGGGCCGGCTGATGCACTATTTCCTCGGAAGGCGCGGTGGCAGACTGCTCATCCTCACCGCGACCTCCGGCGACACGGGAAGTGCCATCGCGAACGCGTTTTACGGCCTCGACAACATCGATGTCGTCGTGCTTTTCCCCGAAAAAGAGGTTACAGCCCGTCAGCGCAAACAGATGACCACGCTGGGCAAAAATGTCTCGATTATCGCTATCGACGGCAAGTTCGACGACTGCCAAGCGCTTGTCAAGCGGGCGTTTGCCGACCCCGAGCTCGCGGACATGCGCCTCTCCTCGGCAAACTCTATCAACATCGGGCGGCTGGTTCCGCAGAGCATTTACTACTTCTATGCCTTCTCGCGGCTTCGTGCGGGCGCGCCGGACGACGACATCGTTTTCTCGGTGCCATCGGGCAATTTCGGCGACCTTTGCGGCGGGCTGATCGCGATGAAAATGGGGCTGCCCGTGCGCAAATTCGTCGTCGCGACGAACGAGAACGACGAGTTCCCGAAATTCCTCGAAGGCGGCGAGTATCACAAAATCGACCCCTCGCGCAACTGCATCTCCAGCGCGATGAATGTCGGGCATCCGAGCAATGTCCCGCGCCTCGTGGCGCTTTACGGCGGCGTGATGGACGAGAAGGGCGTCATCCACCGCATGCCGGACATGGGCGCGATCCGGCGGGACATGTTCGCAGTGAGCATCGACGACCCCTCGACGGAGCGGACAATCGCGGAGGCGTGGGAGACGCACCGCCTTTTGCTCGAGCCGCACGGCGCGGTTGGTTGGGCGGGGCTAATGCGCTATATCGAGCGCGGGGAGGTCGATAGCGGCCAGCTTTGCGTCTCGCTGGAGACGGCGCACCCCGCGAAATTCCCGGAGAAGATCCGCGAGATACTGGGCTTCGACCCGGAACTCCCGCCCGCGCTCGAGGGCTTGGAGCAGAAGCCGGAGGCCTTCGACCACCTGAACAACGACTACGGCGAGTTCAAGGCGTGGTTGAGGGGATAGAACAAAAAACCTTGCTATTTCTGAGAAAAGCGTTATTTTACTAATAACTATGTAGTTCTCGGAAGGAATAAAATGAGAAAAGTAAGAGATAAATTCAATACGGTAATAGAGAAGAATACGTTCTATTTCTTTAACCCAAAGTTCGAAGAAAGTTACGAAGGTTATCTCAATACTATTAACGAAATTCTTTTGGTATTAAAAAACCGAATTGAAACCGAAGGACTCAAAAGGGAATTCGTTGAAGAGCTCATAGCAGAGAAGGAAAACGGCTTAAGAGCTATTCTTGCACTGACAGGATTCTCAAACGAATACTTGAAAAGATTAATTACAGTTATCAGAGTGGTCGATGACGAGGAACTTGCTAGACTAGTTTGTAAAGAGAAATGGAACGTAGAAGAAAGCACCAACAACCTCAAAGAGTGGTCGGATTCAAAAATTAGTAAATTGATAATTGAAAACAGATTCTTTAGAAAAGGCATTGTTAATCTATTCTTCGAGGGTTCTACTATTCCTTTTTTAGCAAACACAATCCCACTTTTCGAATTGAAGAAGCTAAGTATTTCTAAACTGAAGTTTGAAGTGCCAGCTATGATTGATACGCTTGTTAGATACAAGGAAAAAGGTTCTTACTCTGGCATAGCGGATAACAACCCAGAAACAGTCATAAAAAACTTGCTTGATGATTTGGATATTAGATTTGATAAAGGCGACCTTACGGAACTTCTGACGAGGGAAGCCGTAGCAAAGAGAACAATGGACTTCATCATACCGAATAAGGATAAACCTCGCGTTATAATCGAATCATCATTCTTAGTCACTACTTCTTCAGGACAAGGCGATAAATCAAAGACCGAAGGGAACATCAATGTTCTTATCCGTAAATACTACAAAAAAGCCAAATTTATCGGATTTGTTGACGGGATAGGCTGGTATGTCCGTAAAGGCGATTTAGAAAGAATGGTGACAGCATATGACGATGTGTTCACTTTTCATAAAACTGAGATAGAAAGATTTAAGAATTTCATATTAACCGAGTTAAAATGATTGAAGATTACCGTAATACTATTCTGCAAGGAGATTGTCTAGAGCTTTTTAAAAAGATCCCAGATTCTTCTGTTGATGTAGCTTTCGCCGATCCGCCATTTAACTTAAAGAAATCTTACAACTCATATAAAGATAAGTTAAAACTACAAGAATACCTCGATTGGTGCGAACTTTGGATTAAAGAAATGGTGAGAGTTACAAAGCCAACTGGTTCTATTTTTGTCCATAATATCCCTAAATGGCTTACATATTATGCTACTATGTTGAACGATATTGCGGAGTTCAAACATTGGATAGCTTGGGATGCGCCAACCGCACCAATGGGAAAAACACTTCAGCCTTCTCACTATGGCATCTTGTTTTATATTAAAGACTTGAAGCATAAGAAATTCTACGAAATCCGCTATCCACACAAAAGAAATAGGGGAAACCATCTTTTAATTAAAGATTATGGTGGTAAGAAGAATCTGTTGCATCCTTTCGGCCCCTTAGTTTCAGATGTTTGGATTGATATTCATAGGATAAAGCATAATAAATACCGCGATAAACACCCTTGCCAGCTACCACTTCACTTATTGGATAGGCTAATCTTGATGTCCACCGATGAAGGTGACATTGTGCTGGACCCTTTTGTCGGGACTGGAACAACCGCAATTTCAGCAAAAAGGCTTGGAAGATCTTATATAGGTTTCGATCTTGATGAAAAATATGTAACTATTACTAATGATAAACTAATGCTAGTGGAACCTCTTTCAAAGCTTGGCAATTATTGGGTAAGTTTTTATCTCAATGAAATTGTTACAATTAGAGACAAGGACTGGGAAGGGCTGAAAGAATACTTTGTCATACCTGACAATCCTGCTGACATCGACAAGATGCCGATTTACCCAAAAAAGAATTTCATGATTCATACTCCTCTTTGTGCCAAGAAAGATTATGCAACTGATCTGTTCTCGGATTTAGATTCAAAGTTGATTATAACGCGGCATGATCAGGAAGATAAAAAAAATACCTAAAGCCCCCCATGAAACACATAATTATTCTCGGTGATGGAATGTCGGACAGGCCGATCGAAAAGCTCGGCGGGAAAACGCCGCTTATGGCCGCGAACAAACCCAATATCGACGCGCTTGCAGTGCGCGGAAGGTGCGGCCGGCTCGTTACAGTGCCGGAAGATATGCCCCCCGGAAGCGAGGTCGCAAATCTCGCCGTGCTCGGATATGACCCGCGCGAGGTCTATCAGGGCAGGGGCGTGCTCGAAGCCGCCAGCATGGGTGTCGAGCTTGCGCCGGACGAGCTGGCGATGCGGTGCAACCTCATCTGCATCGAAAACGGCCGTATCAAAAACCACTCCGCCGGCCATATCTCCACGGAGGAGGCGACGGAGCTAATCGGCGCGCTCAACCGCGGACTTGCCTCGCCGAAAGTCAAGTTCCACGCGGGATTCAGCTATCGACACCTGTTCGTGCTCGCAGGCGGCTCGGACAAAATCGCCTGCACTCCCCCGCACGATGTCCCCGGCACGCCGTTCGCCGATGTCATGGTGCGCGCAACCTCCCCCGAAGGCGAGCAAACCGCGCAGACGCTCAACAAGCTGATTCTCGACTCGCAAAAAATCCTCGCGGAGCATCCTGTCAACAAAAAACGGCTCGCCGAGGGCAAAGACCCCGCGAACTCGATTTGGTTCTGGTCGCAGGGGCATCGCCCGAAAATGAAGACACTGCAAGAGCTTTACGGCATTCGCGGGGCGGTCATCTCCGCCGTCGATTTAATCAAGGGGCTGGGGATTTATGCAGGAATGGATGTCATCGAGGTCGAGGGCGCAACCGGCCTCTACGACACAAACTACGAGGGCAAAGCGCAGGCGGCGGTCGATGCGCTGAAGCAATACGACTTCGTCTTTCTCCATGTCGAGGCCACCGACGAGGCCGGCCACGAGGGCGATATCGACCTGAAAATCCGCACGATCGAGTATCTCGATAGCAGAGTCGTGAAATTCATTGCCGAGGAGACGGCGAAGATGGCGGAGCCTGTCGCTATAGGCATCACGCCCGACCATGCCACGCCCTGCGCCGTGCGAACCCATGTTCACGACCCTGTGCCATTTATTATTTTAAACCCGCTCGTCACGCCGGACAAAGTTCTTCGATACGACGAGGACAGCGTTA
>Ga0334886_1001265_pt1 | contig 30603 bp, 28 predicted proteins | sample GraSluR1_MG_9_FD_207232 | JGI IMG/M metagenome (GOLD analysis project Ga0334886, IMG submission 207232) | Sludge microbial communities from methane-producing bioreactor in Wageningen University, Netherlands - Granular Sludge_27_06-R1 | ecosystem: Engineered > Bioreactor > Anaerobic >... | reverse complement strand
GTATGACCACTTCGCTCGGGCCGGCAAGCATATCGATCCCTACAGCTCCGGAAACCTGTCGTTTCGCCTCGGTAACATACCTGTTCCCGGGACCGACGATGATGTCAACTCCCTCTATCGTCTCGGTCCCGTAGGCAAAAGCGCCGACCGCCTGTGCGCCCCCCATGCAGTAGACCTCGTCGACTCCTGCGATATCCATTGCGACAAGCACAGCCGGGTGAATTCCGTCCCGTCCTTTACCCGCCGGAGAACACGCCGCTATCCGACGAACCCCGGCAACCTTCGCCGGAATGGCCGACATAAGAGCTGAAGACGGGAGAGGGTATCTTCCAGCGGGAACATAGCAGCCGCAGGATTCCACAGGGAGAAGTCGATGACCAAGCGTTACTCCGGGCGAAATCTCGTACCGAAGCTCCTGCATACAGCTTTTCTGCCGAAGTGCAAAGTTCCGTATCCGTTCCGCGGCAAATTCGAGCGTCTTCACCGTCGAAGGCGGCACCTCCTTATATGCGGAGCGCATCTCATCTTTTCCTATTCGAAGAGAGGACGGACGGACGCCGTCGAACTTCTCAGTATAGGCGAGAACAGCCTCGTCTCCGCCGTCGCGGACACTCTTGAGAATTCCGCCTACTACAGATTCGACAGAGCCTTCTTCTTCCTGGAAATTTAGTTCTGCTTCTTTGAGTACGATCACTTCACATTCCTCCTGATCGGTTTGAAAACTCCCGTCTAATTCGAGCGGGAGCAAAAAGAGAGAGCCGAGAAGATTTTCGGCTCCCGTGTACATTAGCATTTAATTAGCTAGCTAGCCATCCGCCGTCTATGTAGACGATCTGTCCCGTTAAATAATCGGAGGCTTCGCTGCACAGAAAGACCAGCGTCCCCAGAAGATCTTCAGCAGTCCCGACGCGCCCCGCCGGAATTCGTTGCTCGATCCACCGGCGGTGCTCCGGGTCCTGAAAGAACGGCTCGGTCATGGGGGTACGGAAGTACCCGGGACCCATGGCATTCACCTGTATGTTGTACTTCGCCAGCTCGATCGCCATCGTCCGGGTGATCTGCACCACTCCCCCCTTGGCGCCGCAATAGACCGAGGATTGCGCCAGCCCTATGGCGCTTCCCAGCGATCCGATATTCACGATTTTTCCACGCCGCTGTTTCATCATGATTCTGGCCGCAGCCTGCGCTGTGAAGAAGACGCCCCTGAGATTGACCGACATAATCGAGTCGTACTGCTCCTCCGTAACGGTGACGAAGTCGTTGATCTCTTCGATGCCCGCGTTGTTTACAACGATATCAAGCGTTCCAAGACGTGAGGCCGCATCGGAAAAAAAAGATTCCACTTTTCTCGGCTGCGTTACATCGAGAAAAAACCCCTCCGCCTGCCCTCCGGAGGTTCGTATCTCTTCAGCCGTCAATTTCGCATCGTTTTCGTTTACGTCGCCGCACAAAACGGTCGCCCCGGCCGACGCTAATCCGAGGGCATATCCCTTTCCGAGTCCCCGGGCCGCCCCGGTGACTACGGCGACTTTCCCGGCCACGCTGAATCGATCATAAAAAGTCATTTGATTCGCTCCTTGATTGTTATTCGCTCTGTCTGTTTTTTGCTTCCCTGAGAGAGGGGAAAATAGATGCTTGGATGATGCTTCATCATGATAGCATACGCTTTCAACAATGCAAGCGGCGGAAAGCAAAAATGTCCCTTTTTTATGAAACTGCTCTGCGGAAATCGTTCGTCGTGTATAATATAAAAATCAAAAGCGGGCTCCTGCCGCGCAAAACATTCTTTGGAGGCGCGCTCGTGCAGTGGACGGCGTTTTTCACCTACATCCTCATAACATGCAATACTCCGGGGCCGAATGTCGTTCTCGCCATGAACACCGCGAGGGTTCACGGATTGCGCAAAACTCTCCCCTTGCTTGCCGGAATGATGTCGGGCCTTCTTCTTTTGATGACCTTTTGCGCCCTCTTCAACCTTCTTCTCGCGCGTCTTTTGCCTGCTCTTCTTCCGCTGCTCAGGACCGCCGGCACGGTCTACATTCTCCGGCTTGCCTGGAAGATCGCTTTCCCTAAGCGAAGCTCCGGGGTGAACGCGCCGGCCGAAGACGCCCCTGACTTCCGGCACGGGTTTGTTCTCCAGTTTCTCAACCCTAAGGTCATTCTTCTGGGCTTGACGACACTCTCGACGTTTATCCTTCCGTGGACAACATCGAAAGCATGGCTTTTCGGTTGCGGAATCTTTTTGACACTGGCATGCAGCAACGGAGTCTTTCTCTGGTCGCTTCTCGGCGCAGCGCAAAAAAAACTGATCACACGACAGGGGCGTATCTGGGATTATCTTATGGGCGGATTGCTTGCCTGGTGCGCATTTTCTGTTTCAGGGCTGAAAGAGCTGGTGTTCTGATGTCTTCTCCGTTGGAAAGGGTTTAGTGTTCATATCGAGAAAGTCGAGGTGAGAAAGTTGTTCGAGCTTGTGACAAACTGGCAGCTTTGGGTGATTCTGGGATTTGCACTGCTGATCGTGGAGATGTTCACTCCGGGCTTCGTCCTCGCATGTTTCGCCATCGCCTGCATCCCTCCTGCGATAATCACGTTCTACGGTGCTTTTGATCTACATTCTCAACTCGCTGTCTTCGGCGTATCCACTCTTTTTGTCTTCTTCTTCATGCGTCCCGCCGTTCTCAGGTTTCTTTCGAACAGAAAAGACTCTCGCGTGTCGAACGCCGAGGCGCTCATTGGACGCAAAGGGATCGTTGTCAAGTCCATATCGCCGGACGCTGCTCGAGGAGGATATGTGAAGGTGGACGGGAAAACCTGGTGGGCCTTCGGCCCGGAAGGGACCGAAATCGGAGAGGGGGCGGGCATCGTCGTCGTGAAAGTTCGGGGAGCCAGCCTGGACGTGCGGCTCGAAGCAAACGATTCATCCGGCGGAGAGTGAACGATAAGACGGTCTGTGCCGGATACTTTTCGAAAAGGATTTTCGCGAACACAGCCGATAGACGGGGAGTGAGGAAACTATGAGAGAGATCCTGTTCGTCAACAACACGGGCAATACGACGGTGGTCATATTCTTCGTTCTGTTCACCGTGATCCTGGTGATGTCGGGGATCAAGATCGTTCCGCAGGCAAACCGCGTTATAGTGGAACGTCTCGGCAAATTTCATAAAATACTCGAGCCGGGAATCAACTTCATCTTTCCCGTTCTCGACCGGAGGAAAGCAATTTCCTGGATAGTCGGGGGAGAAATACGGAATACCACGCTCATCGATATCAGAGAGCAGGTCTTCGACTTCCCCAAGCAGAACGTTATCTCGCATGACAATGTTGTGATGGAAATCAACGCCCTTCTCTACTTTCAAATCAACGATCCGTTCAAGGCGGTGTATGAAATCGCCAACCTGCCGTTGGCTCTTGAAAAACTCACGCAGACATCTCTCAGGAGCGTGATGGGAGAGATGGACCTTGACGAGATATTCAGCAAGCGCGCGGAAATAAACGAACGTCTCCGTGTTATCCTCGACGAAGCCAGCGATGCTTGGGGGGTAAAGGTGACGAGAGTGGAGATTCAGGACGTGAATCCGCCCGCTTCGGTTCAAGCCGCGATGCAGCGCCAGATGGAAGCGGAACGCTCCCGGCGCGCCACGGTCACAGAAGCCGAAGGGAAAAAAACCGCCCAAATTCTTGAGGCCGAGGGGCATAAACAGGCCCGTATCAACCGTGCCGAAGGAGAAAAACAGGCAGTGATCCTTGATGCGGAAGGACGCGCTCAAGCCAGGATACGCATGGGAGAGGCCGAGGCAGAGGCTGTGCTTAAAGTGGCCTCCGCGGTGAAAATTGCAGGAGGCGATCCCACCCAGTATCTCATTGCTCTCAAATACATGGAAACCCTTTCCTCCGTAGCATCCGGAAATGAGAACAAGGTCGTCTATCTGCCTTATGAAGCCACAGCGATCCTCGGCTCGCTCGGCGGCATGAAAGAACTCTTTTCACAGGAAAAAACGCAAACGAACGCATAAAACCACACGGAAGAGAGGGAGTTCCGTCCCCTCTCTTCCGTGTGAAAAATCATTCTCCAAAACGCGCGAAGTCGCCTTCCGGTCCGAGCGCCGCCCCTATCGCTCCAGCGCGTTCATCAATCGGTTCTCCGCGAACCTCGAACTGAATCCAGGTCGAGTATGCCCGCCGAAACGCGGCTTCCAGTTCCACCAGCGGCTTCGCTCCCCTGCTGCCCACGAGATCCGCACACAAATTCAAAACCTTTCCGCTGTCATCCCAAGCCCAGCGAAACGAAGCGAACGCATTCAAAAGGTGCTCGAATGCCCGTTCTCCGAGCGCGGAAAAAGGAAGAAGGAGAACGTCCCCGCTCTTATCATAAGCGCCGACAGCATTTCCGGGAAGGAAAAGAATGCCGGGAAGCCCCCGGGAACGGATTCTCGGGACGGCGAACAACCCCCTGTCGGCAGAGAGAATCTCCAGGAACGCTCTCGAAAGACTCAACGCTCTTGTTGTTTTCTTTCGTTCAGCCCGTATCTCTTCGTTGTCCTCCAGCTCAAGAAACTCGGAGGAATCGGGGAGAAGAAAAGGCGAATATCCGCCTTTTTCCGGATCGCTCTCCGCGGAGAACGCCTTGCACGCCCTCTCTTGAACAGCATAGATTCTCTCCAGGTCCTGCTTGATTATTTCGAGAAGCGCCTGTTCAGGTGAAAATGGAGTATCGTTTACTTGTTCGCGTAACTTTTTATTTCGCCTCAGAATTTCGGCAACGCTTTTTTTATAGCCATACACAGTGAGCGATTCAAGGAATAACGTGTCGATGTTCGAAAGCAACCTATCTACCACCAGATCGCTGCCGTCTTCATCTTTAGCTACGGTTTTCAGCCGTCGAATTCCCTCCATCAACTTGGGAAAGCTCTCCAGCTTCCGTTCTCTGTTCTTGATTTTGGTTTCTTCGCCTTCCGATGTTTCCTCTTCCGGTGGTTCCTGCTCTCGAAAACGCATTGCCGCCCGAGCCGTTTCGTCAAGGGATTCTAAAAAATACCCGGCGAGCATTTCAGCGCGATTCTTCGGCATAATAAAAAGGCCGCCGTCGGAAGTAACGCTCCCAAGTGTTGTGAACAGGAGAGGCAGCATTGTGCGAATTCTTCCCCCAACCAAGTTCAAACGGGCTTCGGAAGAAGCGATTGCATCGGTTACCTGTGAAACGGCATATGATACGCTTTCTTCTTCAAAAACGGAGCGTGCGTCTTTGATCCATTCAGATAGAGTGCGCGCGGCAAACACGTCGCTTCGCTGCACAGTGCGCTGAGAGAGAGAATGGAAGCAAACGCCGGAATCGACCATCTCATTCTGTTCGAAGGTCAGAGAAGCTGTCGTATCATCGATGAAACGCCGTACAAGGAACCTATGGAGAGAGGCCAAACGCTGAGCAGAGGGCAAAACGAAAAAATCCCTTGTCTTGTGGAAGTTCTCAAGGGCTGTGAATGTCGCACGATGATCTTCCGGCAGGGAGCCGGAGGAGCCGATCATGCCGAGCATACATAGGCTCCGATTCGTAAAAATGGAAGGCTCTCGGAGGTAATAGTTTTTTTCGTCTGCAACCGACACATCTCCGATCTCTAGGAAAATCTCTAGCAAGAGGATACATCAGAGCAGGCAAACAGACAAGGCGAACGTCATTTTTTAAAGGAAAAAAGAAAGGAATTGAGGAACGAGAATAAAAATGGCGGAGAAGGAGGGATTTGAACCCACGGAACCTCTCGGTTCAGACGCTCTCCAAGCGCCCGCCTTCGACCACTCGGCCACTTCTCCGCGTAACGGCAGGTATTATACCACAGTTTTTCAAGTTTGCCAGACTGGAAAAACTTCTTTTTTGGCGGAGAGGGTGGGATTTGAACCCACGGGACAGCAAGCCGCCCAATTGATTTCGAGTCAATCGCCTTCGACCACTCGGCCACCCCTCCGCACGAGAAAGTATTATACACACTCTCTCCCGCCTTGCCAAGTCTCTTTTCAATGAACTTCAAGCTTTTTTTCTTTTTCTTTGGAGTAAACGCCATTTAGGATGAGCAAAAGAGCGCTTCGCTTGTTTCCCGCGGAGTTCAATGCGCTCAGAGTTCACGCTATCCAGTCCACGATGTCGCGGGAATAACTCTGTTTCTTCCCCCCGTTTTCGCCTCGTAAAGAGCACTGTCCGCTCTTGAAAAAAAGGCCGATGCGCTGTCATTGTCGCCCAGGAACTGCTGGACGCCAAAGCTTGCTGTAAGGTTGAGCACGGCCGTTCCATCCGCCCCCTTGCCAATGTCGAAACGTGTTTGCTCCACGTGAAGGCGCAGGCGCTCGGCAGTTTGGAGCGCGTCTTTTATTCCGGTCTCCGGCAGGAGAACACCGAACTCTTCGCCGCCGTAGCGTACGGGGAAATCCTCTGCGCGCACGCCTTTGCGCAGAACCCTCGCGAATTGGCGAAGAACGTCGTCGCCGATGTCGTGGCCGTACGTGTCGTTTACATTTTTAAAAATATCGATATCGCAGAGAATCAGTGACAGCGGATGCCCGCGGCGCAGGCTCCGGGCGATTTCACGATCCAGCGTTTCGAAAAAATTCCTCCGGTTCGCCAGTCCCGTCAACGCATCGGTTGTGGCGATACGAAGAAGGCGGCGTTCCTGACGCTTCCGCAGAAGATGGGCTGATATCATTTCGGAGAACGTCGAGAGGAGAATATCTTTCGCCTCGGACGAATCCGCCGCATCGTCCATGTTCACAGCCAACGCTCCCCAGAATCGACCGCCTTCAAAAAGCGGATAGAACGAGAATAAGGCCGTTTCGGAAACCGGGAAGAAGTTTTTTAATAGAGTATCATCGAGCCGCTCCCTCACTATTTGCTTTCGTGTAAGCTCAAGGAGCCAGTTTCTTGGAATATCGCTTACCGGAACACTCCGTACTTCAGAGTGTTCCGAAAGGAGAGGCAGTCCCGGAGTTGCATATTCGAAGCTGATTTCGATCGACCGTCTGCGTGTGGAAGAAAAAGTACTTCGAAGGAGAAGAATTCTTCGGGCATCGATTACTTCCCGTATTTTCCGGCACGCTTTGCGAAGCACATCATCATGTCCACCCTCTGTAAGAAGCATGCGGGCTGCTTCGCTGAGGAAACGTTCCGAATCAAGACGTTCCTGAAGCTGCGTTCCCTGTAATCGGAGCTGGCGCCCCTTTCTATAGAAGGTAACAGCCCCGATGGACAGCAAGGCCAGGAGGACTGCCGCTGCAAAGAAGCCCCATAATGCCCATTGAGGCAAAAAAGCGAACTCGTCGTCGTAGTACCACCGGCGAAGAAGAACTTCAAGGAGAGATACAGGAGCCCCATTCAGCTCCTCCAGTTTCTCATCGAGTCGAACCAGAAGTTCCGCGTTTTTTCCTTTTGCAGTGGTGAAAAAGATCTTGGAAGGAGCGAAAACCACCGGACTTCTTCGGAAATCAAAACGTCGAATCTTGGCGAGGCTGGCGAGTTGCTCCGCGGCGCATACATCAACAACACCGGAGCGCAGCATTTCAAGCGCTTCCTCGATAGTCGGGACCTCCGCTATTGTATATCGTATCCCAATTCCGTCCAAGATTCGTCGGAGTTCGGAGAGTGCATAAAAACCGCTTTGCATCGAAATCGTCTTGCCTTCGAGATCCTGAAATGTGAGTATCTCCGAATCGGAACGTGTGAAAAAAGTGTACCACGTCGAGTAATGATGATTTTCTGCAAAATCGAAAAGCCCTTCCAAGCGGGGCGTCGGAGCCATGCTCAAGAGATCGATTTCTCCCTCCTGGAGCATTTTTACAAGTTCATCACCAGCCGCATCGATGAAAGAAAGCCGCCACCCCTCATTTTCGGCAAGGATTCGCAGAAGATCGGGCATATACCCTTTATAGTTCCCGTTCGTATCCTTGAAAAAAAATGGAGAATGCTCCACCATCCCGTACCGGACTACTCGTGAGGAAGCCGAAGCAAAGGAAGAAATACCCACCATGTAAAAACCCTGAGAAGGGAGAGGCGGAAAGGAAAAAATGCCGAGAAAGCAGAACAAGACAAAAAGAATGAAAAACAGACGCCTGACAGCGTGTGCTATCGAAAAACGAGAGTTGGAAACATTCACAGAACAGACACTCCCTTTCGGAGCAAAAAAGATCTTTTCCCTGTGTGTCCAACATTACTTTTTATTATTAAAAAAGTTTTTTATAGACTGTATTCCGAGTGATTGAAGCACAGAAATTTCAAATAAAATGCTAAAAAAACATTCTGATAAAGTGTCTTGAGTCCGACAGATAGAATTATATGAAGAAAACAAGAAGAACGCAAGCCCAATTCCCGGCTTATGTTACCGCTCGAATAGGCATTATGGCCTATATTTACAAAAACAAAAAACCTTCATGCACTCCTTCTCATGAGAGCACTCCGTTTTGTCTTAAAATCCCAGCGGGGATGGAAAAGAATGGATACATCGGCGTTTTTTGAAAATCCTCGGAGATCATTCGCACTCCACGCGGCGCTTCCGCTTTTTCGCGTCGAAGACCTTGCCGAGTAACATCGGATTTGGGGGGCGACGCCCTTCAAGAGATGTGAGATTGCTCGCGCTATTCCGCATCTCGACTTCGTTTTCTCCCCGTTTTTTGCGATAACGGATAGTAGGTATATTTTCATATTTCCTAACAATAGAGGCCTCCTTTTCGCCGCTTGGACGATAAAAGAAGGCCCCGAAAATTTCCCTGTAATTTCCCCATTGTTGCACATCGCTACGAATTCGGTTATTTGTGGGGCACGAAACAATACTTTTAAACTGTAAAAGCGGCTGTTTAACCCATATAGTTCAATGATTGGTGCCGGGGGGGGGACTCGAACCCCCACGTGGTCGCCCACGGCGGATTTTGAGTCCGCTGCGTCTACCATTCCGCCACCCCGGCTTGCACTGCGGTATCTTAATCGATAAAAACGCACATGTCAACGGAGTTCAGAGCTTTTTTTCAGCGAAAAAGAAACGCGCTCTTTTTCGCCCTTTAGTATAGCGCGTTTCCCTTGAGCGGTTACGGGCTTTCTTGGGTACAGCCCTACAGATCCTGCATTTCCTCGAAAGAGAGGTAGTCTACGCCGGCAAGCGATTCTATATGGTGGCGGAGTTCATGGAGAAGAGTCTCTTCGATTTCTTCGACCCACTCGCTATGCTTCGCGCCTTTCAACTCTTCCGCAAATGTGCCGTAGTAAAGGTAGACGGTATTCCCCATGATAGGGTCTTCAACGTACTCGCCCATAAGGACATATTCTCCGTCCTCTTTCTTCCGCCGGACGACATTCACGCCTCCATTAAGCTTCTCGAAAAGCTTCGGGGGCAAGTTTTCGATCATTTTTTCCGCTATCTGGCAAAATTCGTCGTACGTCACAGTGCACCTCTCCTTGTTCTTCATTCCGCTTTTACTTTTTTGGGAGATGAATCCCTTTCCCTTGAAACACCCTCCGAGTGTATAATGTAATGCATGGATCACATTAGGGAGGTCGATCGAGAATGAACAGACTGATTATACGACATTTCATCCCCGCTGCAGATTCCGGAGTACGATGCGTTCCCTGCGAAGAAACTTCGGGCTACCTTCAGTCGATGATGGAGAGTCTCGCTCCGAAACTCGCGAATCTGGATATCCAGCTGGTGCTTCAAAACCTTGAGATCCATGAGATAACCGCGTCGAATTGCGGCAAACTGAATTATGTTTCTTTCTTAGCTCCGGAATTGGGGCTTGAAATGGAACGCCCGATCGAGGAAGTTTTGAACGCCGGGGTTGCATTCGAGCCCTGCGATAACTGTTCTCTTGCGGACGGAACTCCCTTTGAAATGAGGACTCTCAAGACGGAGGGCAGTTCTTTCGGTGCTCTTCCGCCCGGCATACTCAGCGATGCGTTGATACGGGTGGTTTTTTCCACAATGGGCAGTTGCGGAAAAGGCGGGTGCGCTTCATGCGCCGGATGCGGAGAGCATTGAGAAAGCCGTGGTTCCTGCTATGAGCGATGTCTGGATTACCACGAAAGGCGGCGACAAGGGAGAGACCAGCATCGGCAACGGTGAAAGAGTCCCTAAGGATCATGCCCGAGTAGAAACATACGGGACCTTGGATGAGTGTCAGGCGCATATCGGAATGGCGCGTTCCCTTTGCGAATACCCGGAAATACGAGACTATCTCTGCCTTTTAGAAAAAGAGATGAGCGTTCTGATGGGGTATATAGCTCTGTATCCGGGGCTGATATGCCCGGACATCGCAAAGCTTGAGGAGATCACCCGGGTAGTCGGCAAAGTGACGGGGAAGACTTTTCGCTTTGTTCGACCGGGCGACTCAACCCCTGGAGCTGCGCTCCATGTTGCACGGACTGTCGCCAGAAGAGCCGAGCGGATTGCTGTAAAGCTTTTTCGTTCGGGCGAACTGGCCGTCGACGCATACCAGTATGTCAACAGGTTATCGGATGTGATTTACGCTCTTTCCCTCTGGTACGACCATTTGGAACGCGAACGCAGAGGGGAGAATATCTCCTGCGTCTGAAGCCGAAAAGAGAAATGGGGTTTTGAAAGTACTTCCCATGCAGTATAATGGGTACATTGTTCTGCATGGGAGGTCGTTATTTGTGGAAAGCAACTCATTATCGCCGGCGATGAATCAAGGACTTCGACAGATTGTCTATGAAAAATTGAAGGAGGCGATCGTTGACGGCACGATCAAACCCGGATCGAAACTATCGGAGATTGAACTTGCCGAACGAATGGCCGTTTCGAGGACTCCCGTCAGGGAAGCGATCCGCCAGCTTGCCCAGACGGGGCTTGTGACCCTGACTCCTCGGCGTGGAGCGTTCGTGACGATGCCTACTTTGAAGGACGCAACGGACCTTTACGAACTGCGCACCGAACTCGAGATTTTGGCTGTTGCGAATCTTTGCTCCCTTGAACCCTCGCCGGAACTCAACAAGGAGCTCCATCGTTTCCAAGAGGTCTTTTCCGCCATGACGGACCAAACGAGCGCGGAAAAATATGTTAGCGAGGACAAAGCGTTTCACGCAATGATCTATCAGTCGGTGACGAATCGATTTCTCGCGATGATGCTGCACAACATTTCGGATCTCATTCATCTATGCAGGCCGTTTTCTGTCGAGAATTCCCCGATCACGAGTTTCACATGGGGACACCTTGCAATCATCGATGCCATCCTTGCGAGGGATCTCGAGAAAGCGAAAGAGGAAACGCGGAAACACATAGTAGTAAGCAAAGAAGGGCTTTTGAGCTTTCTGAAGACTCGTGCGTCGAAAAGCGGCGAGGCCGTTGAGGCGTAACCATGACATGGCTCTACTTCATGTACAAAATGCTGGGGGCTTTTATTACTCCTCCCGGCCTTTTTATTGCCGTTGCTTTCTGCGGCGGTCTTTTTTCCCTCCGCGCGAAAGATGCCGGTGGGAAAAGGCGCTTCGGCGCCTCTCTTTTTTTATTTTTTCTGGCCTTTTTTTTATACTTCTCCTCTATTCCGTGGAGTGTTACAACGCTTCTGTCGCCGCTCGAGGATCCCTTTGCATTTGAACTTCCTTCTCCACAGGGGAAAAGCGTGGTATTGGTACTCTCCGGAGGTGTATGGACGAACGGAGAGGATTTCTATATGAGCGCGGAAACGTTGCAACGTTTTTTCGCCGGCGTACGGGCTGCGGAGGCGTTGGGGTGCGAACTCCTTTTCTCGGGAGGGTTTCCCGGCAGAGCCACTGAAGAGCAAATCTCCGAAATGGTCGTACGAACCGCCCGTGGCGTGAAGTACAACGGCCCGCTTCTGGTTGAAGGCTCTTCCAGGACGACGTGGGAAAATATGAAGTTTTCGGCGCCGTTTCTGAAGGAATTGAAAGCAGAGGACATTGTTTTGGTTACATCCGCGTATCATTTGAACCGGTCGCTCTTTTTCGCAGAGCGTTTTTTCTCGGGATGCCGCATACACCCCTACCCTTCCGGGCGTCTTTCGGAGCTTGGGAAGACAACCGCGATGGACTTTCTTCCCTCTCCGGCGTCTTTTCATTACATTTCCGCGGCGCTTCGAGAGGTGATCGGAACAGGAGTGTACAGACTTCTTCCAGAAAAGCTCAATTGAGACGCTTTACTCGGAGGGTGCGCTGAAACGCCTCCAGAACTTTTTGAGACGCTCTCCTATATTTTTTTCGCTTCCAAGATCTCCAGGAAAATAGAACCGTTTCTGTTCCGTCATGTACTGCTGCGGCGCCCAGTGGCGGGGGGCATCGTGAGGATAGATATATCCCGAGCCGCCGGGACGAAGATGGAATGGAACGGATTGAAGGTCCCCGTTCTCTACGGCCTTCATCGCTGCACTTACCGCAAGATAGGCGCTGTTGCTCTTGGGAGCGGCGGCAAGGTAAAGAACCGCTTCGGAAAGGATGATACGCGCTTCCGGCATTCCGGTCATTTCAACGGCCTGCGTGGCTGCGGAAATAAGGACGAGCGCCTGAGGATCCGCAAGGCCAATATCCTCGGCGGCTGAGATGAGAAGACGGCGGCAAATAAAGCGCACATCTTCCCCTCCGGCGAGGAGCCTCGCAAGCCAGTAAATTGCCGCGTCGGGATCAGATCCTCGAATACTTTTTATGAGCGCGGAAATGATTGCGTAATGATCATCGGAGGATTTATCGTACCGGACAGCGGCAAGTGGCAACGTCTCCAGGATAAACTCTTTGGTGAGTGTCGATCCTCCGCGCGCCGCCACCGCTGAACTTATAAATTCAAGGCGTGTAAGCGCCTGGCGCGCATCGCCCCCTGCCATCGACGCGAGTGTCCGCAAAGCATCATCATCCGCTTGAATCTCCAACTGCCCCAATCCGTGCTCGTTATCCGTCAAAGCTCTGCGCAACAGACCGGAAAGGTCTTTTTCGGAAAGAGGATTCAATTGGAAAACAACCATCCTGGAGAGAAGCGTTTTATTGATTTCGAACCACGGGTTCTCGGTCGTCGTCCCGACTAGAATGATATCTCCTTTTTCGACGGAAGGCAGAAGGGCGTTCTGTTGACTGCGGTTAAAATGGTAGATTTCGTCAACGAAAGCGATGGCGCTTCTTCCCGACTGGAGCGTCTTGAGGTTTTCGGCTTCCTTTACAAGGTCGCGAAGTTCCGCAACTTTTGCGGAGACGGCATTGATTTCTAGTATCTCACGCTCGGTTATCGCCGCCATAAGCCGCACGAGCGTCGTCTTTCCGACGCCGGGCGGTCCGTAGAGGATGCAGCTTGGTACGACGGAACTCTCCAGGTTTTTGCGAAGAGGAGCGTTCTTTCCGAGCAAGTGTTCCTGCCCCGTGAATTCGTCGAGCGTCCGCGGGCGCATCCTCTCGGCCAGAGGCGCTTCCCAACGGCGAGGAGAGATCATCGAGTCGTCACCGTTTCCGGCGATATAAGATGAAAGCCATCAGTGTCATCGAGCAGGCGCGCCAGAGGATAGCGGTCACGCAGTAAATGGGCGAGAACATCCTTCACAGGCTGATCCAACCAGATGGGAGAAAGACCGGCAAGACTGAACCATTGTGCGGTTGTGAGCGCGCTTTCTCCCTCGATAAAAAAGTTGAGGATGCCCTTCGATGCCTCTTCCAGGCAGAGAGACAAAATGTCCGTCCGCGAACCGGGAAGGGAGAGCGCATATTCGGCAAGCGAAGCAAGACGTTCCTGTCCTCCTTCCTGGGAGGCTATGTGATGATACTCCCATGGGACAAGGGGAGTCGGGGCTTGAAGGTAGTCCACAAAATCCATCAGCGTATCGAACGAAACGTCCGCCCAGTGCTTCCACTCGGCTTGGGGTCGTTGGACGAGAATAGATCTCATCCCTGCGCGTCTTGCCCCGACCAAGTCGTAGAGAAAATCTCCTATCATGACGCAATCCGAGGACGGGACACCGAGCGCTTTCGCTGCCCGCCACAATGCCTCGGGCTCGGGTTTGACAGGGGGCGTATCTCTGCTGAAGAGAATATGCGGAAGAGGAAGACCGGCTTTTTGCGCGGCGAGAAAAATTGAATCGGAGCAGTTTCTCGAAACGACGCACCAGGAGACCTTGTTGATTTCCAACCAATTCAAGAGTTCCAAAGCCCCTTGAACAGGCTTTGCATCTGCGGCTCCCGCCATTTCCTCATCGTAGATATCTTTGTTCAGCGCTTCGGCGAGCGGTTGAGGCAACGTGGCGATCGCTTCAAAAAGAGGAACGAAACGGCCCTGGAAATATTTCTCTCGAATCGGCGAAAAGTTCAATTTCGTTTCGGCAAGCACGCCATCCCAATCGAGCACGAATGCGCGGCAAGACGCGGGATACCAATGGTGTGCGCGGCATCGTTTGAACACGAGATACCCCTCCTTAAAAAACAGGGGCGCGGGTTTCCCCGTCCCCTGTTGCCGAGCTTCCCCGCAATGTCGTGTCATGAACGTCTTGACCCGTTCCTATAGTATTGGGGCCTGCTGAACCTTAGTTTCGTCATCGCACGAAGCAATTCCTCCACCGGCCCAAACTGGCGGCCCCGCAAGGCGCGAGTGTTGGCTCAAGACAAAAATCATGATCACGGGCACCGCAGGGACTCTTTTTCTTTTTGGATATTATAGCACAAAAAAGGGAATCGCCCAGTCGCAGGCGATTCCCCGGAGAGGGAAAAGAAAAAAATGATTACTCGATGTCCGTCAGGCCGTCCTTGAAGATGAAATAGTAGAACACGGCGACAAAGAGAATTCCGCCGACCATATTCCCGAGTGTAACAGGAATGAGATTGCTCATAAAGCCGCCGACGCCGATGTTGGAAATCGCCTGTTCGGAAAGACCGGATGCTGTGACAGCTGCTGGTGTTCCCCTGAGGAAGATGCCGAGGGCCAAAAAGTACATGTTTGCGACGGAGTGTTCGAATCCAGCCGCGACGAATGTCATGATCGGGAAGAAGATCGCCCAAACTTTTCCGACGATATCGGTCGCCGCCATCGCCATCCAAACGGCGAGCACAACGATCCAGTTGCAGAGTATGCCGCGGAAGAATGCCTGTCCGAAGGAGAGGCCCATTTTCCCGGAGGCAATCTGCAGCGCGCGTCCGCCGACCGCGTTGTCGGCCAGCCCGGAGTAATAGATAAGAGCGGCGATAAGGATGCTGCCGACAAGGTTCGAAATATAGACCCAACCCCAGTTCCGAAGAATTTTGGGCAGAGGCGTGCACCCCGCAAGATATCCCAGAGGCATCATGCAGTTTCCCGTAAAGAGTTCGGAACCGCTTATGACGACCATCATGAGTCCCACGCTGAAGACGGCGCCCGAAACAAGACGTGTAAATCCGCTTCCCAAGTGCTGTGCCATGTCGTGAGACACCACGGTCATGAGCCATCCGGCAAAGGCGATATACGCTCCGGCGAGTATTCCCATAAGGACCATCTGGCGCACGGAGAGATTTCCCTTTACCTTAGAAACAGTACATGCCAGTTTTGCCAGTTCTGCAGGGGTTTTCATTCTTTTTCTTCCTCCTGTGGATTTTTGTATGAAATTTTATTTCGGAGCTGTGTTCGGCTCTTGGTGGAAAAGGCCGAACACAGCTCGATGTTTTACTGTGTTTTCTCCAGTTTTACCGCGTTGACTTTGAAGCCGGGCGTCTTGGAGTACGGATCGATTTTTGCCGATGTAAGCTTATTCGCCGATGCCTCGGCGAAATGGAACGGTAGGAAAACCGTTCCGGCCGGAACGCGATCGGTGATCTTCGCAGCTCCCGAAACCTCGCCGCGACGTGAAGTCACCTTGACTTTTTCTCCGTCCTTGACGTTCAACGCGACGGCGTCGGCGGGATTCATCTCTATATACATCTCTTTGATAAACTCTCCCGGCGCGCTTCTACGGGTCATGCTTCCGGAATGGTAGTGATAGAGCAACCTGCCGGTAGTGGCGATAAAAGGATACTCTTCCGTCGGCCACTCTTCCGGCTTCTCCCAATCGCACGGTGAAAAGTCGGCTTTCCCTCTGGGGAAGCCTGTTGTGTACAAAATAGGCGTTCCTGGATGCTCGCAGGTGGGGCACGGCCATGGGAGCGCGCCTCCCTCAAGGCGTCCGTATGTTATGCCGGCATACGCCGGGGCAATCTGCCCGATGGCATTGAAGATCGTCTCCGGAGAGGTCATGTCGTTCCACCTAGCGCCGAGACGTTTTCCTACCTCAAGCAGAATCTCCCAGTCAGGACGCGCTTCACCCGGAGCGTCGACGGCTTTTCGCACTCTCTGCACCGCGCGGCAGGTATTCGTGAAGGTACCATCCTTCTCCCCCCAGCTTGCCGCAGGAAGCACAACATGGGCGAACTCTGCGGTTTCCGTAAGGAAAATATCCTGCACAACAAGGAAATCAAGTTTTTTCAAGGAGTGGCGGACATGATCCGAATCGGGCTCGGTAACCATGGAGTTTTCTCCCATGATGTACATTCCCTTGATCTTCCCTTCACCCGCTGCGTGCATCATTTCCACAACGGAGAGTCCGGGCGTCGCGGGGAGATCGACTCCCCAGACATCCTTCACCTTCTGCTGCGTCGCAGGAAGGCTGACTTTCTGGTATCCGGGGATCACTTCCGGAAGACATCCGGTGTCGCAGGCTCCCTGCACGTTGTTTTGTCCGCGAAGCGGGTTCACGCCCGTTCCGGGACGTCCCAGCATGCCGCACAACAGCGCCAGATTTGCAACGGAGCGGACGTTGTCGGTTCCGTTGAGATGCTGGGTGATGCCCATCGTGTAGAAGATGGCGGAGTTCGGACCCTTCGCATAGGCCCTTGCGGCATCTTCGATCAACTCGGGAGAAACACCTGTAATTTCCGAAACGTACTGCGGAGTGTATTTCGCCACGGTTTCCTTCAGCTTCTCAAAATTATTGACATTCTTTTCAACAAAATCGGAAGCGTAAAGGTTTTCACGAAGGATCACATGCATCAATCCGTTGAGGAGTGCGACGTCGGAGCCGCTCTTCTGGCGGATATAGACGTCTGCGTACTTTGCCATCTCAATCTTTCTGGGGTCGCACACGATCAGCGTGCAGTTCCCTTTTTTCTTCCGTTCCTTGATGAAAGAGCCGATGACTGGGTGGTTTTCGGTCGTGTTCGAGCCGATGATAAGAATTGTATCGGCGGACTTGATGGACTCGAAGTTATTCGTCATGGCGCCGCTGCCGAGGGTCTCGCCGAGACCCGTCACCGTGGCGCTGTGTCACAGATGGGCACAGTGGTCGACGTTGTTGGTGCCCATCACCTCCCTCGCAAGGCGCTGCATGAGAAAGTTCTCCTCGTTGGTGCAGCGGGCCGAGGAGAAGAATCCAAGCGCATCCGAGCCATGTTTCGTCTTTATTTCACCGAGCTGTTCAGCAACGAGAGAGAGCGCTTCGTCCCAAGAGGCTTTCCGGAAGGTGTCGCCCTCGCGGATGAGCGGCGTGGTCAAGCGATCCTCGCTATGGACGAACTGCCACGCGAAGCGCCCCTTCACACACGATCTCCCCTTGTTCAAGGCTGTCGGGCTGGAGTAATTCGTGGTGACATTGGCGATTTTGCCTGTCTTTTTGTTGACGTTGATATCGAGCTCGCATCCAACCCCGCAGTAGGAACAAATGGTCTTGACCTTTTCAAGATCCCACGGGCGTCCCTGTCCCACCGAGGTCTTTTCAAAGAGAGCTCCAACGGGGCAGACTTGGACGCACTGTCCGCAGAAGACGCAGTCGGAATCCTCTATTGGAGAACCAACCGGAGGCTGTATGGAAGTGTGGATACCCCGTCCCTGGAAATCGATCGCATGGTAAATGGCGTGCTCTTCACACACGCGCACGCAACGGCCGCAGAGAATACACTTATTCAAATCGCGGACGTAAAATGGATTCGCGTCCTCAAGTTCGTGCGAGGTATTGGTGTCGCCGGGATCGGCGAAACGCGAGTCCTTTACGCCAAGCTCGTACGCCACATCCTGAAGCTCGCACTTGCCGTTGCTGGAGCAGGAGAAACATTCCAGCGGATGGCGGACAAGGATGAGTTCGAGCACGGCTTTCCGCGCCTCGATGACTCTCGGTGTATTCGTATTGACCACCATGCCATCCGTGATCGGCGTAGTACAGGCAGTGAGAAGCTTCGGGTTCCTCTCCGCCTCGACGAGACAGATACGGCACGCTCCGAACGGGCTGACCGCCGGGTGGTCGCAAAGCGTCGGAATATGGATACCGTTGGCCCGGGCCGCCTGAAGAATCGTCATGCCGGCCTCGGCGGTAATCGACTTTCCGTTGATGATCGCTGTTATGCTTGTCATTCTCTGATCATCTCCTATCCTTTGACTACAGCGCCCACGGGGCAATTATCCATACAGGCGCCGCACTTGATGCATTTCTCCTGATCGATGACATGGGGTTCCTTCACCTTGCCCGAGATGCAGCTTACGGGGCAGTTACGGGCGCACTTCGTGCATCCGATGCACTTCTCCGTAATGATCGAGTAACTCAAGAGACTCTGGCAGACTCCAGCAGGGCATTTTTTGTCGAAAATATGCGCCTCGTACTCGTGGCGGAAATACTTGAGCGTTGTGAGCACGGGATTGGGAGCAGTTCCGCCGAGGGCGCAAAGCGATGCGTCCTTTATCTGGTTGCCGAGGTAAAGGAGTCTGTCGATATCTTCCGCTTCGCCCTTCCCCTCGGTGATCCGGGTCAGGATGTCGAGCATCTTCTTCGTCCCCTCGCGGCAGGGTACGCACTTGCCGCAAGACTCGCGCTGAGTGAACTCGAGGAAGAACTTCGCGGTGTCCACCATGCAGTTCCCCTCGTCGAGCACGACAAGTCCGCCCGAACCCATGATCGCCCCGGCTGCAGTAAGCGATTCGTAGTCGACGGGGAGGTCGAGATGTTCGTCGACGAGACAGCCGCCCGAAGGACCGCCGATCTGGACAGCCTTGAACTTCTTGTCGCCGATGATACCGCCGCCGATTTCGAAGACGATCTCGCGAATCGTGATCCCCATGGGCACTTCGACAAGTCCTGTATTCTTGACCTTTCCGGTGAGTGCGAACACCTTGGTTCCCTTTGACTTCTCGGTTCCCATGGCGGCGAAACACTCGGCTCCCTGGACGATGATCCTCGGGACGTTCGCCCATGTTTCCACGTTATTTATGTTGGTCGGTTTTCCCCAGAGTCCTTTGACGGCAGGAAACGGCGGCCGCGCGCGAGGCATGCCTCTCTGTCCTTCGATGGACGCCATAAGCGCGGTTTCTTCGCCGCAGACGAAAGCTCCGGCGCCTTCCTTGATATGAAGAGTGAAGTTGAAGCCCGTCCCTAAGATGTCTTCGCCCAGCAGACCATATTCGGTGGCATTCTTTATAGCGGTCTGCAGGCGTTTAATTGCCAACGGATATTCGGCGCGGCAGTAGATATATCCTTCATCGGCGCCCATCGCGTACCCGCCGATCATCATGCCTTCGATCACGGCATGAGGATCGCCTTCGAGGATGGAACGATCCATGAATGCGCCGGGATCTCCCTCGTCGGCATTGCAGATGACGTACTTCTTGTCGCCGGGGGACGCAGCGCAGAATCCCCATTTCATTCCGGTCGGGAACCCGCCGCCGCCTCGACCGCGAAGACCGGATTTCTTAATCTCGTCTATGACCGCCGCCGGGCTCATCTCAACAAGGCATGTTCCCAGAGCCTGATACCCGTCCCTGGAGATGTACTCGTCGATATTATCCGGGTTGATGTAGCCGCAGTTGCTCAACACGATTCTATGCTGTTTTCCATAGAAGGGAATTTCTTTGTAGTGACAGACTTTCTGTGCCGATATCGGTTCTCTGTAAAGAAGGCGGGTGACGATACGCCCTTTGTATAGATGCTCTTCGACGATGTCCGCAACGTCCGAAGGTTGGACCTGCGAATAAAACGTCCCTTCGGGGTAAACCACGACGATGGGGCCGAATTCGCACATGCCGTGGCAGCCGGTGGCGATGACAAGGATTTCTTTCTCGAGACCTTTCTTCGCAAGTTCCTCTTTGAACGCGTCAAGCACCTTCGGGGCTCCGCCGGAAGCGCATCCTGTTCCGTGACAGATGAGTACGTGCGCGCGGTACAATGCCATATCCGTATCCCTCCCAGCCTAGTCGGCTCTGCCGTACAGTTTGTCCTGCACTATTCGGCCGTTTACGATGTGCTCCGAGACAATCCTGGAAACGTCGGGAGGGGTGACCGCGCAATAGGTTATCCTTGGCTCGCCCGGGCGGATAACGTCCAGAAGCGGTTCGTTCTGGCACATGCCGATGCACCCGGTCGTCTCCACCGCAACATTGTGCAGATTACGTACTTCAAGTTCCTTGAGCACCGCGTTCATTATTTCACGGGCGCCGGCGGCGATACCGCACGTACCCATTCCGATGATGACCTTGACCTTGTCCTCCTCGGAACGCGCGGATGTCAAATCGCCCGTTTTCTCTTTGATCTTTCGCAGATCTTCGAGACTCCGGATTTTCTTCTTTTCCTCGGTCATTTCAAATTCCTCCTGTCCGCATTATTTCCCATTTTTTTCACAAATAAAGCTCGCCGATATTCTCCGCGATATACTCCTTCACTCCAACAGCAAGCGCGGGGTCTGTGAAAGGGTTCCCGCCCCCGAGCGCTTCCTTCAGTTCATCGCTGTCCAGAAGGAACTCCCTCTTGCCGACTTTGTGAACATACTTCCAAGAGATATGCCCATGACCAACAAGAAGAGTAAGCAGGGTCGAGGGGATATCTCCGGGAGGGGGAGTATCTACGCTTTTTTTGTTGAATGACGCCGAAACCGTTGTGCCTTTCCCTAAGGCTGAGGAAAGTAAAAAAACGCCACCGCATAATTCGGCAAGTTGTTTCAGAAAAGGCAACCCGAGCCCTACCCGGCGCTCAGTCCGCGTCGTGTAAAAAGGATCGACTACGGAGATCGCGGTCGCTTCGTCCATCCCCCTGCCGTTATCGCGAACGGTCAAGTGAATGAATTCGCCGTCGTCGTCGAATGTAACAGCGATCGTATCGGCTCCGGCATTCACCCCGTTCTCAGCGATATCGAGAATATGGTGGGAGAGATCCTCGAGCATGATCAGGCGTACTGATCAAGGAATTTTTGCAAAGCCGCTTGGTCGTCGGTGAGTCTGCCGTGCGTATCTTCGTCTATCATCACCACGGGGGCAAGACCACAGCAACCGAGACACGCGACCGGTTCAAGCGTGAAACGCAGATCGTCAGTGGTTCCGTTTTCCTTTACATTGAGCATGGACATGATTCTGTCCATGATCTTTGCGCTTCCGCGAACGTGACACGCCGTTCCGCGGCACACCCTGATAATATGGCGTCCCCTGGGCTTCAGATGAAACTGGGCGTAGAAAGTTGCCACACCGTAAAGCTCTGCAAGAGGAACGCCCAGTTCCTCCGAAACTACTTCCATCGCCTCGCGGGACAAGTACCCTACCTGTCTCTGCGTCTCCTGAAGCACCGGGATAACACCGCCGTGCTTCTCTTTCCACGGAGCGGTGATCTCCTGTACCATGGAACGCACGTCTTGCTTTGTTTCCACAACCATTGCCCGACCCCCTAAGTATAGTGAATTTAATAACATATAGAATAACAAAAAACTGCTCTCTGTATATTCTACATAAAAAAACTTCGGGGAAAGAAACCGTTTGCCCTGCAAACAGCACCCGATGTAAATATTACCACAGAAAAAAGTTTTTTTCTCTAAAAAAAACAAGTTTTTGCTTTTTCTCATACATTTTCGCGATAGTTTGGCTTCACGCTGTTTTTTTTCGGATGCTCTCCAGCTCACCCCAAAGAGCGAAAATATCAAGATTTCAGCGGAAGGTATTTCTCTTCTGAAAGAAGTTTCAACGCCTCCTTCACTTTTTCGTTTTTTGAAAGAATGCTCCAGTCTTGCCTGCTTTCGAGCTTTACCATTATATCCTCGGCGGCGTCGGCAAGACCGAGCGCGTCTGCAAGCACCAGCATCTTTTCAGTGTTTTCAGGCGGGAAGAGAGATGCGGCAAGGCCAAGAAGTATAGTCCCTCCGGCAATCCAGTTAGCCGACGAGGCATCCCCCTCAGTCAGCCATGCATCCTCGAAAAGCATTGCGAGACTGTAGCTTTCCAGCTCCTCCTCTTCAGCCTCTTCATCCGGTTCTTCATAGTACCCGAGAATGTGGAAGGGGACGTCGGGATCCGCGGCGAATGCCTCCCAAAGCGCCCTATAGGCGGGCATGGTAGCCCCCGAGAGCCTGAAAGCAGCGATTGCCTTGCTGTGGAGCATGGCAGGAAAAGGCTCTCTTTCTTTCAGACACTCCTCGAGGATCGCGGCATATTCGTTCATGTCGACAAGGATACGATAGAAAAGAGTTCTTCCCAGGGTTTGCTGTTCAGGATCGACTTCCATAATTTCGTTCGCGATTTCAAGCGCCTTTTCATTCTCGCCTTCGGAGAAATAGGAAAACCCGAGACGCTGAAGAACCGCTACATAGAGCATTCCGAGTTCATCATCCAGAAAGGCGGTTCCCTCCGGAACGGGCGATTCTTCCAAGTCTTTCTCCAAAAGAGAGCTCGCTTTTTGCAAAAGAACGATCTTTTCCTTCGAGTCCTCGGTAACATCGGCGAGAAGGATGATCGCTTCCACGTTATCTTGGTCGTAATTCAAAATTTTTCGAGCGAGGCGTTCCATTTCCTCCGGATCATTGGTAGTGTATGCCTCGTCAAGAAGCCTTTCAATTTTCTGCGTAGTATCCATAGATATTTCCCCCATCTGCTTTTTAAGTCTCGTCCCTAACCAAGAAGTCTAGCTCACGAATTTTTTCCAGTCAAATAGCGTGGTGTAAAATATGAAGAAGTGCTAAAAACCATGAATCTTTTTTCCAGGAGGAAAGAGAATGAGACGAGTGCGCGTATCGTTTGCATTGTGCGGTATTTTCTTTTTACTTTTCCTGCACTTGACGGGAAATGAATCGTTCGCGTCAACTCCCAAAGGCCGTATTGCCGATTCCGTAAAAGTTCTTCGTGAAATGTCGAAGCAGGAGGATGCGTCGACAATGGGAGATCTTATCGCGCAAGCCAGGGGAGTCGCTATTTTCCCTTCAGTTGTAAAGGCGGGTATTGTGTTTGGAGGACAATATGGCGAAGGTTTGGTGCTTCGACGTGATCCAGTAAAGAAAAGATGGTACGGTCCATCTTTTGTAAGCGTTACCGGGGCTTCCTGGGGGTTGCAGATAGGCGCGCAGTCCATAGCCCTTGTGCTCGTGATCACCAACGAGAAGGGGCTGGAGGGGTTTATGGGGAACAACGTCAAGCTGGGAGGAGACCTTGCGGTCGCCGCCGGACCTGTTGGGAGAAGAGGGGAACTGGGAACGGATTATAAGCTGAAAGCTTCGATTTACAGCTATTCGATGACAAAAGGATTGTTCGCTGGTATCTCTCTTGAAGGAGCGGCAATCAATGTAGACAGAAATGCAAACCAAGTGTACTGGGGAAAACCGTTTTCAGCGGAAAAAGCCTTGGATTCGCCGGCAACAAAAAGCGAGATCAAGCAGGTCGTCATGGAACTCGAAAAAATAATGAAACAGGCAAAATAAGCTCGTAAAGAGAGTGCAGCAGGCGCTCTCGTAAAGCGCTTGCTGCACTCTCGTATTGTTAGATGATCAGTTTTCCTCCGCCTTGCCCTTTTCCTCCCATTCTGTTCAGCTGTTGCAGAACAGCCGGAGAGGCGACGTCGATTTTGGGTTTCTGAGCCTGCTGCTTGGCCATAGCCTCCTGGACTTTGCGCTCGTACTCCTCCATCCCCTTTTTAAGAGAATCGATATCGCCCTTTATCCACTGAAGAATTCCGTCGGCGATGGTCTCCACGATATCATCGGAAGGTTCTTCGGCTATGGCGCCAAGTTCCTTCAGCATGCGGTGTTCTTCTTTGATGGATTCCACTATATCCGCGTCTGTAAGAATCCCCTTTTTATACAAAACGCGTGCAACAATATTAAACTTGCTCTTCGAATTCTCATCGTTGATCGCAAGGCTATCCACCCTGGCGAGCAGCATGGAGAGAATTTCGTCGAGACTCACCTGCATTGGCATGGCCATTGAAAAGCGCCCCCTTCTAAGAAATTTCGAGTATTGATTGTATCACATCACACATTGAAGCGAATTTCTATCATATCACCGTCCGCAACGATATACTCTTTCCCTTCAAGCCTGAGTACGCCCTTTTCTCGGCACTTCGCCAAGGAGTGTTCATGGGAAATGAAATCTTCGTAGGAGACGACCTGCGCCCGGATAAAACCTCGGGCAAGGTCCGAATGGATCGCTCCTGCGGCGTCCACCGCGTTGTCGCCCTTAACAAGCGTCCACGCCCTGACTTCGTCCTTCCCAGTCGTAAAAAACGAGAGAAGCCCGAGCAGGGCGTAGGCTTCGGAGATAAGACGATTCCGTCCCGATTCTTCTATACCGAGCTCGCCCATGAACTCCTTCTGTTCTTCCTCTGGAAGTTCCGTAATCTCCATCTCCATTTTTCCGAAGATCTTGAGTAAACGGATGCCTTTTGTTTTCGCTAGCTCGCGGAGGGCGCCGAGAACTGCAAGGGAATCATCCGTCTGGGTTTCGTCGAGATTCGCGACGATGAGTTCCGGCTTCAGCGTCACAAAGGCGAAGCCGCTGAGAAGACGAAGCTCTTCGGACGAAAGTCCGAGCTCCCTCAAAGGACGCTCTTCGAGAAGGCAGGACTGGCAGCGCTCCAGCAGCGCTTTTTCCTCAGTTTCGGAAGGGATGTTTTTTTTCTTCGCTTGAAGCCTGGACAGTCTGTTTTCGATAACGCCAAGGTCGCGAAAAATCAACTCCATCTCAACGATATTCCAGTCCCGTACAGGATCGATGGAATTTTCCGGGTGCGGAACATCGGAATTTTCAAAAAGGCGAACAACGTGCACCAAAGCGTCCGATTCCGAGACGAAAGAGAGAAACGCATTCCCTACGCCTTCTCCCTTGCTGGCATTTCGCGAAAGACCTGCGAGGTCGACGAACTCCACGGTCGCCGGAGTGACTTTCTTGGGCTCGAACAAGCGAGCCAAGTGGTCGAACCGTTCATCGGGGACGTTGACCATTGCTCTGTTGGGATCCGTCTTCCCGCTTGCATAAGGTTTCACTTCGGCGCCGGCACGCGTGACTACGTTGAAAACCGTGCTCTTTCCGCTCAGCGGAAGGCCGATAATACCGCATTTGAGCATTTCGCTTCCTCCTTTGTTTCGAGACGGTTTTTTTTCAGTCTCGTGATGCATTATACCTTTTCCACGCAGAAAGGGAAGAATCGGTTGTACTTTAGAAAACACTCAATCCGGTATTGTAAATTTCTGTTATCATTGATTGTAAGCTCTTATTTCGTGAACGAGGAGGTTTTTCGAAATGAAGACGGGCGTTTTCAATGTATCGCTAGTGCTTTTTCTGCTCGTGTGCCTTTTGAGCGTTCCCTCAGAAGCCGCCCCAATGTATTCGATTCTCCGTACAGATATGTACCCTGCCGGCGCCAGGTGTATCTTCTCGATTCCGGCTTCGGAAAAGGTGCATTTTCAACTGCCCGGAGCCTTCGACAGCGCTACTGTCCGTCCGATTCCCTCGGAAGGGGTGGATGTTCTCTCTTTTGAAGCCGTTGACGTATCCCGTTCCGAATGGATTCCTCCTGTCTTGGAGAAACTTTTTGCTGCAATGCGTGAGAAAGAACGACTGCAGTCGGTTCATCAAGCCAAGATTTCGGCCATCGAAAACTCGCTGGCGCTTCTTTCCGGTCCACTACCAAAGGAATTGAAAGGAGCCGATGTTGCAGAGTACATCGAATCAGTCCGTGCAGTCCGGGAAAAGATGGAAATGGAGCGCGCATCTTTATCCGATTCTTTAGATGAACTTCAAAAGGAACTCGCTGTTCTTCAAGCAGAATTCAAGGAAAAAATGCCTCCCGACTCTCAAAAAGCGGTCGAAATCTCCGCGGTTCTCTCCGGCAGCGGCGATTTTCTTGTGGAGGCTTTCACACGCTACGCGGAGTGGGCTCCTTTTTATAGAATGAATCTCTCCGCGAGCAGCGGCGATATTGCGGTTGCGCTTTTTGCACGAGCGAGACAAAGGACGGGGCTTCTTATCGAAGGAACAGTGCACTTCCATACGTCGATGCCCTCAGTTTCCGTTTCACCTCCGGAGCTGCGTCCGCTTGTAGCGGATCTTGCTCCGAAGCAGAAAGATGCACGTCGTTTCACTATGGACGACGCTCTTCCGATGATGGCGCCGATGGTCCAGTCTCCCCCACCTGCCGAGCCTGCGCCCCGACCTATTATCCAGACTCTTACCGACCTTTCAACACAGGCTGAAGGTATGCTGACGGGAGACAATACACCGGCGGATTTTAACTTGGGGGCTTTTACGCTGAAGTCGGAAACTTCGATTGTTTCGGTCCCGTCGCTCTCCGAGCAGGCATGGCTTGTCGCAGAGTCGAAAGCGCTCCCCTTTCCTATTCTTCCAGGGATGGCCGAGCTTTCCGTCGACGGGCGTTCGTCCGGGAAAACAGCTCTTGCCGAGCACGGCTCCGGTTCCGATATCCTCATTGCCTTCGGCAGGACTCCAAGGGTCAAGGCATCCAAGGAGAAACTCGTTTCCAAAGAAGGGAGTACCTGGACAGGAAGAGGACGTATCGAGGACGGCTATATGATCGAAGTAACAAACGCCATGCCCCATCCTGTCACGGTGACGTTGAAAGATCGCATTCCTATTTCCTCGCGGGAGAATATCTCGGTCGAAATCCTGCGTATCGAGCCTCGGCCGGATGATCATTCTGAACAGAATCTCCTTACTTGGAAGCTGCCTCTGGCTCCCGGTGAAAAACGTACCATAAATGCGGTCTTCCGCCTGAGCTACCCTTCGGATGAGACGGTGATTTTGCGTTGAAGCGCTTTCATAGGAAGAATTCCGTGAATAGGAGCAGCGTGCGTCCGCAAAGGAGAGTACTGGCATGATTTTATGGTTAACTATTCCCCCTCTGCTTTCACTGCCACTCTCTCTCATTCTTGTTGCTTTCGGAAACGAGAGCAACAAAGTTTCGGCGGGGGCGCCTTTATGGGTCCTCTTACTTCTTTTATATTTTGCGTTCAGCATGTTCTATGTTTTTTCGATTAAAAAAAGTTTGTTTTCACAATTGACTCCGCTGCAGCTGGCAGCCCAAGGCATAATCATCTGCATCGTTTCCATGGAGGCGGGCGCTCATCCGATTCTTCCTTGGGTGGGAGTGATTGCCGCTGTTTCCGGTTTTTTTATCTTGTTGCACTCGTACTCCCGATATAGCAAGGGAACTCCTCCTCCAGCACCGACCGCGAATCTCGACTCTCCTTCTCCGATTTCAGCGGCTACGTCTCTGGAAAACTCTCCTTTCCCATACGTCGTTACGGACAACGAGGGAACAATCATCGATGCAAACGACGCATTCACATCCTTTGCCGACGAAGTCCCCGTGCAAGGGGAAAACGTGACGAAATTTTTCGTTCCGGGTGAGACGGAAGCGGTCGTCGGCGGGAAAAAGCATGCTCTCTTTCAGAAAACGCAGGACGGTCTTTTCTATTTTTTGCTTGTCGACAATCCTCAGTCACGAAAAAGCTCGCAAACTGCCGAGACAAAGAAAGAGCCGGAGCTCTTTGAACCGAAATACGGGCTCTACTCCAGAAAATATGCCCAGTTGCGCATCCCTGAGGAACTGAGCCGAGCAAACAGGTACAGGCGTTGGCTCTGTGGTATTTTGCTCAAGGTGGATTACACTTATCTTCCAGGACGAGGGCGCCAGCCGGCCTCGGAAGAAGCTTTCCTTGCGGCGTATGTTCACTACGTCAAGGGCTCCATCAGGGAGAGCGATATGGGGTTTTCGATGCAGGACGGGGAGTTTTTGCTCTTGCTCCCTGAAACGCCGCAGCAAGGCGCAAAAGACACGGCTCTCAAACTCGTAGAGCTTCCTGAGACACTGACTGAGATGAAAAAAGACTATCCCTTCTCGGTTGACATAGAATATGGTTTTTTGTATTACAGCGGAAACTATCCTCTTTCGTACGATCAATTCATCCAAAAACTCTATTCTTCTTTAGGAGGGAGCACCGAATGATTTCTTCAAAAAAAGCTGCGTACATATTTCTCCTCAGTCTGTTCTTTTTTGCCTTCACGCCGTCGAACACTGCCGGAGCGAACGAGCTGCCTCTTTCTTCAATGACGCTCGAGGAAAAAGTCGGACAGATAATGCTTGTTTTTTTCGAGGGCGCCTCGATGTCCGAGAACCTACGGAAGTTCATTTCGGAGATCAAGGTCGGAGGGGTCATCCTGTACTCCAGCCGAAACAACATCGAGTCGGTCGAGCAGGTTGCGCATTTGAATGAAGAGATACAACGAAGAGCTCTCGTTTCGGGGTCTCGTCCGCTCTTTATTGCCATAGACCAGGAAGGAGGTTTGATTGCCCGCATTCGCGAGGGAGTCACCCCTTTCCCCGGCAATATGGCCCTTGGTGCGGCAGGAGACCCGTCTCTGGCCGGCCGAGTCGCCTCCGTAATGGGAGAAGAGCTTGCGAGTCTCGGCATCAACATGAATTTCGCTCCTGTGGTGGATGTGAACAACAATCCGATGAACCCGATAATCGGCGTTCGATCCTTCGGTTCCGACCCGCAGAGAGTCGCCCGACTCGGGGCGGCAATGATTTCCGCTTTCTTGGGAAAAAGCGTCTTCCCATCGGCGAAGCACTTTCCCGGCCATGGAGATACGGAGGTAGACTCCCACTCCGGCCTTCCCATCATCAACGTCTCGAAGGATCGCCTGAACGCTGTTGAATTTCCTCCTTTCAAAGCCGCTGTCGATGCCGGCGTACCGATGATCATGACTGCGCACGTTCTTGTGCCGTCTCTGGACGAAAGAAACCCTGCAACACTTTCTCCCGCCATCCTCGGGATGGTCCGCAGCGAACTGAACTTCAAAGGCCTGATAATCACGGACTCTATGGGCATGGCCGCTTTAAAAAAAGAAAGAACCATGGAGGAGGCGGCGATAGAAGCGCTTAACGCCGGTGCGGATATTCTGCTTTTCGGAGCCGATAAGGGACACGAAGAAACGGAACACTTCGGAATGTATGAGGCGCTGTTGCAAGCCTGCCGTAAAGGGGAAATTTCTCCAAGTCGGCTTGACGACGCAGTACGAAAGATTCTGGAGGCGAAAGAAGCGCTGGGGCTTCTTCACAATGAATGGGAACCGCACTTTGCTCCCCGTATAGCTCCCGACGGAGCTGCTACAGCGCGGGAAGCGGCGTTGCGAAGCATTACCGTTGCCCGAAACAGGTCCGAGACTCTTCAAACCATACGAGACGGAAAAAAACGTCCGCTTCTCTGGCCCAAGGAACGAATTGCCGCAGGAAAGGCATTGTGCGCATTCCTCTTCCCTGTCGACCTGATAGAAGTCCCGGAACGGCCGAATGCGCAAGACGTCGCCGACGCACTACTGCGGGTAGGGGACGCGGATAGGGTTTTCATCGCCGAGTACGACAGCAAGAGGAACCAGGATTGGCTTAACCTTGTCCGGGAGGTCGGAGAGGAACGGACTCTCCTCATATCTCTTCGGACGCCGTATGCCCTTTTGTCGCTTCCCTCCGTGTCGTGCGCTATCGTTTCATATAGCGACAACGCTCCTTCGCTTCAGGCTCTTGCCGACGTCCTTCGCGGCGACGCCCCCGCTGAAGGACAGTTGCCGGTGGAGCTTCCCGGTTTTGAATTACGTACGGGGGGATGCCGGGTAACCTCCGGTTTTTAAACTACACCGCGAGAGACAGCTGGTTTTTTACAGGAAAGGAAGATATTGCCGCAGAAATGGCGCCGGGCTCCGAAAGGAACCAAGCGCCATTTTCATTTTTATCCCATACGAGGGAAGGCGTGCAGCAACCGCTGCAAAGAGGGGCGTCACAAAACCAATTTCCGTTTGCATCTTTCATCCACATGTCGAAAACCTCCTCGTGATTTTGTATGCTTGGCAGCAAGTGACACTGTTTCTTTCACGAGAATGTTATACCACGACTTTTTTCCAAAGTCAACACCTGTTAAATATATATCTTTAAAAAAACCTTAGTTCATTTTCTCGAAGAGGAGTTTTTCCCCCATGGTATCTCGAAGAAGCGGAACAGGAAGTAAATGTGTGGGGAAGACATCTTTTCCCGACAACGTTTTTATAAGAAGGCGTCCGACGGCAACCCCCATTTCAAAAGCCGGCCATTCAAGACGGAAGAAACCCGAACGCACCGGTTCCTCCGGGAGGGCGCAGACACACCCGAAACGAACCCTGCACCCGACGTCCTCAGGCGCCCAATCATCCATGATCCAGAAACATTCTTCTCGGGCTGTTTCCGAGTTTGCGATACTTCGCGAGAGAAAGGGGAAAAGCGGGGATGTTCCCGAAACAAGACAAAGCGGCCGCCCCGAAGAGACGGAGCGGAGTCTTGAGAGCGTTTCTTGTTCCGAAACAAGAACCGAGGGTGTTTCGGCAATGGAAAAACCGGCCGTTACAACAGGTATCTTCG